>Ga0307512_10001978_pt1 | contig 27276 bp, 26 predicted proteins | sample 14_EM_MG_FD_200267 | JGI IMG/M metagenome (GOLD analysis project Ga0307512, IMG submission 200267) | Populus trichocarpa ectomycorrhiza microbial communities from riparian zone in the Pacific Northwest, United States - 14_EM | ecosystem: Host-associated > Plants > Roots > Unclassified | place... | reverse complement strand
CAGCCCCTGCGAAGAGTGTAACACACGTGTCCTTCTGATGGTGCGTAAACGTCACCACAAAGTAAAGGAGTACGTGTGCAACACGACCCGTCGCCTGGGCGACGGGCAGCGTGTAATTCTCCGTCAGAGGGTACGAGGTTCCGTCAGAGCGGTCAGAGCCGTCCGGAACACCCGGGTGTTTCTGACCGAAATTAGAGTTGTTGCTGATGTGCCTGGTGGCTGCAACTCTTCAAGTTTCTCAATTAAATACCAAGAAGCATATATGGGAGCATATAGGCAGGTGAAATTGGGAGTGTCTTGACTCTTGAGAGTAAACTTGGAAGCATAGAGCCAGGTAGGTTGGTAGTGCATCATGTTATGCAATTGGGACCACACTTGAAAGCATGCTTGGAAGTATGCTTGAGAGCATCTTGAGAGCCTACATAAGAGCACATATGGCTTCAAGTACACCATCATGTGCAATTAGGAGCATTGTTGAGAGCATGCTCAGAAGTGTACTTGAGAATGTCCTTGGAGGTATACCTGGGAATATACTTGGAGTGTATCTGGAAGCTTTTGAGAGCTTACCTGGGAGCATCGAGTCAAGCAGGCTCAGAATGTGTAATACAGTGGAATTGGAAGCATACTTGAGATCGTACTCAGGTGTTTACTTGAGAACATCTTGAGAGCCTACTTGGAACCATGCAATGAAGGGTATTCGGCGGTATCGTTGAATGCAGCATAATGTATAGTATTCAGCAAACAACATTGTATGCATATCATAGAAATGTAGTCAACATGGAGGTTGATAGGAGCTCTTACCGCTATCCGTCAAATATACTATGGATTCAAATCCCAGAACCCACTTTTCTATGGGTTATACATTATACAATGTCATTTTTTTTGGTGTACCTATCTACTTCTGAGTCTTCTAATTATATTACTTGCAATCAGCCAGTCCACCTCTGTTATCCCTGTGCACGACCATCTCCCTACTGGCTATTTGTGCCAATATAAGCAGTGGGGATAAGATATGGATGTTTCCACCACTCTGTTTAGACTCAACTCCATCTTCTACAGTGTACCCACTGTATAGGTTCCAAGCCCACTAGTATATCCCTCCAAGTCTCTGTAAGTTGGTACTATTTTTATGGCCAGAGCAATTATTGTCAGTTGAAAAGAAGCTTTCTGTACAGCTATTTGAATTATTTGAAATCCAATGATGTCACCAAGTTTTGCTCTGATCACAACATGTTCTAGGGATGAAACATTCATAAATAGGTTGTATTTCACTTCCCAGTTGCCAATTTACTCCATTGCAAATTCTCCGCATATTACTGTCAAAAAACATTACAATAAAGGTATTAATCCACAACTACTCACCCAATATTAAAAATATCATGAATGTCAACCTGGGATGTGAAAGCAGGTAGAGTTATATACATTTCATATATATCACACTTTGTTGTCAGAGTGCAACTTGCAGACTTAAATTGGTGGGTTGTTTTAATTTGAGTTCTTGTGGTTTATACTTGCCACCATCAGCCACTCAGCCACTCAGCCACAGAATTCTGACCAATAAGAATCGAAAAAGACACATTCCATATGCTTATATGAATAATATATTAGCGTGGCTAGTGTATGTTCTAAACCACTCCACGCGAATCCGGAGCTAGGAAGGGTCTTGATCATACAGAGTATGGAATGTAGGTTGGAGAGGAATGTTCTGACCTTATCCTGAGACATGGAGTGCCACTCTTGAAAGTCTACTCCTGCACAGAAGACCCGAGAACTGCAAAACCGAGGACTAGCACACGCATCGTAGAGTCCTGGCCAGATGTAATTAGACTGAGCGTTATGGTGAGGGAGTAGAGATTGCATTTTTGGAGAGAGGCCGCAAAAAGAGGAGGAGCTTATACCTGTGTGTGGGGTTGAGATGGTGGTGATTGTTATTGAGTGGTTGGAGGTAGGAGCGGAGGAGTGTTGGCAGGGAGAAGAACGATGACGACTCCAGCCGGCAGTGGACCTACAACCCCTACAACTGCAACAATGGCTGCAGGCGGAGTGACAGCCCCACGAACGGCCGGGTGGAACTAGTGTGAACCACGGCATGGAAATGGAACGGGATTACTGTCCAGAAACTGACATTTGGGTTTGCCAAGACGGGATTATTGCTGGCCTGTTATCTGGACGGGGGTTTTTTTTCGAAAATTGCACAAAATCAAAAATTACTCAACAACCACTCAATCAATCACTCAATAGAGAGAAGATCGGAGGCTGTAGTGTGATAGATAGCTCCAAGAGCTACCTGTCAATAAAACATTAAGTCAATTGGACAAGTTTTGAGGAAGTTGAAAATGTGAGTGAGAGTCCATGATGCCAGCGGATTTTTTGTCCTTCTACCCCCCCTGTTTCATCACCAATTGTAAATTGAATTTGCTAGTAATGATATCAGAGCATATATGTCATGCTCGCTGTAAATTAACACCAGCCTTGGCAGATTTGGTCGGGTGGTTGTTGAGATATATACTGTTTTGAAGTTGCAAAAGTGCAAGACCCTCTAGAGTAGTATAAGTCATACAATTTTCACGCAAGAGGCATAAGTTCACAGTACCTTGGAACTGCCAAGCTGGCCCCGAATAGTCTTTACACCTCAAGCATATGGCCCTGGTGCCATATTAGGGGTGTGGGCAGGCCCAACGCCCAAGCCTACCAAGGTGGCTCTAGTAGGATAAATGTGCACCATACCCAGCCATGATTCTTGCTACATTGAAAAAGTGGGTCTAGACGATTATGGTAAGTGAACTCCCTATTAGAAACAGTATGTCTCGGCTTGGCTTGGCTTGGCGTCACCCGGAAAACTATAAATCCCCATGTGTTAGTATATACTTATTCCAAATTACTTGAACCTTGGTTCATTGTAATAATTCACTTCAGATTCTTTATTTCCTCATATTTTTTGAGAGAAAAGTGATTTCAGGCTGGGAATTGAATCTGCAGCACTTATCACCTAAGGACAACTTTATGATACGGGGACAAAGCCATATAATTTGGGAAGCAATCAAACTAGTACTGCCACATGCGCCACATGTGCCACACCGCAAGTTCCCCTCACCAATTAGACTTGGTCAATGGGACAAACCAAGTGTATTACTATTAGAAATACAATATTCCATTAACACCAATAAATAGTGCCTGCAACTAAAGACAGGTACACCACTCAATAAGAATACACTATTGCTTATAATAGAGACAAAACATTGCAGTGTCTGACTTGATGACAACATGGTATGCATATAACAAATGGAAATCTCAATCATGATAGATAGACCAAAAGAGGAGTAACACTACCAAACGAAACAAACAAATGAGACTCAATGTTGATGACATAGTGACAGCCAACCATCCAATCCAATCCAACAAAGCTAAATATCAACTGTATATAGCTATGCAATCAATGTGAATAAACCACGCATGGGATCAATTGATATTGCATTCTGATGGAGATCTTCAATCTTCTTCACAAGTTGGACAGCTCATCTATCAGCAGATACTAGCCGTGTGTTGTGTCGCTCCGCCAATTTGGAGGCTAATTCTTGCTGGCACTCATCATACTATGCTGAAAGAAATAAATTGGCAAGGTCTACCCACTTGGTTGTAAAGTTCAAATCTAATTGGATTTTGGACAATGTCTTCAGCAGATTAAACTTGAATAGGTCAGCAATGGACAGTCAATGAAGGTGAATTGGTGTTAGACAAGCCGCATTTTCTCTTTTAGATTTCATGGGGATACCTTGCAGTCATGATCAATCATTATAGATGGAGACAGCGCAGGAAGGGAGTGGCTGTGGCAGACGAGGTCATAGAGAGTGACAGAGCAGCAATCTATAAACCAGCAGGAGAGGGTGACCGAATGGGGGGATATCCTCAATAATAGTCAAAATCACCTACTGTTCTGTTAATCATCTGTTGGGAAAACCTTTTTCTCTCTCTGCTGTAATCCATCTCTTCACCAGAACCCACTTCTCAGTGGGCGGGTAGATCAATGATCATAAGGTCAAACTTGCAATCACATCCATGCTGTTAGTGTCAGGCAGCTGACAAATCTGTGGGATAAGGTTCCACAAATCCCCAATTTAAACAGGTGTGAGACTGGGAGGTTTGGCAGTCTGACTTCTAGACTGGAAGCCAGTTAGTTGGGGGAGTTCCATGTTACTGTGCAAACTAAGACTGTACTATATTGGCTTACCACTGCATGAAGGATCTGCTTTTCATGTTTTGCTTTGTTGTTATCGATATTAGCATGTGAAAGCATCGGGCCAACTGCAGCTTTCAGGTTTCTTTGAGATCCTGTGGCTGGGGGTGGCAGATTGGGCTGTAGGAGCCAAATTTGCTATAAAAGGTGGTATATTGGTAGATATAAAGAGGCAAAGTGTGAGAAAATGATTAAAGGCAATAAAATGACAAGTTGAAAGACAGGTGAACAGATGGGTGAAAAAGTAAACTGACGGTGAAAGTGGGAGAGAGGATGGAGAGAAGAGAGAGAAACGATCAATGGAGAGGGGAGTGCTATGACGATATATACCAGGGTGGAGTAACCCAAGCCCCTTGAACTGCTATGGTGTTGGATATTACTGGAATCATGAGGAAGTGACCAATCAGAGTCTATCCTCATACACCACTACAATATATCTCTTAACCTCACTTCAGAGAAATCGTATATCCAAAGAAATGACCATGTCAACCATCGAATATCTTTGTTGCAGTAAGATGTTTAAGGGTAATCGTTCGAAATGCAATTTGTGGTGCCATTTGACACTATATACTCAGAAGCCTGGGGATGAGCATGTTGCCTATTACATTCCTTGACAGTCCAAACTGCTGGATGACCCACTGAGACAGCAGCCAGCCAGCCATGCAAGTTACCATGAACAGTACACAGTGCGACTCAATCAAAAGAGCCGACTGCAATACTATACCTGAATGGCAGCTGATTATCTAGAGACTGTCAAATAAGATAATCTTGTCAAGATTCGGCTGTTAACACCAACTACAATTGACCCTCCTGATTAACTATACAGCAATCCATACTAAGTTATTGAAGAGTATTGCTTCCAGAGTATTGGAATGTGAATTGGATGGATACAGGAGATCGATATAGCTGGTATAAGAGAAATCCCTTTTGCATGTATAGTGATTTACTTCATGCTACTGAATGTCACAGCAGATACTATAGGTGTCGATACCAATCACCAATGAAGGCCATATCATTGAATACTTTGAATCTGCTCTAGGAAGTTTTGTTGAATGGATATCGTCTTGACTGGCAAGCAGGTAAATATTCATGTATACATTATCAACAAGATGTTCCATCAGTAGAACTTGACAGTGAAGATATCATCAAGCACTCCACATAGTATAAGGTATAAATGCACTTATCTACAATACAATGCATTGCTAATCTTTACTAGCAAGGTTTGATTGAATGGCTGAAGAAGTGGAATGAGCGGGTTGACCATGTGGAAGTTAAGGTAGAGATTGTAATAATGGAAAGGGATACCCAGTTGGGATAATCATACTGATCAGTTTTGACCAGGCATGTAAATAGCCTCAACTATTGTATTTGCCTTGCAGGTCCAGTCACCAGTCACCCAAAACATATTCATTAACCATGCTTAACTATCCCTAATCATGTTGATATTTATTTTAGTCTTTATTGATGGCCCAAATGTACCATTAGACGGGCCATGGAGTAGGGCATGGGTTGGAGAAATGTCTCGTACTGAGTCAAATGTTACTGGGAGAATTGTGAATCAAAACACAGTCATGAGTAGCATACAAATGTAAAGGAATGAATAAGTCCAAAAGATGAAATGGGACGTCAAAATAGTATAAAGCAATGTCTGTACCAGAAGCTGCAGCGCTGCTACGTACAAAGCTCTTAATTTTTACCATGGTAGGCCTCATCTGATGTGTACTTCATTATTGACCAGTGCACTATCACCACAGTCCACGATGGAGGATCCTCTCTCCGCTGTCGATATGTACAATTAGCCAGTAATGAAGCCAGCGGTCCAGTATGTATCCAGTACTGACAACCATGTTAATGATTCAGTAATCAATAATCCCACTTGTGCCGACTGTTGTCAATCAATGCTAGATGACCGTGATTCAAATTGAATTGGATAAAAAAAGCATTCTATGGCAATCGGCCAAATGGTAGAGAGGCTATTTGACCAGCATGAAATCTAATCTATAGAGGATAGGAGTGACCAACGTGGATCATATGACTTTGGCAAGTGAGCAGTATACACCCATGTTGGCTTCCCTTGGAATTAATTAACACTTTCAGATGATTTCATTGTCAATTCTGCCAGACTTCAGCAGTTTACAAGTTGAAATAGATGCAATTACTTTCAGCGCTGGGTAGGTAGGCAGAAGGAACATTCAGGGAGTGTTGGAATTGTGGATGATGAAGGTGGCCTTGGTAAATGGTATGAAACAGTTGCAGGGACAGAGATGGAGGAATACAATCAGTTCTACAATCAGCTACATGCTTTGGTAGCAGGAAAGAGCTGTCAACTACCTCATACCTCAGCCGATTGGAAAAGAATTGAAAAAGATTTACTCTGAATCAGTTTGTTTGTTTGTTTGTAATCATATTGCATTCGGCTGCTAGCGGCCATGGCATATTCCCTACACATTTCCTCCCCGCTTCTTCAGTAACATGAAGAAACAAAAGCAAAGTCGCAAGTTCACTTCCCCAAAAACAAACGAAACCGCCAAAAAAACAAGATCAACTATGACACCCCCCCATCACTCGACACCTTGTGATCTGAGTCTGTCTCCTCCACTATTCCGCTAATTCTGCCAACATCTGTATGACAACGAAAATCTAAAAGAGCCCACAAACACTTTCCTTCTGCAAAAACAAGAGACATCGGCAAACTAATCTTCGGCTTTTTCAACACGTATTCAATACCCTCATACCCTTCTTCCTCCTCTTGGCTGTCAACCAAAAGCCGCTTCCGCTCTCATTTCCATCTCTTACACCATTTTTCACAAATGATCCCTCCTCTGATTTTCATGCCCACACCACCAGCATTTCATATCTCTTCTTTTTCCAATCTTTCTAAGATACTGCGCCATAAGTACATGTTGTGACTTACACAGGTGATATCTTGCTGCAATCGACTTCCGGGATGTCATCACCGCTTTATTACCCCCCCCTCTTCACCAAATTATACTGGTAACTTTGCTTAGATTTCCTCCCCATCTCTTTTATTTCTTCTTTACTTTCTTCCCAAGGTTTCTCAGTTAACCTTCGGCTAACATGGGCGAAAGAAACATAATTTAAATAATGTAACAGATTGTACATATCTGTATACGCTCCCCGATGCTTATATGCTGCCTTTATCGATTGTTGGTCCGCTTGGTCATTGCCTTCTATTCACTTATGCGCGTGTACCCACCGGTATTCCACTTGGCTATTTTTCATTAGCAACTCGCTTTCCCATCTCATCGTCCGAAACGCTAGTACCTGTCCTGGTCTTGGCTTGTCTGATTGTATTCTTCGTAAAGTCGCTTAGGAATCTGTAAAAATCGTCACCCTCTTAACTTCTTCTTTCTCACTAATCTCATCTGCAATCTTCATGGCTTCTGGAACTGCATAAACTTCCGCATCAAACGCCTCTTTCTGTCCGCCCAGGTGTACCCTCCTCTTTTCCCATCTTCTTCCTTTCTTCCATACCACCGTATACCCTACCCACTCATCATCCCTTCTCGACCCATCGGTCCAAGAAACCAGGCCTTCTCTTCATCTCTCTGCTTCCGCCTTTCCCTGTTCCTCGTCCTGAATTATTACTTTGCCTTTAAGGCTCGCTTGATTTTTCAGTAACGTTGTTTTCTCATAACTCCTCCTTTCAAGAAACTCCTCTGGGATCAACTTATCAATCCCCTCCTCTCTCTGAAAAACGCATCCTCTTGTCTCTAACATTCGCCCTACTCCTAACGTATCGGTGTGGCGGAAATCCGGGATCAGCAGATTGCACCGCAGTTTCCGTAGGAAGCTATGAAAATGGAGGTTTCGTTTCGAGGAGCGTAGAGAGGGAGTAGCCGCAGCGAGATAGTTGATTGGCTAGAACTAAAACACAAAACAGGGAGGAAGGAAAGACATGAGATGATGATGGGTGAGGTCTCTGTCTGAATTGTGGTGTCGGATGCCATCCAGCAAAGGTTTTTCAACCTTGTTGATGGCATGATGCAGAGCTGCGATAACCCTAACCCAGCCACGTACCCACTCAAATGCGTGGCTTGATACCGGTGGGAGCCGTTTTCCCACCACATCGGGCATCATCATTTGTCTTAGCTTATAGTGCCTTACACAGTTATTTAGCATAGCTTTTGCCAGCCTAAGTTCAGCATTATTCATCAGCGCTCCTTGAAGTGTCGTCTTAAAGCATCTGTTTACCCTTCTGGCTGGTTCATTCAACAACTTCTGTACCTTCTGAGCCCTGCCATCTTGTCCACACCACCACAGTTCTGACCCATACAACGCCACGGCCTGAACTGCTGCCACCTAAATCCTTTGACATCCTTCTGGGTTTAGTCCTTTGTAAGCATTAAGGACCGAACCCTATTCTGTGCTTTCCTTGCCTTCGGAAGTGTTCTTTTCGTATGATCATTCAGAGTTAGCATACCATGCAGTCAAACTCCCAACCATCTTCTGGCTTCGTTATTATATCCAACCTTATGATTTCCAACCCTCACTTTGGCCTTCATCATCGGTTTCTTATATCTCCTCTTTCGATTAAATAATATCGCTTCAGTTTTTTCAATGTCAAACTGACAAGCATTTTCGTTTGCCAACATCTGTGCTCCAGCAGCGCATCTCTCCAGTCGTTCTGTGCATACTCCCACTCCCTCACCTTCCACCACCCATGCCACATCATCGACAAAAGATATACCCTCACTCTCACACTCCTCTTCTTTGTTTTCAACTTCGCAGAACAACCCCGAAAGGTATATCACGAAACGTACCGGTGACACTGGCGACACCTGTAGAACCCCCGTTTCCACATTCATAATGTCTCCCATCTTTCCGTCCATCGACAGAATCGCTTTTCTTGCTTTCATAAAACTCTCCACTAATCTCACCAGATCAGCTTCAAATCCCATTTCTTTAATTCTTTTTATTAAGTTTCCCCTTGCCACATGAGGGAAGGCTCCCTTAACATCCATTAACAACACTGCCACGATATTCCCCCTTCCCCATGCTTCTTCAACTTTCTTCATCAACCTTCCAACCGTGTCCACTGCCGATCATCTTTTTCTGCATCCAAACTATCCATCGTGAAGTAGCCTCTTACACTCACACTCCTCTGCTATTACATTTGCTGCTACCTTGCCAACAACCTTGTCCAGACAATTTAATAACGAAATTACCCTATACGATGTGGCAATTCGATAATCTGGCTTTTTGGGCTTCTGAATAACCACGCCCCTCACCACCTTCCATGCTTGTAGGTGTATTCCTAACCTAAATGCTGTTTTTGTCAATGCTATAATCCTGGGTGAATCCCATTCCCATAACATTCTTATCGCTTTAAATCCCAACATATCTGGACCTGGCGCCTTTAGTACCAATTGACCACACAAAGCCTCTCTGATATTCTCATCAGTAATCCTTTTCCACATCGCTCTCCCTTCTTCCAAAGCCTTCCACCACACTCCTTCCAACGGTTTTGGAAATGCCTTTTCTTGATTCAGACTTGCCTTATCTTCGCAGTGCTCAGCTACTTCTCCACTCCTGAATATCAAAGTCTTTATCGTGAGCTGTCCGTCTGGTTTCGTGTATCTCAACGTCTGCCAGACCTGTTGGCTTGTTGCTGACCCAAAAAGTCCTGCAACATCTTTGTTTTCAATTGCCTTATCATTCTTCTTAGATTACTTCACTACTTCTTTACTTGTCGCTGCGTAGCTTCTCCCCTTTTTCTCGATCTTTTTATAAATGCCAAAATATTTCTGTTTTCTGCGATCTCCTTCGTCCACCACCTCTTGGATCTCGCACACACTCTAATCTTCTTGCAATGCCTATTAAGATGATTAACAAAATTTCGCTGAACCCACTCAGCTTCCTCTTGTAAATCTTCTCCATTGCTCTCCTCATGCAAAATGAGTCTCTTCAGGCTCTTTTCCTCCCATTGTTTTTTCACATTTTTATATATTTTTTCCTCCTCCTTTAGCCCGTCGATATCCCACCCTGTAATCTTTCCCAATACTTCAGCTCCTTTCCCTTCGTCCCATCTTGACTGGGAACACACAATCGCATTATCCGAAGTAGTCGCAAAATCTGTTGTTGTCTCAAATCCGCCCACCATCGAGGTTTTGATCGTAAAGAAATCAATCAGTAATCCCAATGTTTCGCCATTCCTTATATTTATATGGGTTTCTTCGCCATCAGTAACATCAACCAAATTGTACTTATTGATAAGATTGTCCAAAAAGGCCTCATCTCGTTTCGGTGGGCACATTTGGTCCCATCTATCACTATGCGCAATCCAGTCTCCCCCTAAACGGATCCTATCCTGCCCCATAATCTCTTCCCATCTTGCTGATTGTGACGGTCTGCCTTGACTTCTCACGCCCCCCTTCTGTCGCAGCTAATCGTACACATTTACTATTCTCAATTTTCTCCCCAAAGGGTATTCCACGTCAAACACCTGTACATCTCCCTCCCCTTCCAGCTCCACTTTGGTAAACTCCAGGTGTGTATCTCTCCTTATACTGGTCATGGTTCTGTTTCCCCTGACCAATCTATATCCTGGGTGGCTGTTACGGGGGTGCTTAGGTGCCTCTTATAGATACTAGCACAGCCGTAGATCCTATTTTCGGTTTAGGTTCTGGATAACCTTTGCTCGTATTTCCTGAAGCATTTTGGTTCGTTCGGCTTCTCGTTTCTTCCCAGCTTCTTGTAGTCGCTTAACTTTCCGGGCTTTCTTAAGTTGAGCCTTTGTCGACAGTAGCAGATTAACTCGACCTGGCTGATAGGTCTCGCGATCCCGGAACGATTCCTGGATAACCCGTTCTGCGCTATCGAGAATCCGATCAAGGCGTTGATCTTCCGTAAGATCCCTCGGTACCGTTGACACCAATCTTCCGCCAGCAATCTGCGAAACTTGGTCGTGATAAATCTGCTGAATTGGTTGACCCGGTTCAGGAACTTCCTGTCTCACTGGAGATTCTTCCTGTTGTCTGGTATTCAATCGTTGTTCGAGATTATCGATATGGATTATCAATTCCTGCTCAAGACCGATAATCGAAGCCAACCACCAGATGCACTGAGCCACGAATATTTGCTGAGTTCGTCGGGCGAAAGCAATAACCTTTTCGAGGGTGTATACTATAACGTCTGAATCGTTTTCGAAGGTTATCGTCATATAGGTATAATGCTAGGAATACTTAATCGGTACGGTGCTGCCGTACGTAGGCTAATGTATTGATATATATAGTAATAGGTATAGGTATCATAAAAACACAATAATAAATAAAGGTCTTCTTTCGCTGGTAGGTTTCTGACTGTTCGCTGCTAGAGCTCCTTCTTTCCTTGCCTGAACAATGTGATCTCTTTTATAGTCATGTTCGTGGACCTATATTCTTATTGCCCTTACTTACATGCTATGAGTCCGCTTATCGTATAATTGCAATGTTATCGTTGCGTCTTACATTCTACTGAATGCGCCCAATAATTGATTGCCACGCTTCCCTTTGGTTATCGTGTTCATTTAGTGTGGTTTTAAAGCATTACGCTCCTGATTAAATTCAGGCCATCCATTAAATTAAATTATATCAAATGACGCCTCAGATCATAACTTCAACTTGGACATATTGCATACTCGTTTGTTTCAGTAGTTGGAACATTAACGACTGATACGTAATTCTGCGTAATCGCAATTTAACTGTGTTTGATCTTCTTAATGCTTTTAATTGCAATTTATTCTTGCATCACCTTAATTGGCTATTCGGCATTGCATCATAGATTTAATCAGCGACCAACTGATACTATGCCAACGTAGATTTTTGACACGCCATTTTATGACGTTGCGATGCATACAGCCTTTAAACAAAAGACCGGTTCGCTTCAGGCCTCTTATCTTCAGCCAATGCCAATAATCCCTCAGACACTGCATGCTTAGGTCTCGACCTTCCGTAGACCGGGGAGTGCCGCAGTTGTTCTTATCTCTTAAAGCATGAGCTGCAAATCCCTCGTTATCGCATATTGCATATCGTCTGCTGTGCATGTAATTCTGCGTAATCGCAACTTATCTATGCATTGCCCTGCTAGATAAGATAAAGTAATCATAGCCAAGAGCTATGCGCATCTAAGAAGGTTTCTCACTTCCAGAGCAGGCAGCATAACTTCATCATCATATTTGAATCCGACAGTGTGAGCGTATCGTCACTGCTTGATCGACAAGTGATTCAAGTGTAAACACGCTAAAGCCCACTTGACTGACAAACATGACATCGTATTTGAAGGTAGGTGTTTTGCATCCCATAGGTACCCTTATGACATGTACCTTCCTCGATCTGTCATGTATCATTATCACTGTTAAGGGAGAACCCTTAACAGTGGCTAATGTTGTAGTTTTCCTTTTCAAAAACTGGCTCTTGCAACATTACAACATCAGCCCTCTAAACAATTCCTTTTTTCAACACAATCATCATCGCCTCATACCCCCGCCCACAATTATGCATAATGCACTTCACCATTGAGTCATGGGGGTTTCTTGGGTTCCTGCGCTGGAGCTTGGCTCGGCTGTCTCTGGTGTCAACTCTACTTGGATTTCCAGCTCCTCAAGTACCTGTTCTTCTGCTTGAACTTTCTTTTCAGCTTCCGCCGTAGATGGTCCCCCATCCTCAACAAATTCTGGCTTCTTCTGATTATCTGTCGTGACGTTCCTGCGCTCCCCCTTCCTCTCCTAATAGGTTCGTCTTTCATCTCTCACCTTCTTTATTGCCTCCTGCTTCTTTGCACAGCAATTGGCTTTCGCAATATGCTCTCCCTTGCACCTATCAACATTGTGGGTGCAGTTCTGTCCTGCATTCGCCTTGCAACCCACCACGTTGCACTTATGATCTTTCGTGAAATGCCTTCCTGTGCACAACACACATGCCGGCATCTTCAAAGACCCACACTTTGCTTCAACATGTCCCCATCTGCTGCAAATTCCACAAAAGGAATCCGGTCCAGCGGCCACAACTTCTCCCCATCATACTTCACTCCTGCCACTCTCAACCCTCCCTTCAAAACTTTTTCAGCCATTTTACTCCCTTTGACCGCAAATACAACCGAAGATGCCTTCTTCCCCTTACTCTTCGTCTTCTGCACATCTTTCGGTCCTCCAATCCTGCTGATGGTCAGCGGCCACACCACCCCCTCGTTCTCAGCCTGCAACTCCAGCCTCAATTTCTCAGGTCCTCCTCCTGTCTTCTTCCCCAAATACCTATCAAAATTGACGCCATGCATTTTCACTCTCTCCCAGAGCTCGCTCGTCTCAATGTCCACAATTGCTGCATCCACCTTCCTTGCCGTCTTGATCACGATTTCCGCATACCTAATCAGCATCTCTGCAGTCGCTCCAGGGGTCATAATTGTTGATAGGTAACCTCGGGTATTCTTCATAACCCCTTGGATACACTCAAAATGTGGAACCTTCGCCTCAAATAGTACTCTATTCACCTCCGACGAAATATCCAAATACTTTTTCTGAGAAATGGGGAGTCTGTTATCTTTCTTAAATGTCACTCTCCATTTTTCCATCGAATTTTTTCCCCTGGGGACCAGTTTCATCTCCTCCTTATTCTGACTCCTTCTTACCTCCTGAAACCCATCCCCCTTTTTCTGACTTTCCCTTTGATGTTGCTGTTGCTGTCTTACCTCGGGATGTTTCTTTGGTGGTGCTGGGGCAGCCGCTCTCTGCACCTACGTCTCCTTCTTCTTTTCTTCCAGTCTCTTCTCCAACTTCTTGCTCTTGTTTGGATTCTTAACCTCTGGCTTTTTCCCTCCTGCCTTTGGTCCCATCGATATTTGTTTTCCCTCTGGTTTCTTCCATTTCATCTTCCTGTGTTGCGGTATTGCTGGTACCACTGGCTTCTTCTTCAAAATCGTAACCTGTCCTGATTCCAGGTGAGGAAACTCTCCTCTCACTCCTCCAGGTGAAATTCCCACCACATGCTTGGACTGCTCCAAGTCTTGCCTATCCACTTCCATTTCCTCCCAGATTGCTCTCTCAACTTATTCATTCTCCTCTCTCGAAAAAGTTGCTCCCAGTTCAAATTCAATATTGCTCATCTCTTTCTCTGGGGTGGCTTCTACCTGTTTCCCCCTTTGTATTTCTCCTTTTTTCCTATCTTCCTCAGTGGCATTCTCAAACCTCTTCACTACCCTATCCATCAGCTGATCAATCATCATTTCCATGCACCCACTTAATGCATTCTCAATCGTCTTGGCCATATTCACTGGCGCTACTTTGGCCACCTTCTTTTCAATTTTCTCCAACCTCTGATCAAGCTTATCCCACCTTTCCTCATCATACTCCCTACTCAGCTCAATTTTGGTCAAAATCCAATCCAAACACTTCCGGATGTTTGTTACACCCGCATCCGTATGATTTTGCCTTGCCGCCAAATGTTCGGCTTGCTTCCCACACCACTCTGCATAACTATTATTGTAATTTTCTTTTGCCAACATAAACTCCCTCAGCCCATTGGTGTTCCTAGGATACTCTCCAATAAACTCCTTGAGATTACCCGGCCTCTTCCCATTGGCAGCTCCCTCTGCAGGTTTCGCCCAATCAACTTCAAGCTTTCTCCTGCTAGGTGTCTGTCGCATATTCGGAATTGGTCGTTCGAGCGTTTCTGGTCTCTTAACTCCCTTCCGCTTATTGCACTTTTTTCCCTTCTTCGTTGGTATCATGTAGGGTTCCACCTCCCTCCACTTAACCTCTCTCAACGCATCATCCTCGCTGTCACTAATTTCGAATTTTCTCGGAATGGGTGTGTAGACTTTCCAGGTCTCCTGCATTCCCTCCTCTTTTGCTGCATGCTGGCTCGCATTTTCCTCCGACTGAATATACCTTCGTGCTATAATTCCAGCGCTTACCCTCAGGGTCGAAAAAGGATCCTGAGGTAGGGCGCTCGGTGGGAAAGCAGCAATGCTCCCCTCATACTTCATAGACTGAGTTTTCAATGGAAAATAAATATCACTTCCTCCGAACTGTGTAGTAGGTGGTGGTGAGAATAGCCTTGACGAATCTTGACTATTCACACTCCTGCTTCTGTATCTTGTGATACCTATAACTCCAGTTTTTCCGGTAAGGTCGGAGTATGCTCTCATATCGTCCAGATTGCTGGGTAGCTGTCCAGTCTCAACTCTCAATGTCACTTGACTATTCTCGCGTCTCCTCAAATCATCTTCGATCCTAGCTTTAGCAAGGGCCTTATCGTAATCTTCCTGTTCCTCCTGCACCTTGAGCCTTCCGTACTCCTGCGTTCCATGGAACATCCGTTGTTGATCTTCGCGGTCAAGTTCGCTAAGTTCTTGTGCAATTTCCGAAGTCGTCGCCGTTCCACTGACGGTAACCAGTCAGGTAATCTTATCAAGGTGTCTATTGAGTACTTCCCCAATACCGCTGCTCGAGACCTCAGATCCAGCCACGGATTCCTCAGCCATTTTCTTATCGAGTCTTTCCTTGGCTTTCTGGAAAGTGCTCTTCTTTGCTCCAAAGAGACTCATCGTGCTTAGCTTCTAAACTGTTGAAGTTCGTTCAACTGAAAACCGAAGCAAAAATTTTCTCGCGATGTCAAACTTGATTGGATAAAATCGGTCTTGGCAAAACTAAAAAGTGGTGTGGTGTGTTGTCGGAGGTGTACTCTGAATCAGTTCCAATGCTGAGGTCCTGAAAGGCCATGTCTACATGATAGCTGTTTGGACCTGAGTGGTCGTCCAAGTGCTTTCTCTAGGCAACTTCTTGTGGGATTCAGTGGTCAACACAAATGTCGAACCTTAACCTAGGACACATTCAGTTGTCACAATTTGCACAGAATCAACAGCTCCTTCAGGCGTATGCGGCCAAATTACGTCCAAACGAGGTGGCCTACCGCCGGTTTGTCTCGTATTGCAGCCTCAGAAGAGAGATGGGATGCGTATCGACCTTCGAGAAGGCGATGTCATTTGTTCCTGACTCCAACACGACTGCTCCACCGAAAGAAAAGGCCAAGGCCGCTGAGATCGCGGTAATGTACGTGCAGAACACGAACCGCAACTGGGATACCCGAGCCCCACTTGCACCCAACGAATGCACTTGGCGCCACAGCAAGGATGGGCATTGGGCTTACGACTGTCCGTACTGAGATGCGTCTGGCGAGGTCAGCGAGGGTCGTGGTGAACGTGGAGGTCGTGGAGGGAGTAATGGCGGTGGAGGCCGTTGTCGTAGGAGGGCTTCTCGGGAAGTAAATGCCGCTGAAGCAACCGGAAGCCAAGAGAGGACAGGGGGCCAAGAGGGAGACAATGCGGGAAACACCTAGGGAGTTCTGCCGAGTGCACAGCACCTCCGGAGGCAAGGGATACGGTGGAATTTGATGATAGTCTTGCTCGCGTCCAGGCTTGGCGGGACGCAAGCAAATGTCCTATGTGTCGTGCCTTTTGTAGATCCACTACAATCTTGAATCTACCAGATCCTAGCTTTCGTGAACTTTTAGTGTTTTCTTACCCAAGGGCCTTGTTGAATATGTCTGCCACATTTGTGAGAGATGTTGACTATTATAGTAGCAAACGTCAATATGGTTGGTGTGGGCCTTTATGAAAATAGGATCTAGTTGCCGCCTCCACTCTTGAAGTCGAATATATGTTCTGACCACTAAATGACCTTCACAGGTATGGGAACTCGTTAGCTCAGATCGCAATCTTCAGGCTGTTCTCGAACCCCACAGACAATATGCAAACCCAGAAGGAAATCTGTGAACCCAGAGGACAATCTGCAGCCACGCTAAAAGTCTTACCTAGTGGATGGTGGTGGGTTGAATGCACGAGGACAAAACTGCAGTCCTGATAGTTACTGCATAACTAGATAGGTTCCTTTGCTGGGGAACAAGAATGCAATAAAAGTACTGCTTTACCGTTACTGATATGTCAATATGGGCTGTTGGGAGTGGATAGAATCCGGATATCAGCTTGTAGAGAGGGGCATAAGTGGAAGAGGGTTGTAGTGCATACTCATAATATATTTTGTTCTTTGAGTTTGTATAAAATAACCAGTTTGCATGTGTTTATTGCTGTTTTCAAACTGGCTAATATCTTGCAATCTGTCCTTCAAAGTTTGTGAACTGACAGATTCGCCTGTCAGTTGGAGCATATATCACCGACAGCCATGAAATCGGGCCATTTGATATGGAGATATGCCTGTCTTGTGACTTTTGGTCGCTGCTATTGGAAGCCTATTTGTAGTTGGTGTATCCAATAAGAGTACTCTGGCAAGAATAATATCGACTAAGCACAGCCACTGCAAACGATATATTGGGCCTAGTAACCAGGACTATATACTTCAGAGAGCCAATGATGGTCTGATATTCTTTGGAATTAATTTTCTCATCATCTGATTCCGCAAGATCTAATTTGACTTTATCGTCAAGTGGAGTTGCTGCGCTGTAGGACTTTTCCATGTACAATCATGTAAGAATTGACTCAACGAAGATCTTTTGCCCAAGAGATATATCACTGTCTTCCTGGTTGATTTTGAAATGGTTGTGCCATGTCTGGGTACTATCTCTTGGCCCATTTCACCCTCACATACGGAACAGAGTGTAGTTTTCATCAGCAAAGCAGTGTAAATAATTCATTCGAATACTTGACACTGCGCCATTTTCTCACAAGATACATCGAAAAGGTGGCATTCATAAATGCTTGGGTGCTCATTGTGGGTGCATATATATACTCATGAGATTCATAGGTTGGCCTCAAATTCTGCACCCCATGTACTATAACTACGTTTCCAGGTTCACAATTATTTATTTATCTGTTTGTTACACTTATACCCTATTCCAATCAAGTGATAGTTCATGATCCACCACCGAAACAAGTACAAGTAAACATTATCACCATTCGTCAGATCGCAAATCCACAACCCAGTAACAGTTCAAAGTACATGGCAAACAGAGGGTTAAGTTTTATGTGAAGGGGAAGGTGACAGAATCCAAGAAAACGAAGGAGGTAAAAGGTTGAAGGGAAGGATGCAAAGGGGAATGGATAAGTGAAGCGAATGGGAGAAAGTGGAAGGGGAAGGTGAGATGAAAGAGAGTGTGGGTTCTCTCTACTAAAGTCTTTATAACTGTATATAGTCTGCTGCTTTTGAGTTTTGGGTCAATAGTGGTGTTGGTTGTGGAGTTATCATGAGAATGGTGGGGTAGATTATGACCGCGAGGCGGGCGCACAGGCGTCCGACTGCCGGGCAACCTACGTTAGTGGAATTTAAACCACATAGCGTGTGGATCACATGAAAGTTTTGTGTGGTACCCGTTGCAGTTGCAACGGCCCAGCCCAGTAATAGGAAAAGTCAACTAGAATCAAAGCTGTCCCCGAGAATGTGTTGCTAAAAGTTGGCTCCTTTGGGCGTGTGACAGTGTTCGTAAAGTCGCCATACTCTACCCTCGGCCGGGTAAATATTCATGTATCCATAATCTCGTCTATTATACGTAGGGATGTAGGGATCGTGTCAATTATTGTATGGTAGGGGAATTGCCACACAAATCACACCATAAATTACACTACAGGGTTCGTATACTTGCCACCACAATTTGTCGTGATATTTAGACTACACGTTTTGTATCTTAGGGCTACTAAACCGCCTCCACCGATCTTTCATTATAGTTCATGAAGTTCCCGACCCAACTGAGATTTAGGGTAGATATACTCGTATGGATGTAACACTCGAGGTTAGCGATTGCGCCTCCGTTTCCCGCAGAAGGATTGAAAACGGACAAGGCTCATGGCCAGGCTTCTCTAAAATTCTGCAGAACAGGTTGCAAACACTAGCAGCGTCATTTTTATCCTTCCTTAATGCCCGACGAAATAAAGAGTTTCATTGCCTTGCCCAACTTTACAAAAAATAGTCGAAATTGCAAAAATAAAATTATTTCCTCCCGTCTCCTCCTTCGACTCCTGCCTCCTAGATCAAAATCACACCTCAAACACAGCAACAATGGCGACCAAGCTCTTCACTTTGAGCAGCATCCACCTCTTGCTCCCTCCATCCAATATCACCGCAAATCCCGACCTGAAGATCAAAATGTAAATACAAAAAACAATATACTCCAGCAGAAACCACCACCGAAATTCAAACCCGATATCAAAAGATCAAAAAACAAATACACATAAGCAGTGGGAGTACTCTCCCGGTTTTTTTATATTTCTTTCCCTTTCACTGTTTCCATGGCATGTATGTATGACAGTATAGTTGGTACAAAATAGTCAAGGGCATTGCCGACCAAGACTAAGGAAGGTGATCAGTTGAGTGTGCCGTCGAGGGTGAGTTGGAACGAATGTTTAACTCAAAGCTATGAACTTCGATTCGCACCGATATGTCGTAGAGGATATCGCAGAGATCCCTTTCACCATCTGAATTAATGGAGATAATCCAAACAATCAAATCACTAGGACACTATTAGTGAATCGCACTCTTAAAAAGTTGCTACGGAAGGTACAGTACGTTTTCTATCAAAACGGCGAAGGGGAGGGCCAGCCTTAGCAAAACAGTCTTCTCCACCAGGACGGATGGTGTCCTCGTTGATGGGTAGCGGGCGCTGGGGCTTGTGTGGACGCAACAGGCCCAGACAAACTCTGAACCGCTGGTGCTGGAGTAACGTTGGAAGAGGTGTGGGACGGTACATTCGATTGCTTAGCTACATTCTGGCCACGCACGTTCATGGCTTGGGCTTGATGGTCTCTAGTCAGGAGGTGCCGTGCCTGCAAAACCGCTGGGTCTGAGTTCGAGTTAGCCATCTGACGATTAGGGAGGCTTCGTAAACCGTACCTGTATCTTTTTTCCACCCTCGAAGAAAGGAAATTACATTCAAACCAAGCTTCCCGATAACATTGACGAAACTGTGTACTTTATCCGAGAATATGCGATGTTGGAATACAAACTGATGACTCAGTATAATGTCGTATTGACTACCGCGCATGACTTCGAAGTATGTAGAAATGCGTTTATCCGGTTCGTTCTCAAAAGACATGTCGAGATAGACACGCCCTAGGGAATCATCTGTCGTCCCATCTGCAAACTCGAAGGTTGTGTCGGAATGCTCTAGTCTCAGTTTATTTTTCCTAACGAATGCTTCCGATATGACCTCGCCTTCTGCCCCAGTATCGGGTAAGCAGTCCGCTTGAAACTCGCCACCCCAGTCCGCACGGGCAAGCATCGGTAATGTCTGATGTGATGCTCCGATGCCGTTGATGGACAACCGATTCCTTCCAGGAAAGCGAGGCGGCATAGTAACCAGGCGATGCTTATAATCAGTTAGGGTTTTCGTCTGATGAAGAAATTGTTTCCCAATGATGAGATCGTGAACGCAGTTGGATACCACGTCGAAGTCGAGGCGGTAGACTTGGAATCTGTTTTCCTCGAAAGCCCAGCTAGCAGTAGTTCGGCCGATGATGTGAAGATATTTGCCATTTTGAGGTAGTTTAACTTTTGCGCGAGCTTGTGGGGAGTTGTCAATAGTATAACCACGTCGCCGAGCATAATCTTCCCTCATGATGTTCCGTTCTGAACCGCTATCAGCCAACACAAGGCTTTGGTGTCCATCAAGACACCCTTGCAGTCCAGACCTCTGGCGTAGAGCAAGAGCAGCCGCCTTCCCTAGAAGTTTTCCGCCCAATCCTAGCAATTCCGGTACCTTACCCGAGTGAGCTGAGGCCCACGTCGGGGTTTCTAGCACCTTCTTAATTATTTCTTCTGCTGCTAGCCATCGTCTCATTCTTCTCACTCTCGATTCCCCGTGAAGTATATATTCGCGTATATAAGGGTCATCGTCGTTCGGGGGAAAGCTTGCATCGAGGTAGTCGTCATTTGGGGCCGCCATTTGAGGTCACCGTTCGAGGAAGTGGTTGAAAGATTAATGGTGGAGGCGGCTGGCTGGTTGAGGACCGCAAGAATGGGCTGTGCCCCGCTTTTATATCGCATTTGTGTTGAGCTGAATGCTCAGCCAGCATCGAGTTACACGACAGAGTCGTATGATGTCATATAAGTAACTACCTACCACCATTCAATCACTTTTCTCCAAACGACAGCCTGAAATGGCGACTCCAAATCGTGATTATCCAAACGGCTTCTCAAAGTATGCAGAGTTTATCTCAAGGGACCCAGAACAATCAGTGTATCGACGGTATCGCCGCCTCAGCTCCCTAAACATATTATATCTACAAGCTGAGCTTCGGGTCCTCGAGGATGATTTGGACCGCCTCGATTCCGAAGATTTGAAGGCCCAGCAGCAAATGCCAGATGATGCCCACCTGCTTGCTCGATCTTTTGATGCTTTGTTGGCCGATTCGGAGGCCAGCGCTTCCTCTCCGTCATCCGCCGCGTCCTTAGAGAAGATGAAGAAGATTAAGAGATTGCGAGACCTGATGAAAAAGTATTTGGCCCACTTTGTATAGGTGGGCGACCAGTTCTGACAGCTTTAGATACCGTATTATTGACCCCTCTCTGTGTGGACGCAAAGGTCGGCTCTGACGGCTCTAGATGAGGCTCTGAAACTCGAGGCTGAAGTTCTCAATTTTTCAAACCCCACCCCACGGGTAATAAAGATACTAAAGACATGGTTTCAATGGAATAGCCCTCTGTTGGGGCTGGATTATGATCTCTTTGACAATGAGAATGACCTGGTTGCCCTCAAGCCCGCACAAGGACAGGACCGCTTGTCGGTATTTTTGCAGGAGCGACTGGGAGGTATTCTCCAGGTACTTGTGTTACATACTGGTACGGGGAAGAGGCAATGCTAACCAATTTGGTGTGTGCGTTGGCCCAGCGGAAACCCGATTCATCCCAACAAGAAGACATCGTAGGCTACTTCTCTGAGGGATATATCATTTGGATCGTGAACGGAATTACAGTGCTTGCTTCTGCAATACTTCTGGTTGGCGCGATAGCGGGTCTGTATTTTGAAAAGAGGGACGGTAGACGACTGGCCATGATAGGATGTCTGACGTTAATATTTGCATTGGCCGTCGGTACACTCACAAATGCCCGTAGAGCAGAAATCTTTGCATCCACGGCTGCGTACGTGATATCCGATGTCACAATGGGCAACCGCTGATCAAAGAAAATAGATATGCTGCAGTGTTGGTGGTGTTTGTCAGTGGGGGATTGGGAGCAAAACCAAATGGTTAACTGATGTCAGGAGGTGGAGAACCCCCATTGTAGTCTCCGAGCATATGTTGTACCCCGCGCTGTCCAGCAGACTACAATAATTTGAGAGACAGAAATGTGGGATAAAGAAGTGGAAAGTGGTGGTATATGGGGTTAGGACGGTAGTGGAGTCTGGAGTTTTGATTTATCTATGGCATGTTCGTACGGTTGTATCTGCATAGAAGGACCTGAATTTCAACTTTTTTGTTTTAGCTTCATCAACACGAAGCTTAACACCAATATTCTTTTCATCTTTGCATCAATGGCTCTTCAAGCTAGTTAGCCTTATACTCTTCGTCGGACGCGGATCTAGCAAATTGAGAGAGGATCTAATCCTCCTCGCACGTGAAATATAAGTAACTAAACAACCAAGTCAACTTTAACTATAGATTTCCTTCTCTTTTTTATGAAGTATCACTGAAATTAGAGTGGCTTCCTTCGATCATCTCCATTCTAGACAAATTTGAGGTTGACGAGATTAATCATGCCTTTCACAAGGTTCGCACCACAGAATATGACCACGACAAATCATTACAATCATGCTCTTCACGCAAAATACCTATATGGCAGCTAAACAATTTGTTTACTTCCTATGAGCGATGTATGGCAGTTAATTATACTAGTACAATACCTAACCCTTCTCCAATTAGAAGTAATCGAAAACACTACGAAGTGCAACGGTCGTGTCAAACTACGATAGTATGTGCGACAGCATTGTCTCTTAGCCGTGTCAAAGCACCAATACGCGCGCACCTCATTGTGGAAACTCCGGCAATTCAGTGCAGCAAGGGCGGGTTGAGAGTCTCATGTCGAAAGGGCTGCAGCTGTGATGGATCACAACAACCCCAACTATATCTTTAACGATAATGCTTGCGGCCATCACGACCTTTGCCACAGGAGCAAACGAGTAACTCCTCTCTCAGGGAATTAGTCTTACCCTAGTTCCCGGGATTTATGAGTAGAATACATGTTCCGACCCGTACGCCAAATCTTCCCGTTGGCCAACATGGAGACATGACATAGGGGTCAACTAATCCGCAAACCGGTCAATCAGCGTACCAAGCCCACAGTTTCAAATTCCAATAGGCTCCCTTCCGCTGTAGTAGATTAGAAACTTCAAACGAAAATACCCGGTTACGACTCTTACCTTTCAGAGCATTTGGCTTCTCCTTGGGAAAATCGACCTGTATTTATACTCACTTACTTTACCAGTACTAAAGGAGGCCTTTGTAGTCACTATATTACTATCTAGATAGGCTAGAAACTTCTGGCAGACTAAATACGAGAACCTGTCGTTGGTGTGCAGGGTGGCGTAGGAAGCGGAAGTGTGGCGGTGAGAGTGGTGATGGTGAGAGCAGTGGCAGAACTTGAAGTGGAAGCAATAGCTACAGTACTAGTAGACATATTTGTAGTTGGAGAAGTTTAAAGCTGAGGATAGTCACGGTGATGTAGAAGTTCGATAGTTGAGAGGAAAAATTGTGCTTCGCAATGTATTTGTTCCGACTTATACGTCAAGAAATCTATTTTGTAAAGAAGTCGACTAAAATTCAAATAAGTCAACTGTTTGACAAACAAGTTGCCTTATTTATCAATAAGACAGCTTTGTAGATAAGGCGACTTATTGACAAATTAGCCGACTGGACTGCAGAACGCGCGATTTTACAAATAAGTCAACTTACGGGAATATTGTTTTGCTATGAAAACTTATATATCTCTACAGTGTGCATATTGTAATTGTAGCCTCAAATAATTAAGTACTCGCCCACTTATCACCCCCCACATTTGCAGAAGTCGTTAGTAGTATTATACTGAATTTGCAACTTCAGTCTGTGTCGAAACACCATTATTGGAAGATGGGTTTTAAGTTGCTGTGCTTCTCATCTACAGTCACTTTGCATCCTTTCCTCCGATCACGCAGAGGTTTTAAGTACCTTGGTAAATAATATGTCGCTGAGGGAGCTGTAGTAATACTGTGGTGCAGAGCGTGCTGGAGGGGTGTAGCAGTGTAGTAGTTAGCTCACCTTCGAATGATATACTTGGTCTCCAAGTCGGCTTATTTGTCAAGAAGCCCACTTTGTAGGTAAGTTGACTAGCTGACAACTACGGCGGCTGGTGTACAAAGTTGACTTCTTGACAAACAAGCCGACTTACTTACAAAGCCGTATACTTGACGTATAAGTCGGAACATACTTTTATGGGCCTACCCCAAATCCCAACTAACCATGCGGAAGTCTAGATCTGTCTGATCCCGCTTTAACCACGGATGATCATTAGCCTTTATATCATCACCACCACCACCACCACCACCACCACGATCAAGCAACTCCAAAAGACTTTTACACTAAGACCAATTCACGTGTTATCGATCGTTCATCCCTAAGTTCTCGTTTATTGCTCTCAAAACACCACCGAGTCTGAGAGAAGGCTGGGCAAAGGTCTCACATGAGGAAAGGGCAATAAAGGATGGCAGGTAGGAACTTGTATGGACCGGCGAGGTGGATCGGTCTTTGGAATAGCTTCAAGAGCGACTACCTTCGGGATCTCATCTGTCTACACTGTTGACCAGAGAAAGGCCTTGTGGGGAATTCAGCCAAGACCAGACTGTCACCATATCTCGGTGCTCTCCATCTCCACGCGTCTATTCCAACTCTAGCCGAGGAAAACATCTATCCCACAACAGATATTGAATGCTTAGGGATATACTGGCTACTATATAGGCTATCTCACTGTTGAATTTACAGGAACCGCGCAGGTTTCTGGTCACAGGGTATCACTCGCGAATCTCGGAATTTCTCGGGACCGACAAACACCTCGAGATATTTCATCCCTTGCTACTCAGATCTCGTGTGCCATGCAAGTTCGGTGGTGCCGCTCTCTCAATTAAAACTACGAAAGGAGGGCTGGTACATACTCTGGGGATGTGGGGTAAGGGTGGGCAGGTAAGTTACAACACCTGGCGGCTGGATTCTCAGGCTCCACCGGAAACGAAGAAATTGCACAATTACCCACCAGAACATTCCTACTCCTTTGCCAGATCACAAGCCGCAACCAGATGCCGTAACCAAGACTCCAAGAACTCACAAGCCTCCAAGAAACTCCCAAGACTTTGCAAGCGTCCCAAGCCGCTGCCGCGCAGCTGCTACCAGGACTGCCCTTGTTGACATCGTATCGGATCGTTGGCATACGTGATGTAGTTGTCATGATGAGGTGACTTTGCGAAGTTTAAGCACGTTTGAGAGAATGGGGGGCATAACGCTTATATACGGGTATCGCTGATGGAGGAGTGACGTTTATGTATCGGTAACCGGATTGTTTACGAGTCTCGGAACCCTAGGAACTACCCTCGGATACTAACGAGCGCAGTGCCCGGCAAGCCGCGTAATCGGCTTGGCTCCGTCTTGGGGATGCGCACCCCACGTTTTTGTGGAGGGGATTTGCATCAATTGCCACTGAGGGATCGCGATTCTCGGCCGGATTGGTGGAGTGGAAGTATGTCGATCAACGGATTAACCCCCAGAGTAAACGGACTCCGGTTGACGTGGGGGAATGGAAGCGGTTTTTTGGTGGTCCTACTGGTTAGATATGTTTGGGATCCGTTGATCAGCGGTCAAAACCACACTCATATGAGACTTTGTCGGCCTCACGTCACCGATTCACTCTAGCCAAGTAACAGTGCGATCGACTGGAGATCTTTGTGGGTGGATGGGGATATCACTTGGCTTCCGCTAGTCTTTATTGCTGCTGATGGAAATTCGCAGCCATCACCATAGTTGGTATTTTCGGCGTGCAAGTTTAAGACTGCCACAATTGAGCTTCGGATCGCCCATATCATAGTACATCACTCGTCTAGCGCCTTGGGCGTTTATTCCACCAGTCGGAAACACTTTATCCGAGAAAATCATAACATCAAACCGATCTTCCCTCCAGGCCATCCATCTCTGCATCGAGAAAGTGGCACACTGCATGCATCTCAACAAATTCGGGCGACCGAGAAGAGCCAGGAGGTTATTTTTTCGTTTCAGATTATGCAGGGTTAAACTACATGATCGTTGTCAATTTCCCCGCCTTTCTGTGCTGTACTCTGCCGGTGTTTGTGATATCGCTGCACGTGGAACAGATATTTCAGAGGCACTTACTTATATAGGTACTTCCAGAGACACACGTGTTCGCTCCGATTGGTGTGCCCGTGGAGTAAGCAATTTCCACTTGACGCTTCTTCTCGCGCCGGGAAGGGAATGTGCAGAATTGACTTGTGGAAAGCATGGCACGTGACGCGTGGGGAGACGAAATGCATGCTGCCGAAGACGTCACTTTTGCATTTCGCTCGTGCAAGATAACCCTTCTTGTTCGACCGGTGGGATCTTGGTTGCAGCCGGCGGGCCATCTCAATCGTGGTGTGCGGGGAAGGCAACTCTGGACATTAGCGTGGTAACGTGACCCACAGGGATGGGAGCTGCCGAGTTTCGGCGTTAGAGCTGAGTGCATACCTATGGAAGCGAAGGGGAGAGTCTAGATGTGGCTGTTTCGTTCACATGTTTGCGAGCATTTGAGCTCCCGAATCGTAATGATTGCGGTACTTAGCAGTGGCTGTGTGATGGCAACTTCCACGCTGCGATGGTTTTGTCACGATACTGTGACCTCATTCAATGGCTAGTGCTTGAAGTGATTGCATGATGCGAGCTCGGGGCTTGGCATGTAGCAGCTAGTGAGCGGCAATCAAATCGCCATCCGCTCTCTCTTTCAAGTTAATCGATTCCCTGCTGGTTCCGCACAGATAAATCCGTAAGCTCCCCCCACGGTTTTCCTCTTCTCCCCTACTTCTTCTTCCCCCCCT
>Ga0307512_10001977_pt1 | contig 27279 bp, 28 predicted proteins | sample 14_EM_MG_FD_200267 | JGI IMG/M metagenome (GOLD analysis project Ga0307512, IMG submission 200267) | Populus trichocarpa ectomycorrhiza microbial communities from riparian zone in the Pacific Northwest, United States - 14_EM | ecosystem: Host-associated > Plants > Roots > Unclassified | place... | reverse complement strand
CCGAGGCCCCGGGAGCCGAGGATCAGTAGGTCGGAGTCCTCGGCTGCGGTCAGCAGGACAGCGGCGGGCGCTCCCGCGGTCTGGAGGGTGGTGATCCGCAGACCGGGATGGCTCTCGGCGAGCCGGGACTCGGCCTCGCGCAGCATGTGTCCGCCCCATTCGCGCTGTGCGCCGATGGCGGCCGGCGTGAAGGTACCGGCCAGTGGCGCGTAGGTGCGGGGCTGAGGTTCCCAGGCGTGGACCAGATGCAGGGACGCCTCGCGCTGCAGTGCTTCGCGGGCGGCCCAGTCGGCCGCGGCGAGGCTCTGGGGTGAGCCGTCGAGACCGACGGTGATGGTGGGCATGTGCGGACCTCCTTCGGGGATGCGTTGTCAGTCTCCGGGCCTGGCACGCGCGGCAGGAGGGGCCTGACGTCCCTGCCGGGGACCGAACGGCCCACCTGGCGAAGGCTTCTGACAGCCCACCGGTTACAGCCCTCGGTACGGGCACGCAGGGCGCCCGCCGGGCGTGCGCGCCGGATCACACAGCCCGCAGGCCGTGCCCCCGGAACTGCTCGCGCACCCGCTCAATGAGGTGCCGGTCCGGTACGTGGGTGTCGCGCAGCGGGAAGGGCAGGCCGAGCGCGTCGTACTTGTGGGCGCCCAGTTTGTGGAACGGCAGGACGTCGACGCGTTCGATGTTGGGAAGAGCGGACAGGAACGTGCCGAGCCCGTCGACGGAGGTCTCGTCGTCGGTCCGGCCCGGCACCAGGACGTAGCGGATCCAGACGGGGATGCCGAGCCGGCTGAGGCGGGTGGCGAAGCTGAGGGTGGGGGCGAGTTCGCCGCCGGTCAGCTTCTTGTAGGCGGTGATGTCGAAGGACTTGATGTCGAGCAGCACCAGATCGGTGTCGCCTAGGAGTTCGTCGGTGGCACGGGCGCCGAGGAAGCCGGAGGTGTCCAGGGCGGTGTGCAGTCCGGCCTCCTTGCAGCGGCGCAGCACGGCGGCGGTGAAGGCGGGCTGGAGCAGCGGTTCACCGCCCGTGACGGTGACCCCTCCCCCGGCCGTGGTGACGAAGCCCCGGAACTTCTCGATCTCCGCCATCACGTCGTCTGCCGTGGTCTCCTGTCCGTCCCGCATGTGCCAGGTGTCGGGATTGGCGCAGTACAGACAGCGCAGCGGGCAGCCGCTGACGAAGAGCACGAACCGGGTCCCGGGACCGTCCACGCCGGTGGACAGGTCCCAGGAGTGGATGCGTCCGGTCGCACTCGTCGCCGTCATCGCCGTCACAGCGATCCGTGGAACGTACGGCTGATCACGTCGAGTTGCTGCTCACGAGTGAGGCGGACGAAGTTGACGGCATACCCCGAGACCCGGATCGTCAGGTCGGGGTACTGCTCCGGATGCTCCATGGCGTCCTCCAGGGTCGCCCGGTCCAGGACGTTCACGTTCATGTGGAAGCCGCCGGCCGCCGTGTACGCGTCGAGGATGCCGACGAGGTTGCCCGCGCGCTCTTCTGCGCAGTGCCCCAGCCCCTCGGGCGTGATCGTCGTGGTCAGCGAGATGCCGTCCCGGGCCTGCTCGTACGGCAGCTTGGCGACCGAGAGCGCCGAGGCGGCCACCCCGTGCCGGTCGCGGCCGTTCATCGGGTTCGCACCGGGCGCAAAGGGCTGTCCGGTCCGCCGGCCGTCGGGGGTGTTGCCGGTGTGCTTGCCGTACACGACGTTTGAAGTGATCGTCAGCACCGACTGGGTGTGCTCGGCGTCCCGGTACGTGGGGTGCCTGCGCACCTTCGTCATGAAGGTCTCGACGAGTTCGACGGCGAGGGCGTCGGCACGGTCGTCGTTGTTGCCGTATGCCGGGTAGTCGCCCTCGATGACATAGTCGACGGCGAGGCCCGTCTCGTCGCGGATCACCTTCACCCGCGCGTACTTCACCGCGGACAGGCTGTCCACGGCGACCGACAGACCCGCGACGCCGCAGGCCATGTACCGGTGTACGGGGTGGTCGTGGAGGGCCATCTCGATGCGCTCGTAGGCGTACTTGTCGTGCATGTAGTGGATGACGTTGAGGGCGTCGACATACGTCCGGGCGAGCCACTCCAGCATCCGGTCGTACGCCTCGGACAGCTCGTCGTAGGCGAGGTACTCCCCCGTCAGCGCGGGAGCCGCGGGTGCGATCTGCTCGCCCGTCATCTCGTCCCGGCCGCCGTTGATCGCGTACAGCAGGGCCTTGGCCAGGTTGACTCGTGCCCCGAAGAACTGCATCTGTTTGCCGACCGTCATGGCCGAGACGCAGCAGGCGATCGCGGTGTCGTCGCCGGTGCGCGGGCGCATCAGCTCGTCGGACTCGTACTGGACGGCGCTCGTGTCGATGGAGACCTGGGCGCAGAACTCCTTGAAACCGTACGGGAGTCGGGGCGACCACAGGACGGTCAGGTTGGGTTCGGGCGCGGGGCCGAGGTTGTAGAGGGTCTGCAGGAAGCGGAAGGAGGTGCGGGTGACCAGCGGGCGGCCGTCATCGCCGATGCCGCCGATCGACTCCGTCACCCAGGTCGGGTCGCCGGAGAACAGGGCGTCGTACTCGGGGGTCCGCAGGAACCGAACGAGCCGCAGCTTGATCACGAAGTCGTCGATCAGTTCCTGCGCACCGGTCTCGTCGAGGGTCCCCTCGTCCAGATCGCGCTGGAGGTAGACGTCGAGGAAGGTGGAGGTGCGGCCCAGCGACATCGCGGCGCCGTTCTGTTCCTTCACGGCGGCGAGATAGCCGAGGTAGAGCCACTGCACGGCCTCCTGCGCGGTGGTGGCGGGGCGGGAGACGTCACAGCCGTACCCGGCCGCCATCTCCGTCAGTTCGCCCAACGCCCGTGTCTGTTCGGCGAGTTCCTCGCGGTCACGGATGACGTGCTCGGTCGACGACTCGGCGTCCAGCAGGGCCCGTTCGGCGCGCTTGGCCTCGATCAGCCGGTCGGTGCCGTAGAGGGCCACTCGCCGGTAGTCGCCGATGATCCGGCCTCGGCCGTAGGCGTCCGGCAGTCCGGTGATGATGCCGGCCTTTCGGGCGGCCCGCATCTCGGGGGTGTACGCGTCGAAGACGCCGGCGTTGTGGGTCTTGCGATAGGTGCCGAAGACCTTCGTGACGAAGGGGTCGGGTTCGTAGCCGTACGCCTTGAGCCCGTTCTCCACCATCCGCAGCCCGCCGCCCGGCATGATGGCGCGCCTGAGCGGGGCGTCGGTCTGCAGGCCGACGATCAGCTCCCGTGCACGGTCGATGTAGCCGGGCGCGTGCGAGGTGATCGTCGACGGAATCGCCGTGTCCACATCCAGGATGCCGCGGCGCCGTTCCTCCGGGAACAGCGCGCTGACCTTCTCCCAGACGGCGCGGGTGCGGTCCGTGGGCCCGGTCAGGAAGGCCGAGTCGCCTTCGTAAGGGGTGTAGTTGGCCTGGATGAAGTCGCGCACGTCGACGCTCCCCCAGCCTTCGGCCGGGGGGACCCCCATCTCGCTGCGCTCGCGCCACCGGGTCCCGGCAAAGCCTCGCCATGTCTCGGCCGTCCTCGGGCCGGCCGCCACCGTTGCCGTCATCGCCGGTCTCTCCCTCGCTCACTTCGCATGGGTTGTTCTGCTCTTTCGATGGTCGTTGCCGGTGAGGGCCGAGGCGAGAGCCCTTCGGAGTGCCTGTGGGCGCCACCCGTCCCTCCTGCTGGGGCCGTTCGGCCCCAGCAGGCCGAGGGCCATGAAGCCCGGCGCCGCTCAGGCCGCCGGGATCTCCGGGCGGACGAGCGTGCCCGACCTGCCGTGCACGATCTCGTACGCCGCGTCGAGGGCGCCGATCGCGGCAAGGCCCCCGGTGCGTTCCACGAACCGGGCGGCCGCGTCGGCCTTGGGGCCCATCGAGCCGGCGGGGAAGCCCCCGCGGCGCAGGTCGGTGGGGGTGGCGTCGAGGATGGGCCGCTGTTCGGGGGTGCCGTAGTCGGCGTAGATGTTCGGGACGTCGGTGAGGATGAGCAGGAAGTCGGCCTTGAGGTCCTCGGCGAGCAGCGCGGCCGTCAGGTCCTTGTCGACGACCGCCTCGATCCCGCTGAGCGCACCGGTGTCCTTGTCGGCGGTGACGGGGACGCCCCCGCCGCCGGCGCAGATCACCAGCGTGCCGGCGGTGAGCAGGTCGTGGATCGTCTCGGTCTCCAGGATCCGCTCGGGCACGGGCGAGGCGACGACGCGTCGCCATCCGGTCGTGTCCTGGGCGATGTGCCAGCCGCGCTCGCGGGCGAGTGAGCGGGCGGTGGCTTGGGGGTGGACCTGGCCGACGTACTTCGTGGGGTGCCGGAAGGCGGGGTCGTCGGACCCGACGAGGGTGTGGGTGACCAGCGCGGCGATCCGGCGCCCGGGCAGCGTGTCGTACAGGGAGCGCACCAGCAGGGAACCGATCATGCCCTGGGTCTGGGCGCCGAGCAGATCCAGTGGGTACGGGGCGCTAAGGGCCGGGTCGGCGGCGCTCTCCATGGCGAGCAGGCCGATCTGGGGCCCGTTGCCGTGGGTGAGGACGACCTCGTGTTCGTGGGTGAGCGCGGCGATCGCGGTGGTGACGCGGTCGATGTTCGCCTGCTGGACGTTCGCGTCGGGGTGTTCGCCCCGGTGCAGCAGGGCGTTGCCGCCGAGGGCGATGACGATGCGCATGGTTCAGTCCTCCAGGGTGGCGAGGAGGACGGCCTTGATGGTGTGCAGCCGGTTCTCCGCCTGGTCGAAGACGAGGGAGGCGGGCGAGGAGAAGACCTCGTCGGTGACTTCGAGCGCGTCGAGGCCGTAGGTGTTCAGCACGTCCCGGCCCAGGCGGGTGTGGCGGTCGTGGAAGGCCGGCAGGCAGTGCATGAACCTGACGTCCGGATTGCCGGTGGCCGCCAGCGTCTTGTCGTTGACCTGGTACGGCAGCAGCAGCTCGATGCGCTTCCCCCAGCTCTCGGCGGGCTCACCCATGGAGACCCAGACGTCGGTGTGCAGGAAGTCGGCGCCGCGTACGGCGGTCTCGACGTCCTCGGTGAGGATGATGCGGGCTCCGCTGCGCTCGGCGAGCGCACGGCAGTCGGCGACCAGCCCGGGCCACCGCTCCGTGTGGTTCTGGACATGGACGCGCTCCTTGTGCGGGGCTGGGATCGGTCGATCCGTGCTCTCGATCCTTCTGCGCGCTCACGACGGCGGTGAGCGGCCACAAGTCCCCGGGCGGACCCATTGGTCCCGGGGCCGGTTGCCCACTCGGCCCTAAGTGGGGCGGGAGCGGTGCGCCGGCGTGTCACCTCGGTCAGGTCGGGCGGGGACCCGGCAGGGCCCTTCGGCATCTGCCGGAGAGCCTGCACGGGGGCGCGTCATGGGAGCACCCGACAGTCCCTCTCCCCGGGAGGCCGGTCCACGTGCCCTTCCCCCGAGCCCTCGCTCACCGCACACGCGGCCGCATCAACAGGACGACGCTGCGTTTCGCCGGTCGTCTCGCCTTCGCCGATCTCGAGCACGTCGGCCGCAGGTCCGGCACGGTGCGCCATACGCCGCTGCGTGCCTTCCGCACGGACGACAGGGTCGTGATCGGCATCAACTTCGGGCGGGAGTCCGACTGGTTGAAGAACATCCGGGCCGCCGGGGGGTGCCGGATGCGGCTCGGGGACGAACGGCTCGAACTGGGTGCCCCGAGGATCGTTCCGGTCGAGGAGGGCGTTCGCGGTATGCCGTGGTTGTTCGGTGTCGCGCTCAAGTACGTGGTCCGCACGGCCGAGTGCGTCGAGCTGCCGGTCCTCGGCAGTGGGCAGGGCAACAGCCCGCTCGGCCCTTGAGGTGACCCGGGCGGCCCCTGACCCGGACGGCTGTGGGTGCCGAGGCTGACAGTGACCGCCCGTACCGGGCGCAACCGCCTCGTCTCAGGACCGGTGTCATGGTTGCCGTAGCCGCAGTGCTCCAACTGCTCATTCTCACAGGCGCGTTGTACGACACGGGCCGTCTGCTCGCGCCCGCCGAAGGCCGCCGCTCGTGGTGGCCCCGGCTCCGTAGGCGCCGGGCCGCACTCGAGGCGGCCGAGCGCCGGCTGGTGGAGCACCGGCTGTGCGGCCGGATCGACGCGGCCGCATACCGGGCGAGGATGCGGTGCCTGGCGGACGGGCGGCGCCCTCGCCGGTCGCCACGACCACGCTCGTGCTCCCGGTGACGCGGTCGGGACCACTGTCCCTCGCCATGGGCGACCCGGCCCCTGCACATCCCTGTCGGGCAGCGGGACCGTCGTAGGGACCGGGCATCCCGGTGCAGCCGCATCCCGACTCCGGTCGTCAATGGCCCTCGCCGTCAGGAAGTGATCACCATGATGTTCTGGTACGACCGCCACATGAGTGGCTGGGGGTGGTTCGGTGCGTCCCTCGGCATGCTCGTCTTCTGGGGGCTGCTCATCGCCGCCTTCGTGCTGCTCCTGCGCGCCTTCGACCGCCCGCAGACGATGGGGCCGCACCGGGCCTCATGGGCACCGCCCACACCGGCACCGCCCACGCCGACGCCTCACCCGCCGTCCTCGGCCGAGCAGCTGCTCGCCGAACGCTTCGCGCGCGGCGAGATCGACGAGGAGGAGTACCGGCGCCGCCTGCAGGTGCTCCGCACCGACGGCGCCGACCTCACCAAACACTGAGCGCATCACCAAACACCGAGCGCATCACCGAACACCGACCGCGCCGTGGGATCCACCGCGGCGCGGTCACACGATGTCGAGGACGTCGGCCACGGACCGGCGGGGTGTGGCCGGGCCGCGGGGGCCGTAGCCGAGGCGCAGCACCATCTGTACCTGGCCGATGCCCTGCACCGGATCACGGGCCAGTCGGCGCAGGTCGGCGCTTTCCAGCGGGTGGGAGGTCAGGGACGTGGCCAGATCGGCCCGGGTGGCCTCGAGCAGGACGCGTTCCAGCGCCTGCCCGGCGCGCAGCCAGTCGGCGGGCCCCTCGCCGGAGGTGCTCAGCAGGGCCAGATGAGGCGTGTGCTCGAAGACGGTGCTGCCGCGGTCGGCCACCGTCCGGCGGCCCGCGAAGTCCCGCAGGGGAGCCTTGCCGTCCCGTTTGCGCGGCCCGAACGCGTACTCGGGGACACCGTCGACGGCGGTGTCCGCCTCCGGTCCGAGCCGGGTCCAGCGCTCGAGATCCTTCCTCGTTTCGGCGTCCAGCGCGTCGCGGCTCTCCGCGTCGTGGACGAGGTCGAGCACCGTCTCGACGTGCCAGGGACGGGGGAAGAGCAGCACGGCGCCCTCCGCGGCCGCGGCCTGCTGCAACACGGCCTGTACATCCTCGGGAACGTCCTTCTCCGCGAAGGGATGACGGCTGGTGTGCCGCTCCCGGATCGCGGGGTGCAGTCGTACGAGATCGTCGTCCACCCCCGGTGTTCCGGTGGGGCCGGCCAGCTGGACGGAGGCCATCAGCAACGGATCCCCCGGCTCGGGCAGCAGCCGTGTCTGCGCGCTCAGGCCCGCGTGGGCGGCGGCCACGCGCAGGTTGAACAGGGCCGCGCCGCAGCCGATGTGCAGCGCACGGTTGTCGGGGTCGGAGCCGGGCATGGCCCGCTCGGGGTCGGCGCGCAGCAGGAGGCGGCGCTGGGCGGTTTCGAAGCGGAAGCGCCAGGGCTGCGCGTTGTGCATGGACGGGGCCGCCGTGGCCTCTGCGACCAGCGCGATCACCGTGCTCTCGTCGAGCTGTGGCTGTGGCTGTTGCATCGCGTCCTCCTCACTCCGGACACCTGCCGAGCTCAACACGTGGGCACCCGCGGTGCAAGGCGCCGACCGGCCCCGGGTCGGGGCCGGTCGCCTCTCTTCCGGCCGGGGACGAAGCGTGATCATTGGATTGGGCGCGGACGCCGGGCACGGCATCCGCAAGGGGTTCCCCCGTCCCCACCCGGAAACGGCGCCCGTGCCAGGGGGACGGCCTCTGGAAGGGCCGTGGCCGTACGTGGGTCGTCGGCCGCGTGCTCGCACGCTTCGCACCCGGGCGAGCACGTCCCCCGCTCCTCCGCCCGGCAGGGCGGGGATCGGACAGGGCCGAGAGGAGATCTCCGCGATGCCGTACGGCCCCAGGATCCGAACAGGCCGTTGGGCCGAAGCGCCCGAGTCGGTGGGCCGACCGGCCCCTCTCCGGTCCGCGGGCCCGAAACGGCCCCGAAACACGGGCGGGCGACTGGTACACAGAAGGCCGGCGCGCACATTCGACGCGGCGCCCACCCTTCCCACTCATCCCCCCTTCCCGGGAGGTTCCATGCTGTCCGCAGAATCCGCCGCCGTGGTGCGTGCCACCCTGCCCGCCGTGGCCGAGGCGCTCGACGAGATCACGACGCGCTTCTACGGCGCGATGTTCCGGGACCGGCCGGAACTGCTCGACGGAATGTTCAACCGCGGCAACCAGGCCAGCGGGGCCCAACGGCGGGCGCTGGCCGGGTCGATCGCCGGGTTCGCCAGCGCGCTGCTGGAGGATCCGGACAGCCGCCCGGACCTGCTGCTGGACCGGATCGCGCACAAACACGCGGCTGTCGGGGTCACCGACGACCAGTACACGATCGTGCACAAGTACCTGTTCGGCGCGATAGCCGAGGTGCTGGGCGACGCGGTCACCCCGGAGATCGCGGCCGCCTGGGACGAGGTGTACTGGCTGATGGCCGGCGCCCTCATCGGCCGGGAGGCCCGTCTGTACCAGGACGCGGGCGTCGAGCCGGGCCGGATCTGGCGGCAGTGGACGGTCGTCGAGCGCCGCACCGAAACCCCGGACACGGTGTCCTTCGTGCTCCGCCCGGCGGACGGCCGTCCGGCGCCGCGGGCGCGGGCGGGCCAGTACGCCAGCGTGCGGGTGCGCATGGCCGACGGAGTGCACCAGGTGCGTCAGTACAGCCTGTCCTCGGACCCGGGCCGGGACCTGCGGCGCATCACCGTGAAACGGGTCGCCGACCCGGACGGCGCACCGGACGGCGAGGTCTCCGGCCTGCTGCACGACCAGGTCCGCGAAGGACACGAACTCACCCTGTCCGCACCGTTCGGCGACGTCTTCCTCGACGACCCGGCAGCCACCACCGACCCCCTGGTGCTGGTCTCGGCGGGCATCGGCTGCACACCCACGACGGGCATCCTGGCCCACCTCGAAGCCATCGGCTCGACCCGCCCGGTGCTGGTCCTGCACGCCGACCGCTCCCCCGCCGACCATGCCCTGCGCACCGAGATGCGCGATCTCGTCGAGCAACTGCCCGGCGCCCGCGCCGAGTTCTGGTACGAGCGCCCAGGGCCCGAGGAACCCCGTGCCCACGAAGGCCTGATGGACCTGAAGGAGATCGAACTCCCCGACAGCGCCACGGTGTTCCTGTGCGGCCCGCTGCCCTTCATGCGGAACGTCCGCGGACAGCTGCTGGGCGCCGGGGTTCCGGCACGGCACATCCGCTACGAGGTCTTCGGACCGGACCTGTGGCTGCCCGGCCCGACGGCCTGAACGACATCGCACCTTCCACGAAAGGGACCATGATGACCAGCGACAACACGCAGGCCACGCCCACGGTGCGGCTGCGCATCGACGGCGCGGTGGACCACGAGACGCTGGCGTACGCCCGCACGAAGATCGACGCCGTCGTGGGCCGGCCGGGACTGCCCGCCGTCTCCGGGGAGGTGCGCATCGTGCGAGCGGCCGTTCATCACGCGCAACGCCCCTGGTCGGCCACGGCCGACCTGCACATCGGCACGCAGCAGGTGGTCGTCGTCGCCGAGGAGGCCTCCGGCCGGGCGCTCGTCGACCAGCTCCAGGACCGGCTGCGCCGCCAGGCCGAGAAGGCCGCCCACGCCTGGGACGACGGCCACCGGACGACGCCCCCGCCGTGGCGCGGCGGCGATCGGCGACCGGCTTGAGTCCGAGGTGAGCACAGGCCCGGTCGGTGATGTTCACCGACCGGGCCGCCGTCATGCCCCCGCTTCCCAACCCGCCGTGCCACTCGGGCCGTTCGGACCAGGCGGGTGACACGGTCACCACCAAGGATCCCGCCTTCCTCGACGCACTGGCGGAGTTCAGCGGCCGTGAGACCGGGAGGGGCGGGCTGATGACCTTCACCGAGTCGAACTGGCTGCTCACCCTCGTCGCCAACCGCCAGCCCGTCTACCGCGACCAGCCCGAGGGCGTCTCGGTCTGGTGGGGCTACGGCCTGTTCCCCGGCCGCGCGGGAAACCGGACGCCCAAGCCGATGACGATGTGCTCGGGCCGGGAGATCCTCGAAGAGGTCCTGCATCATCTGCCGTTCGACGAGGCGATCAAGGCCCGTGTCCTTCGGACCTCCACCGTCGTGCCCTGTGTGATGCCGTACATCACCAGCCAGTTCCTGGTCCGCCGCCGCGAGGACCGGCCCCATGTCGTGCCGGAGGGGTCGGTCGACCTGGCCTTCATCGGTCAGTTCGCCGAGGTGCCCGACGACGTGGTCTTCACCGTCGAGTACTCGGTGCGCACGGCCTGGACGGCGGTCGCCCGGCTGCTCGGTCTCGACCGGCAGCCACCGGCGGTCTACAAGGGCCACCACGACCCCCACGTACTGGCCGCCGCGCTGGAGACCATGCACCGCCGGTAGCCGGGCGGAGCGACGAACCGCGGTGCGGGACTCGCTGTCCGAGTCCCGCACCGCGGTTCAGCCGGGCGAGACCACCGGCCCGATCCTCCTGTTCAGCTCGCCTGCCTGGCCGGCACACGGCGGGTGACGGTCCGACGCACACCCGCGCCGGCAAAGGCCAGGGCCGCGCAGGCGACCACGGCCGGCAGGACCAGTCCGGACGGGGGGACAGCGGCTCGTCGGGCACAGTGCGCCCGGGGGCGTCGCTCAGGAGCGGTGGGACGACAGTCCTCGGCACCGACGCCGGCAGTCCCCACTTGCAGGCCGGAATCCGCGTCCCCGTGAGAGGGCCGACCGGCCCTGACAACGGCGCATCGCTCCGGTGGACGATGGGCCGATGTGCCACAACGACGGCTTCCGCGTGCTCAACCGTCAGGAGTGCGTGCATCTGCTGGCCAAGGTGCCGGTCGGCCGCGTCGTCTGCACCCGGCATGCGCTGCCGGCCGTCCTCCCGGTCAACTTCTCGCTGGACACCGGACGGCTCCGTGCTGCTGCGAACTTCGGCGAGCTCGGATCTCGTCCGACGACCACCGCGACAGACGCTCGCGGTGCCGCGCGACGCTCTGCCCAACGCCGCCCTGCACTCCCCCGCCGCCGCCGTGGAGGTCACGGCGTAGGTGGCCGATGCGACTCGTGGACGCGCGTGCGCGACGACGGCCGTGGCATCGCCCCCGCCTTCACCCCGCAACGGCCGGCCCAACATGCGCACCCGTGCCGAGACCCGTGGTGGGACGTTCGCTCTGACGCCCCTGCAGTTCACCGGCATCCTCGTGGATTGGACGGTGCCGCCGGACACGCAGCGGTGAGCGGTGACGGTGTCAGGACGACAGGTCCACCCCATAGATACTGCGTCCGCCCGCGAGTTCGCGGCCGGTGACCAGTTCGGGCTCGATGCGGACGAAGACCTCCTCGGGCGAGGGTGCCCAGGAGCGCGGTCCGGTCCGGATCAGGCGCCCGTGCTCGTCCGGGTCGGTCACCACCGTCGCCGAACCGGTGACGACGACGCTCCAGCCGGAGTGGGCGACCGCATCGACCTCGTCGACCTCGAACGCGACCACCACGCCGTCGACCGCGCGCACCAGCTCCGAGGCCGCGGAGGTGCGCAGCACCACGGCGCCGTCGGTGTCCACACAGAAGTTGACGGGGAGCACCGCGGGCAGCGCGTGCCGCGTGTGCACGATACGGCCGACGGGCACCTTGGTCAGCAGACGCAGGCACTCGTGCCGTTCGAGTTCGCGGAAACCGTCGTTCGCGTACATGGGCCAGTCCGTCTCTCCTGGGTACAGCGCTGGAGTGTTGTCTCCATCCTCCGCCGGGCGAGGCTCTGCCATGAGGGGCCATCGGTCCCGGCCGAGCCGGAGAACGTCCCGGGTCACACCGTGATACGGCGTCCGGTGATGACGCGGGGATCGATGCGTATCCACTGGTCACGGCGCCCACCGGCCCAGGGGGCGCTGCGGGCCCGGTCGGCGAGCCGGCGTATGTCGTCGGGGTCCGTCACGGTCCGGGCATGCCCCCGCACCAGCACGCTCCAGCCCCGGCTGAACGCGTCGTCGATGCGGTCGACCTCGAAGGCGACCTGGCAGCCGGACGCCTGGGCAGGGGTGGACCCGGGCTCGGTCCGGAAGACGATCGCGCCGTCGACGACGCTGTAGTTGACGGGCACGACGACGGGTCCGGAGACGGTGGGCACCGCGATCCGCCCCACGCCGTGCGTCGCGAGCAGGGCCCGGCACTCCGGGACGCTCAGCTCTTCGAAGCCGGGGCTGCGGGCGGCCTGTCCCAGGCCGCGCGGCAGATCGGCGTTGCCGCCGGTGAGGTCGCGCACGGTGGTTCCCAGGACTGCGGCCAGTCTGAGGAGGACGCCTCGGCCCGGTGCGGCACCGGGGCGCTCTTCGAGGTACTGGAGGTAGGCCGGCGCCATGCCGGCCCGGGTGGCCATCTCCCTACGGGTCAGGCCGAGTTCCGAGCGGCGGGCGGCGAGCCGGCGCCCGAGATCGCCGAGCGGAGGTCCCTCCACTGCCTGGGACGGTGCCTGTTCCCTCATGGCCCGTCACTTCCTCTCGTCGGGCCGGTCGCCGACTCGACGCCGGATTGCGGCTCAGATCCAGCTTGTCCGGCTTCGGCCGGGTGCGCTTGGGCCGGTCGGCCCCCGGAGCACGGCCGGACGGGACCAGCCGGTCCGGACTCCGCCCCCCTCCGGCACAGAACAAGGCCGGGGGCACCGCCGCAGCGCTGCGGCGGTGCCCCCGGTCCGGGATGGTCGGCACTGTGAGGTCAGAGCAGCCAGCGGTTGCGGCTGACGAAGGGCAGGCGTGCCCAGATCCTGCCCAGCCCCCAGACGGCGCCGGCGCCCGCGGCCGCGAGGGCGATGAGGACGACGGCGTAGATGAGGTGGTAGTCGGCGAACGGGTTGGGCGACATGCTCGGCGACCCGTCGGACAGGTGCTTGGCGGGCGGCCACTCGGCCAGCCACATCAGCGCCATCATCGCGGTGCCGGCCGCGGCCGCCAGCCGCAGACCGATGCCCGCGATCAGCGCGACGCCGATGCCGAGCAGGCCGAGCATGAACAGCCAGTCCGCCCAGCCGGCCCCGGCCCAGTCGTGGAAGGTGGACTCCATCGGTCCGGCGGCGACCGAGCCGAGGAAACCCTTGGTGGGCGAGCCGCCGTCGATCCAGCCCTTGCCGGACGGGGTGGCGTAGCCGAAGCCGAAGGTCTTGTCGAGGAAGGCCCACAGGAAGACGAACCCGGTCAGGACCCGAAGCCCGGCGAGGACGTGTGCGCTGGTCGCCGTCATGACGACGGCGGCACTCTCGTCGGCGGACCGCTGGGCCGCCCCGGCCTTGCGCACGGACGGCATGTGGAACCGCACGTGCCGGTGGGGCTGTTCGTGAACTGCCATGATGTTCATCCCTTTCCAGGGGTGACGCGCGGGATATTGATGGCTCGTTGCGCTTTCAATGTCCCGCTTCGTCAACCGGATTCGCAGGGGCTGCGCGGCCCGCCCTGCAGGGCCGAACGTCCCTGCTGTACAGGCCTGTTCGGCTGCCGACGGGTCATCGGGCCGGCACGACGGCCACGGGGCAGTGGGAACGGTGCAGCAAGGTGTGGGCGACCGGGCCCAGGCGCGGGCCGAGCCGGTCGGGACGGCGGTGCGCGCCGATGACCACGACGCCGGCATCGCGGGTGGCCTCCAGGAGGGCATGCGCCGGCCCCGTACGAACTGTGCTCGTCTCGACGCCGACTTCGGGGTGTTTCTCCCGCAACTCGGCCATGGTGAAGCGGGATACCGCTGCCTCGCCGGCGTCACGCAGGGCAAGTTCCCGCTGTCCCGGGCTCGTTGCGGCCACCAGCGACGGCAGTTCGGGCGTCACGTGCCGGTGGGACCAGGAGTGCAGGACGCGCAGCCGGACACCGCGCCGTTCCGCCTCCTGGAAGGCATAGGCCGCCGCGTCCGCGTCGGCGTCGCTTCCCAGACCGAGCAGCACCTCGCGGTCTTCGTCGCAACGATGGTCTCCGCGAACGACCAGCAACGGACCGTGGGTGTGCGCGGCCAGCCGCAGGCTCACCGAGCCGAACAGCACTCCGGTGAACCCACCGAGGCCGCGGCTGCCCACGACGGTGACGGCTGCTCCTTTGCTCTCACGCACCAGCGCCGCCACCGCGCCGCCCTCGGCCGACACGGTCTCGACCGGCAGGCCGCGGTGGTGCGCACGTATCCGTGAGGCCGCCGAGGCCAGTATCGGCCCGGTCTCGTCCTGTTCGGGGGCGGCATAGACGATGCGCAGGGCGATATCGCGGCGTACCGCTTCGTCGGCCGCCCAGTCCAGCGCACGTACGGCGATCAGCGAGCCGTCCACTCCGGCGACCACGTACTGGGGAGTCATGGGTCGGTTCCCTTCTCTTTCTGTGCTTCCGCGCCTCACACGTGCAGACGAAGCGGCCAACGGCCGTCTTTCTCCCACCTCTTGAGAGCTAGGGATCCCATCGTCCGGCGGGCGTTCGACCACGGAGTGGGGTCATCGGTCCCGCCCCGGCCGGAGAGCGGCCCTGGTCCCCATGTCCGGTCCTCTGGGGCCGACCGGCCCTACCGCCAGGTTCGACATAGGGCTTTTCTCTGTATATGACCGAGAACCACACCAGGCCCGCGCCTTGCCACACGGAACGCGTCGTCGGCGGCACGATCGTGGTGCAGGTGCGCGGCGAGATCGACATCCTCACGGCGCCGCCTCTTGCGGCACGTCTCGACGCCCTGTCCGGCGACCCGCGCCCCGACCTGGTGCTGGACCTGCGTCCCTTGTCCTTCATCGACTGCAGCGGACTTCGCCTGCTGTGCCGGACGAGGAACCGGACGCTGGCCCGGCAAGGTCGGTTGCGGCTGGTCACCGAAAGCAACTGCTTCTTGCGCATCCTGCGCGGTACTCAGCTGACCGGCGTCTTCGAGATCCACCGCGACCTGACGTCCGCGCTCCCCGGGGCACCCCGCGAGGACACCGCCTCCGCCACGGGCTGACCGAGGCCACTGAGCGGGTCACCGGTTCGGCACACCGGTGTCGAACACCGTGTGCGGGGCGCGCCGCGGGGTGGCGGGGCCCTCCGGGCCGTAGCCCAGGCGAATCAGCATCTGGGCGTGCCCGGTGTGATCGGGATCCGGGCTGAGGGAGCGCCGCAGGTCGCTCCATTCCATCGGCTGGTGCAGCAGGGACGCCCGCAGTCCGAGGGCCGTGGCGACCAGCAGGACGTGTTCGAGCGCCTCTCCGGCGCGCAGCCAGTCGGTGCGGCGGTCGTGCTCGGTCCTGAGCAGGGCGATGACCGGGGCGGTCTCGAAGTCCTGGGCCGCCAGCCGCTCGGTGTGCCGCTCGGCGGTGAAGTCCCGCATGGGAATGCGTTCGCGCGCATCCTGCGAGCCGAGTGCCGTCCGCGGCAGCCCGACGCCGGCCGTGTCGTCCGTGTCCTTGTGCACCCAGCGACGGCTCTCCGTACCGCGGTCGGCGTCGATGCGGTTGCGGTGCTCGGCCTCCGCGGTCACGCGGAGCAGACGGGCCGTCTCGGCGCCCTCGGGGAAGGCGAGTGAGGCGCCTTCCGCGTGAGCCGCCTCCCCGAGTTCGGCCAGCGCCTGCGGGGGCAGCAGCTTGCCGGTGAACGGGAGGCGGCTGCTGTGCCTGCGCCAGATCGCCGGGTAGAGGTCGGCGCGGTGCTCCGTGGTGTGCCCGCGCAGGGATCCCGTCGGCCGGACGACGGCGAGCAGTCCGGGTTCTTCAGGACGCGGCAGCAGGCGCACGACGGGTGACCAGCCGAAGTGGGACACCGCCACACGGAGGTTGAAGACGGAGGTGCCCACCGAGAGGTGGAGGGCACGGCCGGCGGGGTCGGCGTGGCGCAGGCTTCGTTCCGGAGCCGCACGCACCTCGAAGGCGACGGTGTCGGGATCCAGCCTGAAGCGCCACGGCTGGGTGTTGAAGAACGAGGGTGCGGCCACGGCCGCCGCGATACAGGCTTCCAGGGTCTCGGCGTCGAGAGGTGCGGATCGCATGGTGCCCTCCTCCCGCACGGGTTTCGGAACGGGTGCTGTTGTCCTTCGAGGGTGGAAGCGCGCCGGCGTGGAGGTGAGGGGCCATTGGTCCCTGATGGCCGGCCGGTCAGGCCACCGACGAGCGGCGAGGCTGCGGCGGAGCAACGGGTGCTGCGGTCGGGACACGGGTGGCGTACCTGACCGCGTGCGGCTGCGGCTGCGGCTGCGGCTGCGGCTGCGGCTGCGGCTGCGGCTGCGGCTGCGGCTGCGGCTGCGGCTGCGGCTGCGGGGCTGAACGGCCTGCCGGGCCCTGGGACTTGGCCCCGGTCGGCCCCACCACTCCCCCTGACCGGCCCATGCCCCCGAGAGCTCCCGGCTGCCACGGTCCTGAGAGTGACGACGAGGAGGTGCGTACCGATGCGCGCAAGCGGGCGAGGGAAGAAGTGGCTGTGGCGGTGGCGGGCGAACCCGCTGCGCCGGCGGGACGACGTTCTCGAGGCGTGGCTCGTGCTGGCCGTCTGGGTGCTCATCGCGGGTGGCGGCACGCTCGCCGGTGTGCTCACCGCGGGGGCCGCCGACGACGTCTTCGCGCAGCAGCGCGCCGAGCGCACCACCGTACGGGCGGTGCTTCTCAAGGACGCCCCACGAGCCGAGGCGAAGAGCTATCGGTCCCTGGTGAAGGTCCGCTGGACCCTCGCGGACGGATCCAGCCGCACCGCCACGACCCTGGTGGACGGCGGCCGAAAGGCCGGATCCACCATCGTCCTCTGGACCAACATGCAGGGGAACCCCAGCACCCAACCGCCCAACCGCACGGATGCGGCTGTCGAAGCTGGATTCCTGGGAGCCGCGTCGGCCCTCGCCGTGACCGGCTTGGCGTTCGGCGCCGGCGGTGCGGCACGCTGGTGGCTCGACCGGCGGCGCGTCGACCAGTGGGGCAGGGAATGGGATCTGGTCGGTCCGCTGTGGGGGCACAAGACGAGCTGACGGCGCACCCCCGTCGGGGCTGCTCGGACCCGGACCGGCCGGTCCGGGTCCCCGGGACGAGAGCTTCCTTTCCCGTGCGGTGACACGGCGCGCGTGGCACGTTGGGTACAGCACCATTCCGACGAGGCGGTGGCGATCATGCGAGCTCAACTCGGTGATGTACTCGTTGTTGAAAGCCCGACCACTGGAGTCACCAAGCGTGACGGCGAGATCGTCGGACTGCACCACGAGGACGGAACGCCTCCCTACGACGTGCGCTGGTCGGACACGGACGAGGTGACGCTCGTGTTCCCCGGGCCCGACGCCCACGTCCGTCACATCGAGCCCCGGCCCGCGGGAGCGGATGAGCAGGCTGGCGCTTGGCCCGGCGGGACGCCGCCGGGCCAAGCGCCCAACCCCGGTGACGTCGGCCGACGTATTGCCGCCGAGCGCAGGCGGCAGGGTATGGCGCGGGCAGAAACGGCCCGCCGCGCCAGAATGGCGCCGGAGTACCTGGCATACCTGGAAGAGCAGCCGGCCGAACCGACCCTGGCAAGTCTCATCAGGCTGGCCGACGCGCTCGGCACCAGCGTCGCGGCCCTGCGCGGGGGCGGCGCCGATCTGCCCTCGGGCCAGGGCCATGCGCTCCTGCACCCGCAGCTGCAGGATCTCGGACCCGACGAATGCCGTGCCCGTCTTTCCACCCATGGCGTGGGGCGCGTCGCGGTGTCGACACCCGATGGCCCGGCCGTGGTCCCGGTGAACTACGAGGTTGTCGAAGACAACATCGCCTTCCGGACCACGCCGGGCTCGGCCCCGGCAGCGGCCGTGGGGGCGGATGTCGCCTTCGAGGTCGACCATGTGAACGAGGTCATGAGCCAGGGCTGGAGTGTGCTCGCCGTCGGCCCCGCGCGGGTCGTCACGGACCCCGACGAGGTGCGAAAGCTGATCGATCGGGCCCATACCGAGCCGTGGGCGGGGGGCGAGCGCGAGATGTGGGTGTCGATCCGGCCCAGGCGCCTGACGGGGCGGCGCATCAGTCCCGCCGATCAGTGAGTCGCCGCTGACTTCCGCACCCGGCCACCCCACCGCTGCCCGGGCCTGCCGACACGTGCGAGGGGGGCCGGGCCCCGCTCGAGGCCGCAGCACGGGAATGGTGGGCCGTCACTGGAAGGCTGCGTGGATCTCCTGTTCGGTGGCGGCATGCGACACGACGAGGAGTTCATCGCCCGGCTGGAGCCGCATCTCGGGTGTGGGGACGGTGGGTTGGCCGTCGCGGACGACGGTGGCGATGACAGTGCCGGTGGGGAGGGCGATCTCGGCGAGGGTGCGTCCGGCGGCGCGGGACTGCGCCGTGATGGCTGTTTCGATGACGTCGACGCCGGCCTTGCTCAGGCGCAGCAGGGCGACGGTGTCCGTGGCGCCGGTGGCCTCCTCGATGAGGGAGATCAGCGGGGTGGCCGCGGGGACCGCGGTGTCGACGCCCCATTTCTGGTCGAACAGCCATGAGTTCTCGGCGTCGTTGACGCGTGCCGCAACACGGGGCACTTCGAACTGGCGCTTGGCGAGCAGGCTGATGACGAGGTTGTCCTCGTCGTCGCCGGTCGCCGCGACGACGAGGTCGGCGGTGAGCACGCCGGCGTGCTCGAGAATGCCGGGCTCACAGGCGTCCCCCGCCACGAGGCGTACGGGAAGGTGGCCTTCGAGCTCGGCGACACGGTCGTCGTCGATGTCGAGGAGGGTGACGTCGTTCCGGGCGGCTGCGAGGACCTGGGCGATCTGGGTGCCCAGGCGGCCCGCTCCGGCGATGAGAGTCTTCATGTCCCCAGTTCCTTGTCCAGAAAGCCGCGCAGGCGGCCGAGCGCGGTGGCTGCGACGGCGAAGGTGACCACGTCCCCGGGCTCGACACAGGTGCTGTGCGCGGGCACCAGCGACCGTCCCCCGCGGGTGACCTCGACGACCCGGATCTCGCCGTCCACGTCGAACTCGGCCAGCCGCCGCCCGCTGACGTAGGACGGCAGCCCGGAGCGGACCAGGAGGGTCTCACCGTTGCCGAAGGTGAGTTCCGGTGTGAGGTGGCGGTGCAGGAGCATCTGGTGGATCTGGTGCACGGTCCAGCGCACGCTGGCGATGGTGGGGATGCCGAGCTCGCGGTAGATGTCGGCGCGGCGCGGATCGTAGATGCGGGCGAGGACGATGGGGACCCGGTAGGTCTCCTTGGCCGTGCGGGCGCTGACGATGTTGCTGTTGTCGCCCGAGGTGGCGGCGACGAACGCGTCGGCGTGCTCGATCCCGGCGGCCTCGAGCACCGAACGGCTGTATGCGTTGCCCTCGTGGAAGCCGCCGGGGAAGCCGGTCGGCAGCAGTCTGCGGGTCCTGGGGCTGCGGTCGATGAGCTGTACGTCGTGGCCTTCGGCGACGAGCTGGACGGCGAGTGCGGATCCCACCCGCCCGCAGCCCGCGATGATCACTCTCATTGCGCTCCTTCGCTCCGGTCTGCGGGCCGATGGTGACGCAGCCACCACTTGCGGGTTTCCTCGGCGGCCAGCAGCAGTGCGCCGAATCCGGCGAGGACCGCCCAGTCGGCGGCGGCCAGCGGGGCGGTGTGGAAGACCGCCTGCAGGGGCGGCAGATAGCTGATGGCGGCCATCAACGCGATGCCGAAGCAGCCGGCGGCCAGTAGCCAGGGGTTGGACAGCAGGCCGATCCGGAACACACTCTGCCGGTCGGTGCGCACGGCGAGCGCGTTGAAGAACTGGCTGACCACGATGCCGGCCTGGACCATGGTGATCGCCTCCCGGTACACGGTGTCGTCCTCGGTGAAGTCGGCGTACGGGATGCCGGAGGCATTGATGTGCCAGAAGAACACGGCGCACACGCCAAGGGCCTGGATGCCGCCGAGGAAAAGGATCCGGCCCATCACGGCGGTCGAGAAGAGCGGTTCGCTCTTCGAGCGCGGCGCGCGGTCCATGACGTCGGGTTCGGGTGGCTCGGCGCCCAGCGCCAGGGCGGGCAGGACGTCGGAGCCGAGGTCGATCGCGAGGATCTGTACGGCGGTGATCGGGACCAGCGGGAACCCGGCGAAGGTGGCGGCCAGGATCGGGACGAGCTCGGCGATGTTGTGGCTCAGGAGGTAGACCAGGAACTTGCGGATGTTCTGGTAGACCGACCGGCCAAGTCGCACCGCGGTGGTGATGGAGGCGAACGAGTCGTCCAGCAGCACCATGACGGCGGCCTCACGGGCGACGTCGGTGCCGGAGGCGCCCATGGCGACGCCGATGTCCGCGTGCTTGAGGGCGGGGGCGTCGTTGGCGCCGTCGCCGGTGACGGCGACGACCTCGCCGCGGCGTTGCAGGGCGGCGACCACCCGCATCTTGTGCTCGGGGCTGACCCGGCACAGCAGCAGCTCGCCCGACTCCGCGAGCAGAGTGTCGAGGGCGTCGTCGTCGAGCGTGTCCAGCCGGATGCCGGTGACGACGGTGGGATCGGGCTGGCGGACGATGCCCACCCTGCGGGCGACGGCTTCCGCGGTCAGCGGGTGGTCGCCGGTGACCATGACGATGCGGATGCCGGCGTGCCGGCAGGCGTCGACGGCGGCGCTGACCTCCGGCCGGGGCGGGTCGAGCATGCCGACCAGACCCAGGAGGGTGAGGTCCGATTCGACCTCGTCCTGGGTGGGACGTTCGTCGGCGAGGGTGCGCGAGGCCGCCGCCAGCACCCGCAGTCCCTGGGCGGCCAGTTCGTCGTTGGCGCCGATCACCGCCGCGCGCAGTTCCTCGGTCAGCGGCTGCAGCTCGCCCTTCCAGTCGACGGTGGTGCAGCGGGCCAGCAGTTCCTGCGGTGCGCCCTTGACGTGCGCGTGGTGGCCGCCGTGCGGGTCGCGGTGCACGGTGCTCATCAGCTTGCGCGTCGAGTCGAAGGGGAACTCCGTCAGACGTGGCGTGGAGGCCTCTTCAGCCGCCGGGTCGAGACCGGCCTTGGTTGCGGCGACGAGAATGGCCCCCTCGGTGGTGTCGCCGAGGACCCGCCAGCCCTCGTGGTCCGACGGCGGGACCATACGGGCGTCGCAGCACAGCGCCGCCGTCCGGAGCAGCTCGCGCACCGGCTTCGGGTCGGTCACCTCGCCGACCGGCGCGTACCCCACTCCGGTGACGGGGTGCCGGACGCCTCCCGCCCACACCTGCACGACGGTCATCTCGGCCTGGGTGAGGGTGCCGGTCTTGTCCGTGCACACGACCGTGGTGGAGCCGAGTGCCTCCACCGCCAGCAGCTTCTTGACCAGCGCGTGCTGCCGGGCCATGCGTCGCACGCCGATCGCCAGCGACACGGACAGCGTCGCGGGCAGGCCCTCGGGTACGAGGGCGACCATCACACCGAGCGCGAAGACAAAGGTCTCGACGAGCGGCCGGCCGGCGGGCAGCCGCACGGCGAACAGCCCTGCCCCGATCGCCAGCGCCGCGCCCGCCACGCGGCGGGCCATCGAGGCGACCTGGAGCTGCAGGGGCGTCTTCTGGCGGGGCGCCGCGGCCGCGAGCCGGAAGATCCGGCCGAACTCGGTCTCGGCGCCCGCGGCGAACACCACGGCCTTCGCGGTGCCCGCCACGACGTCGGTGCCCATGAAAACGCAGTTGCGGGCCTCCAGCGCCGGCCCGTCCGCCACCGGCTGGCGGGTACGGCCGACGGCGTCGCTCTCCCCCGTCAGCGCCGCGTTGTTCACCGAGACCTCGTGCGCCTCCACGAGACGGCAGTCCGCCGGCACCGCGTCCCCGGCCTCCAGGACAACGACGTCCCCGGGCACCAGGTCGCGGGCGGGCAGCTCCAGCCGTTCCCCGCCGCGCAGCACCCGGCAGGTGTGGGGCACCATCGCCTGGAGCGACTCGGCGGTCCGCTCGGCGGAGTACTCCTGGACGAAGCCGATGCCCGCGTTCAGCAGCACCACGCAGAGGATCGCCACGGCCAGTTGCAGAGTGCCCGTGTCCCGGGGTTCCTGGAGCTCGTATGCGAGGAAGGTGATCGCGGACGCGATGACGAGTACCACCGCGAACAGGTCGGTGAACTGGCCGGCGAGGTCCCGCCACCAGCCCCTGCGCCGGGCCCGCGGCAGTTCGTTGGGGCCGTACCGCTCCCGCCGCAGGGTCACCTCCGCCGGCGCCAGGCCGCGCGGCGAGGTGTCCAGGGCGACGAAGACGTCCCGGGTGGCCAGGGTCTGCACCGCGGGGCCGCTAGTCGTCACGCTGTGACCTCACATACGGCCGTGTGCTCGGGCGTCAGGGCCGGGCGGCCCCGGAGGACGTCGAAGCGGTCGGCGTGGCGGGCGGCCATGTCCTCATCGTGGAGTCGGCCATTCCGGGCCGCAATCCCGGCACCCGGGATCACGTACGGTGCCCGCTGCGGCGCATACGCGGCGTTCATCCCCCAAGAATCCGGCGTTCCCGGCCTCACGGGCGCGGGCCGTACGGCCCCGACGCAGAGCCGTTCGGCCCTGCGGGCGGCGGCAGTTGCCGCCCGTCGCGGCAGCCGCACGCGACCTTGACGGACGCCGGGCCGGATGCCGCCGCCCGGGGACCGACCGGCCCTAGCCGGCCGGCCGGGAACGGGCGGAACTTGGCGGACGAGGGGGTGGACCGTCCGGCCCCCGTCCGGCGGAGACAAGGGGACAACTGTGCTCACGACCAGGCAATCCGCGTCGGAGTTCCGGGCCCGAAGGCGTGTCGCCACGCGGGAGTGCAGTGACGTTCCGGGGCGGGAGTGAGCCATGGGACGCGACGGCTCGGCCGGACGGCTGCACCGGCTCGACCGGTGGATGTACCGCGGTGGCCGCCCAGGCCTCCTGGCACGCGTGATGAACCGGCAGTCGGTGCTCGCGGCCTCGGCGGGTCTGACGCCGCGGCGCCTGGTCACGATGGAGGTGCGCGGACGCCGTACGGGCCGCCGTATCTCGCTGCCTCTGGTGGTCGCGGACCATGAGGGCGACCGCTATCTGGTGTCGATGCTCGGCAAGGACGTGAACTGGGTGCGCAACGTCCGTGCCGCCGGCGGGCGGGTGGTGCTGCGGCACGGCCGCCGCGAGGCCGTACGTCTCGAAGAGGTCGAGGTCGGCGCACGCGCTCCCGTCCTGCGCCGCTATCTGGCCCTGGCACCGGGAGCCCGGCCGCATCTGCCGGTGGACCGGCGGGCCCCGCTGGAGGAGTTCGCCCGGATCGCCGACCAGGTTCCCGTCTTCCGTGTCCGGCCCGACCGGCCGGAGCCGGGCGACCCCAGCGGATCATGACGCCACGTCCGCCGCCTCGGGAACTCCCGCGGCCGCTCGCGAGCGGCCGTCGCGATCTCCGTGTCGGGGCTGGTGAAGACGTTCGGTCCGACCCACGCCCTCGACGGGCTCGATCTGACCGTGACTGCCGGAGAGGTGCACGGGTTCGTCGGTCCCCACGGGGCGGGCAAGACCACGACGATCCGGGTGCTGCTGGGCCTGCTGCGGCCCGACGCGGGCGAGGCCCGGCTGCTGGGCGGCGATCCGTGGCGTGACGCGGTCGCCCTGCACCGGCGGCTGGCGTATGTGCCGGGTGACGTCAGCCTGTGGCCGAAGCTGACCGGCGGCGAGATCATCGACGTCTTCGGGCGGCTGCGCGGCTCGGGCTCGCCCAGCGCCTGCAGCGCGGCAGCCTCATCGGCCGGAGCTGCGCCGTTTCCCTCTCCGGGGTCGCCTGCGGCCGGGTCGCCGACAACGTCAAGGACTTCATCGGCGACGACGACACCATGCGCAAGGTGATCGCCGGCTTCGGCGGGGCCGACATCACCGATGCCTACCTCACCCGTTCCCTGCTCCGCGCGGAGCCGTCGACTCCGACAACGATCGTCCGTCCCATGCCAGTTCGCCTCCTGCGCGGACACGGCACCGAGTGCCTCCGTGCCCCACGGTCATCCGCGATGTGGCTCTCCGCGCAGGGGCCGGACGGGACAACGAGCAGGACCGGTGGCCCCTCCGCCGCACGGCGGCCTGCCACGACGATGGAAGCAGGAGTGAGAGAGACCGACCATGCGAGAACGACGGAGGTAACCCGCCATGTCACGACCGGTCGTCGCAGGAGCCGACGGATCCCCCGAGAGTCTGGCCGCCGCCGAGTGGGCGGCCCGGGAGGCGGTGCGCCGCGATGTGCCCCTGCACCTGGTGCACGCCTCCGACTGGAGCCCGGATCAGGCGCCCTCCGCCGCGGCGAGTGTGGTGCGGCGCCACTTGGGACGGGGCATCCTGCGCGCGGCCGAGGACCGTATCGCGCGGACCTGCCCCGAAGTTCGGCTCACCGACGAGCAGATCGAGGGCCCGGCGGCCGAGGTCCTGTCGCAAGCCGCGCAGCAGGCCGAGTTGCTGGTGCTCGGCTCACGCGGGCTGAGCGGCTTCACCGGGTTCCTCGTCGGGTCGGTGGCCCAGGCCGTCGTGGCCCGCGCGAATCGGCCCGTCGTCCTGGTCGAGGCCGGGGAGCGGTCCGAGCACGAGCATCTGCCGGACGAGGACGGCCATACGTCGCTCCTCACTCCGTATCGTGACGTCGTCCTCGGCATCGACGTGAGCGAGCCGTGCGACGAGGTGATCGAGTTCGCCTTCGAGGCGGCCCGGCTGCGGGGTGCGACGCTGCACGCGATCCATGCCTGGGACAACGCGTCGGTCATCGCTCTCGGCCCCGGCGAACCCGGCATCGGCGAAGGGTCCCGGCGCGAGGAGGAGTGGCGTGCCTTCCTCACCGTGGTGCTGCAGAACTGGCGCGACAAGTACCCCGGCGTCAAGGTCACCGAGACGGTCGTCAAGGACCGGGCGGCAACCCTGCTGGTGCGCGCCGCATCGGGCGCCGGGCTGCTCGTGGTCGGCCGCCGCGTGCGCGAGACCCGCCTCGGGCGGCACACCGGCCCGGTCACCCACTCCGTGATCCACCACGCGCGCTGCCCCGTCGCCGTCGTGGCACACGGCTGAACCCCGTAACGCAGAGAGCCCCGACGAAGGCAGCGAGGAACGGCGGTACCGGCCATGGACGCAACGCACACCCCGGTCGACCACGCGGCCAACCACCTGGTCCGCGCGGCCGTCGCCTCGCCCTCGGTCCACAACACCCAGCCCTGGCTGTTCACCAACCGGGAGGGGGACCTCGACCTGTACGCGGACCCCACGCGCCGGCTCCTGGTCACCGACCCGGACGGACGGGAACAGGTCATCAGCTGCGGTGCGGCCCTGTTCAACATGCGCCTCGCCATGCGGCACCTGGGCTTCCAGCCCGTCGTACAGCCGTTCCCCGACCTGTGGAACCCGGCCCGTCTCGCCCGCGTCGGGTGGGGGGCGTACACAAGGGCGAGCACCGGCGAGAACCTGATGTACCGCGCCCTGCTGCAACGGCACACGCACCGCGGCCCGTTCCAGTGGTCGCCGCTCCCGCAGCCGCTGGTCGGGGAACTGCGCGAGCACGCCCGGGCCGAGGGCGCCGAGCTGTACACGGTGGAATCCCGCCACGCACAGCGTCACCTGGCGGAACTGGTCCGCACCGCCGAAGCCATCAACCGCGACAGCCCCGGACACATCGCCGAACTCGTCCACTGGACCCGGGCCACCCGGGACCGCCGTCAGGACGGCGTCCCCCTGGCTGCCTGCGCGCGCGACCCGGACAGCACCGGCCTGGCCGGACGCGACGTCCTCCTCCGCCCCGCCCACACTCCGCCCGCCGCATTCGAGGTCTGGCCGGCCGGAACAGGACTCGTCGTCCTGCTCACCACCCGGAACGACACCCCGCAGGACTGGCTGTGCGCCGGCCAGGCCCTGCAGCGCGTGCTGTTGCATGCCACCGTCCGCTGGACCGCGGCCGCCTTTCACACACAGCCGCTGGAAATCCCCCGGCTGCGCGCCCAGTTGCGCACGACCGTCACCCGCGGAGCGTTCCCCCAGATGATCCTGCGTCTCGGCCACGCCACCCGCGGCCGTCCGACCCCACGGCGACGGGCCGCCGCGGTCCTCAGATCGCAGTGACCGAGGGTCGGCCACGGCAGGACCGGGACGGAAGGTTCACAAAGGCGGGGCGAGGTCCCGTGCGCTGCCGACGACGTCCGCGAGATCGTTCAACTCCTGTGTGGCCAGCCAGAACAGGGCGTCGAAGGTGACGACACCCACCAAACGTCCTGCGTCGACGACCGGAACACGCCGCACCCGCCGGTCCCGCATGATCCGGTAGGCGGTCATGATGCCGGCGTCGGCCTCGACCGCGGCGGGACACCTCGTCATCACCCCATCGACGCGCAGGTCGGACGAGGCGCCCGGAGCAAGGATCCGGGTCACCAGATCACGGTCGGTCACCACACCCACAAGCCGGTCATCGACCGTGACGCACACGGAGCCGACGTTCAATTCCCGCATGACGAAGGCCACATCACGCACCGAGGCCGACGGCGGAACGGTGACGGGAGGCGCGGACATGACGTAACGGACCTGCATGGCCCCTCCTTCCGGACACCGCCATGGCGACGGTCCGCGCCAGGCACAGCCTCGACGCCCGCGAGGCGGATGTCACGCTCCGGACCGTCGTACTGGACGGACCCACCGGATGCGCGTCGCGTGCGACCTGTGAGTGAGAACGTGAAGGTCCGTACGGCCGCCTCGCGGGTTTGCCATCAAGCATGTGCCGCAGCAGGGCCGTCCGGCAGGGACCGGGTGGCCCCTTCCCATTGCCGAACGGCCTCACGAGGGCCGGGACTTCGAGACCGGTGCCGAGTCGGTGGTGCACGGCGCACAAGAAAGAGGTACGACGGCCACGGCCGCGTTGGGTCGTTCGGCCCCGTGATCGAGTCGTTCGACCCCTACTGCGGCACCGCCCGCGGCCCGAACGTGGGTAGCGGGCCCGCGGGACGAGGGAGGATTCCCCGCTCGCGGGCGGCGCCGGTGTGGGGACCGGCGTCTGCCGCCACGGCGGCTCCTCGGGATGGGGGGCGGGCTGGTCACTCCGCCCCCCTGTGCCGGGCCCGCGTCCGGCCGACGGGCGACGCGCCGTCGTCGCAGGGGATCTCCGTACGGTCCGCGGGCCCGGCACCTGCACAGCCGCATGGGCCGCACAAGCCGCCTGCTCGTGCCCCTGCACGCCGTGGTCCCACCTGGGCAGCGCGGCGCAGCGGCTTCCTGTGGTCGCCCGTCTCAGCCGTGGGGCACGACGGCGACGGGGCA
>Ga0307512_10001976_pt1 | contig 27290 bp, 32 predicted proteins | sample 14_EM_MG_FD_200267 | JGI IMG/M metagenome (GOLD analysis project Ga0307512, IMG submission 200267) | Populus trichocarpa ectomycorrhiza microbial communities from riparian zone in the Pacific Northwest, United States - 14_EM | ecosystem: Host-associated > Plants > Roots > Unclassified | place... | reverse complement strand
TCATTGGTCAAATTAAGCCATGAGGGTCTTTAAACACAAGAACTACACGCTTCATTGAATGTATGGAGCGAGTACTATCATCATCGCGAGGACTAATCGATTTGGGCGACGTAGGAGTATGCCGAGAGATGATTTGTGATATTGCCAAAGGAAGTGTGAACCGTTCATCAAGTGCTCGTTGTCACATTCGCAAGTGTGGGTACACTGGTCATGACGCTTGAAAACAGCATCGCGACGACTCAAAGAACAATGTGGAACAGCCAAGCAATGCCATATTTCAGGGAAACCTCGATTTCATTTTTTTGAGTTTGTGGGTACAATAAACTAAATAAATTTAATGAAGGAGATTTAGTTTTTGCTGATGGACGACTTCTCATTGGGTTTTTACCCTCTGAAATTCGGGATCCCATAATCTCCATAACGTCTTTGGTTCGTGTGTATAGCCTACCATTATTCAGGGCTTTGATCTCAGGCCGAATTTGCCTCGGTGTTGTACTTCGGAGATGAGTCTGCTGGCATGACATCCGAATCAGCGTAGGTTGTGGAGAGTAGCTTGATATGATATTTTGTTGCTGTCAGGATCGTGCATAGGTTTTCCAAATCCATGCAGCATTTTGTATGGCGTTTTGTACGGCACTTGATAGCCATTGCGGTAATTTTTCCTTTTCAGGCCTTCATTCAGTGATCTCTGATGGAGATAGACTGCGGTATTAACTGCTTCTCCCCAGAACTGGATTGGAGCCTGGGAGTCAATCATCGCCCGGGCCTTTTCAGTGACTGTACAGATCATGTGTTCGGCAACACCATTCTTATGGTGAGCCTATAGAGGACATGGCTCGTATGTTGTTCCGCCGGCCGCGAGGACATATCGGAAAGTCTTATTGTCATATTCTCCCCATCCATTGTCACACCGGAATTGCTTCATCTCGTATCCCATTGAGTCTACTCGGGCCTGAAATGACTGGTAGGCTGAGGTGCAGGTCTCGGCTTTCTTATTTCGGAGCAGCCATATGGATGTCACCTCCTGTAGTCGTCGATGAATAGTATATAATATCGATTGTCTCCGAAGGTCGGTGTGGAGAAGGGACTACACACATCCAAGTGTACAAGTTCAAAGGGCTTCCTAGTACGCTTGACTGGCACTTTGATGAACTTTTGTTTGTCCTTGGCCTGAATGCAGACTGTGCACATAGAATCATCGTTTGTATATCCCTTGACTAGAGACTTTATGGCAGTAGGATTCATATGAGCTAGTCGTCGGTGCCAGATTCTTGACTCTGAGATCGTGAGAGACTTTCGAGTGGACTTAATTTTGGCTGCGATAGGTGCTCTTGATGATTCGATTGTAGGCTCAATTGTATGCTCAATTGTATGCTCAATTGTATGCTCAATTGTAGGCTCAACTGTAGGCGAGCTGTCTCTCTTTCTCCTTTTTCCGTTCTCGGTAGTCGATGATAGGAGTGTGGTCGTGGGGACAATGATATATATGCCATTGATTAGTTTTCCGGCGAGACTGCAGGAAGATGGCGAAGTCATGAAGCATTTTCCGTTCTGAAATATAGTCGTATACCCGCCCAAATCCAATTGGTTGATCGAGAGAAGGGAAAGTCGAAAAGTAGGAGTATGGAGGGCTTCGACTTGATAGCCTTGTATAATGTCGACGAATCCATAGTGCGTGGCAGTGACTGAATCGTTGTCTCCAAGCTCGATTACTATAGGCAGTGAGAGCTTTTTGAACGTTGAGAAGCTGCTGCGGTCATTGCACATGTGGTGTGATGCTCCAGAATCAATGACCCACTTTGGAGCTGCGGCGGCGGGAGCACAAGCAGTTAGTCAGAAGGGATCGCAGTCTCCGGTCCTAGCGAGATCTGCTGTAGCAGTGGCTTTCTTCACTTTCCACCACTCCTTTATACTTTTGTAGGAGACGCAATCGACTTTGACGTGGCTTGGGAGCCCGCACTGGAAACAAATGCGCTCGTCATTTCCTCTGTTGTTTCCTCCCTTCTGGGCGCGTTTCCACTTCCTGCATGCACTGTCTGTAGCATGGCTGTCAATTTTGCAATAGGTGCACTTACTTTCGTGGCTGCCTCCGGTTCCACTGCTTCCACCATGTCCACTATGTCCACCGCGTCCTCTGCGTCCACCGCGTCCACCACGTCCAGCATGCCCATGGCCTCGGCCCCGGTAGCCGCCACGTTGAGAGAGAGGGCGGCCCCTGAGGATGCATCTCCAAGTTCTTTGGTGAGGCTGGCTGTAGTTTCTTCCTCTAGGAGGTCATGCATGGCTTATTCGGGTGTAGGTAAGGGCCTTCTATGCATTAGGACCATTAATATCATCGCATACTGAGATGGCAGTGATGTGAATATTTGCGTGCGGAAATCTTGATCGGTGACTGCATCGTCGGTAGAGTGGTCTAGTTGTATGCGGTAGTTACTGAGCTTGGTGAAGTATACTTTAAGTGATTCGTCCTCCTTAGGTCGGCAAGCACGGAACTGGTGAAGGATGTCCTGTCTGCCGATATACAATCCGGCGGTGTCCAGACTCGTTTCTAGTGTGTTCCACATTTCGTGAGGATTTCGTATACCTTTGATGATGCGCCGTACTTCGGAGGAGCAGGAAAGTCTGATCATAGATGCAGCCTCGGCTTCCTTAGCCTTCCAATCATCATAGTTGTCATCGTGGTCGAAGTCAAGTGGCTGCGGTTCAGGATCCTCTCCGGTGACGATTGCGTATGCTTTTGTGGCTGACAGGATGAGAGTCATGTCGTCTTTCCATTCGTCATAGTTGTCGTGAGTGAGCTTAGGGATGTCGCCCCACCTGGTCTTGTTGAAGGCGGGTTCGGAGGAAGTCATCATGAGATCGTGGAGATGGGTCGTGATGGTGTTGAGTTTTAGTGCTGTTTATATGGCTGTTGCTACGGTGACAAGGTTTAGGGTTCTTGAGGCTCTTTTGGAGATCGTGAAGGAGATCGTAGGAAATATTATGAGATTTTAGATAGTAGCGATAACCGGGCTCATAACCTGTTGAAATACTGATTGCTAGAAGCTTATATTCTAAAGTACAGGTACATTCATGAACTTATATACACGGTATTCAGAGTATGTCTTGTATGTCTTGTACGCATGCATGCGCACTCAGCTGGCATCTCCAGCTGAGGATGAAAATGACCATCATCTTAGAGAGATTATGCATCAGTCCAACTGAAGCCATACGCCAGGGAGATAAACCATATATGCAACAAGGAAGAAATTAAATGCGTCGAGTGAGAATGTGTGATGCCGCGACACAAACGCTTCCACCCGTTCCTTATATTCGAATATGCTTTATCAGCCACCGCAAGGAATACTCGGGAGGAATTTTGTGTATATTTGACTGGTACACTCGTATTTTTGAAAGTTCATTTTTCCGTCATGGTTACTCTGCATTGTAAAGCAGGCGATAGTCATCGTATTGACTCACCACTCACTACCCTTCCTGCCCAATGACTGGATGTATGGGTGGGCTGATGGGGCAGAAAGAGATAGTTAGTTGAAATCCTACATCAGCGTGTAATTCGGGGCACTTAAAGGTGCAATCTTTATCCAACAGTACTTATATATTGCGATGTTGGTAGGATGCACCTTAGATAGATACTTGAGGAGTGACAGCTTGCCTTTGAAAGCGTGAAGGCGCCTGGATTGATGTGAATGTGCCCAGATGAGTTTAGAGATGGACAGATTGAGTACATCTGGAGCGTTTCTCCTCCTCCTCCTCCTCCTCCTCCTCCTCCGTCGGTGATCTTCGTCTACGCAACGGGCTCAGATTTCATAGGTGCGCAGATGTGAGATGTACTCTACACTGTTTGAAGCGTGCTAATTGGCGGGGTAACATCTGTGCAGGTCCGTGCCGCAACGTGAAAGACGTTTGGCGCATTATCTGTTGCTTGGAGCTGTGCCTGGAGTGACAGGGTAGGATGTCCTCTGTTCCAGGCGCATCAGGAGTTTGACCCTGCCTTCAGCAGGGCGATATCCTTTGGGCAGGCGTTATTCGGTCCAAGTTATTGACGTCTGCCGGCGTTAGAGTGGAACATAATTTTAACCTTCGACTCTGGAATTGCTGGGTTCTTCAACTCGTGCGACTATGAGACATCATATCCCGAGAAGTCAGCCCGAGGCTTCAGCCCAGGACTAGTAAGGCCTCAATTGAGACGAGATATGTCGGATCATATTTCTCAGGTTCCGAGCAGTTCGAGCAGTCCCAGGAGTCTGGGTCCATGAATCCGTGAGTGATACCCAATGACTATGGTATCCGACGAGGCCGAAATATAGAGTGTGGGGGGTAGCTTCCTGGCAGAAAGGACGAGAACCCACGAGGTACTGGCCCATAGATGTATGTATTCTACGTAATAGAATGAGGAGTGTCTGTTGATGAGTAGCATGGTAATAATTTGCAGGCTGATCCTGGGCTGCGGTAAGAATCCCGAGACGGTGAGATCAAGGCCGCCGCAGGACGGGGTGCACCGGCATGATTGTGGTCTTGTTTTGTCTCGCCCGTAACCCCTAGGAGAATAACTGCTTTTAAGCAGGACGGCGATGAACAGAGAAAAGGTCGAAAGTGCTACGAAGGCAGTCGATGCTTTCTAAATACTTGTGCTTTTTCATATCTCGCCGCAGTCCATATTGTCCGTGCGGCGGTAATCTACTCGATACGAGTTTGATAACCTTGGGTAGTTCCGCCCCCCGCATCCTTACACCCCGCCCCCGCTCTACCTGATACTATTGTTGGATATTTTCTTGCGCAAGAGGCTACATGTGCTCCTATACATATTTCTGCATCTCAATTCAAAATATCACCATCACGTCCCATTTTTTTCGCTCCGTTGAGGCTGAGAGGATTGGTCGATTAATGAATGGTTAGCAACCATTCACGCCGAGCCAAGTTATCGGCTGCTATACCCTTGTACAACAGCTTAGCGAACTCTCGGATGCCACATCAGTAATCGTCGTAATTATCTGTTAGCTCCATCCGGTTTCATACAAAACCTCTACAGTAACCGCCCAGCTGCAACTATACCATGTGGTACCGGCATCGAAATCATCGGACATGAACAGAACACCCGATTTGCACTCAACTTCAGGACCGACTTTACTGAATACCGGCTATTCGGCTAAACGTGTGGAAAGGGAAACAACCGGAGCGGATGGTTACGACAATGGCGACGACCTTGAAGTTCTACAACCTGTGCCGATAACACTAGAAGACCACACTGTCACTCCGGGCGAGAACAGCCCGGGACTATGGGCTCGCAGCGCACAAGTTGTGGATTATACGATTATTTCTGGTAGTAGAACGAGCTTAAAAAAAGGAGCTTTCGTATCATGGAATTGCGTGATTCAAACGTTTGAGGTTTGTATTCACCGTGCGGGATATATTTTGTTTATGATCTGACGGTGGCTTTGTCTCTTTTCAGGGCGCCCAATTCACGGTTCGAAAGCGCTATGCATCCTTCTTCTTGCTGCACTCCCAGTTGAAGACGACGTTTCCAAGATCCGCTCAGTACCTACCAAGCCTTCCGCCTAAAAGTCTCATCTGTATGCGGTCCTTCATTCAAAACACAAAGAAGAGAGGCATATGGCTAACTTTAGCACAGCTAAATTCCGACCGAAATTCCTAGAGTCTCGCCGTCAAGGCCTGTCCTACTTTTTGTCGTGCGTCTTCTACTTGATGTCTATTTCCCCGGAGTGCTAGACTGAACGTTTTCACAGGTGTATACTTTTAAACCCCGAATTTGCTAGCTCACCGTTGGTGAAGGACTTTTTGCTGCATTCAGACTAAAAATACTTCGATCATTACTCCCTTGATTGAAGTTGATATGGGATTGAAGACATGGGATTTTCCCTATAGCTAATGTCTAGTATGGAGTGTTTTTCTGTTTTCCAAGGGTTTTACTCAAATAATTTTATTGTACATATAATTCGAGAGACACCGGTGGACATCTGTGGCTGAGTGCGCTTTGAGTTTCTCCGCGACTCGTAAAAAGAAAGTCTGTGGTCGTCACCGAGGGGACGTCGACAGGGTTGTGCCGTTCGCATCTTCATCTTCTTAGATCCGGCGGTACACTGGAACCCAATCGGAATGATACAACGTCGAGTTTTCGAGTTTTAGAGAGCTTTCCAAAGCTTGTGCCTTCGTTACAGCTAACAGCTGGTGACGTCGCTCTTCTGAAATACGAAAATTTGCGATTTGTATTTCTGTCGCAAGTACAATCGCATGCGCAGTGCGTCCATTGTCACCCTTTTCCGCTACCGACGACAAGTATAACATTTTCAATTTCCGTTTTGAAGGGCCATTCACGCTCCCCTCAATTGCAACTCCACCATCTCAACGGCGCCATTGAAGCTGAAGACTCAACGAGAATGAAAGCCACTTTCCAAAATGAAGGGACGACCACACATAATCCTTCGATTCAGCAAGCACATCGCTCCTCCCGGCGACGAACCGACATCTCTTCTTTCCCCACCTACCTCGGAACCTCTGTCGTCGTCAAACACTCACTATCGCAAAGATAGAACCACTTCTCGAAGATCTCCATTATCGCTAGAAAATAATACCGAAAATATGTCGCGGTCTTCTACGAAGTCATCGCGAATGAAGAAGAAGGTCGAGAAACCGCACAGCGTCGAAGCCAGCTCGCACACTACGAAGGCTACTACCACTGTCACCACTCCAGATGGAAACAAGGAGATTGTGGGTTCGGAGTGCATAAGCAGCGACGAGGGCGCATCACGCCAATCTTATTCTGTGTCACCAGCACCTACAACTACCTCGTCCATTGGCAAGCGGAAGCGTGATATCCCCAAGAGCATTGGCGGAGGTAAAGGAGATCTACAGCCTCCTAGCACTCAGAAGAGATCAAAGAGACGGGGAACATCTATATCGGCTACATCGGAAAATGGTACATCGTCGTCTTTGGCGCCAGGATCGATCGAGGCCAAGAAGGACGAAGAAGGGCGGGTCTTGAGAAGTCAAGATACAAAAAAAACAAGCGAGTTCGAGGAATGGTTCGAGGCTCCTGAACGTGAGTGGTCATCTTGGCTCCCTTTTGCCATGTTGCATATACTTTGAAGCCACATGCTGACATCTGGATAGTGAGCAATGAATTACAGATGCCAATCGATGTCAAAGAGCTATCCAGTATCAATGGCTTCGGTCCTCGTACACCCTCCCCAACTGGTGCCCCAGCAGCAGCAGTGCCAGTACGCACGTCTCCACTGAAGGCAGCTTCTCTTACCAAATCTCCAGAGGATCCTGAAATTACTCGAATCCGTAACTTGCCTATACAGACCATTGATCTCGAGGAAGAACTTCAGAAATCAAATTCTCGTCATACTAGATACTTGACCGACCCTCTCGCCGATGATATGTATACTCAGCAACATCGTTCAGCGGAACGAGGCGAAAAGCGAAACAAGAACATTGAGCGCGATCTTCTACACCATAATGCTATCAAGATTGAAAGTGACTTAGAGAAGCTTCACAGTCCGGATTGGATTAAGCTTATTGGACTCAGCAATGGCATCGTGGCTCGTTGCACTAAGAAAGAACTTGAATATCGAAAGACGTTTCTGGTGAATCATTTGACCGGAACGCTGGACAAGTATAAGGCTTGGTGCAAAGGCGAGAAGAGGAAGAGGCATCGAACCAGCAACAGTCCCAAGGGAAGCCAGGAAAGTCAGGAGAGGGACACCGAAGATGCAGATACCGGCAGCGATGAGGAAGGAGAAGATGTGGAGGCCGATTCTCACGATGAGAGTGATGGCATGAAGTCATCACGGCGAGGTAAAAAGTTAAAACCTTCGGCCTCCAAAGCGAAGAAGGATTCATCCAAGGCTGAACCGGAGTTTACGTCTTTCTACGACAGTCCAGCAATGCGACAGCAGGCTCTCAGTAATCGCCGCAAGAGTTCTCGTACTCAAACTGCGTTTGGCCAACCTCTTCCGACAATTGAAGAGAAGGATTTCGAACTTCCTGAGGAATTACTTGCAAACAGTGCGGCAGCGAGACATGCCAGGGCTAGGAGGAGGTTATCTCGGTGATTGCTTCCCCCGTGGTGTCACTTTTGGAATTTCGTATCCCTTTGTTTGGGTGGCTTTGGGTCTGGTTGATGTTTCTATCTTTTCCGCTGGCCGTATTGCCCTTTTGGATATCATCGGATCATCGGGTCATTGTCACTACCATCACTACGTTTACCCTTTTGTATTGTATTCTAGCACAAGGCGAAACGAATTTTATGTACAGGGAGCTTTGTGGTGTTAGACATTTTTGTCTTCTTGGGTTACATTAATAAAGGGATTGAGTTGTATAACTACTTAAGTATTCACTGTAGATATTTTGTTGAAGAGGCCCCAGACTCCACACAGAGAGAACCTACAATACTTAGGTACATGCAACAAATAATGCACTAAAGGCATAAAGTTGCAACGTTGAAAGGTTGACGTCGAAAACTTTGACAAAGCTTGACCCCATGTCAAATCCGCCATACCTAAATCGGACTAACACCATTAACGCCGTTTCTTCTGCGACAGAGCCGCTTTGAATGACGCTACTACTCAGAGTACACTTCTCACGTCGTTCTCCTCCGTGCAGTGCCCTCCTTACTTTGCTCGAGATCGATACATATATTTGCCCACCGCCGTGTCTCCACTCATCTGTACGGCTTACGCGACGGATTTCGATCATAGGGGCTCCTGATAACACAACCTTTTCTTCGCGCGACCCGCCGCGCCTTCCATCGCCTCAGCACGCCTCTCAAGCCTCCGCACGACCGCAGCCTCAAACTTTGCCTTCGCCGTTGACGATTGATTCACAAGGCAAAACTTCAGCGCTTGCCTAAAGACGACAGGTGGCGCTGCGAAACTCGTGCGTGGTACGCGGCACAACTTGCGGGGAAGAGGAGACACTGCTTGGAGACCGGCGGAGGATGAAGACTTTGGCCCTTGGCCACTAAGGAGGAGCTGCTTTCCGTCATTTCCGGTGATTGGGGAAGGGTTTCGTCCCAACAGGGCTACGGGGAGATACGTTTGAACGAACGGGGGGTCTTTATTCTATCGAAGGGGCAGATCTGTGAGGATTATCATGCCTTCAGCGATGGACCCCGTCATGGCTCCTTTGGCTGTAACACCGGGCCAACCGATGCCACCTGTGATGGGGAATAGAGGTTTCAACATATAAGTCTCCGGATGAATCTGGGATGTGGGTTGAGAATGGCGGCTGATAGCACAGCACAGGTCACCAGAAAGTTGGATTTGAAGTGGATTTCGCCAACAAACGACTGAAGGTACAACAGAACGACGCAGGCAGAGGGAAGTAGTGGAGTTCCTAGGTTGGAGCTGACAGCATGTATAGGGTTGGACTGAAATCACGATTAATCCTACGGATTCAACTTTGAGGCAGATTCGATTGAACGCTCGACAGTGCGGTATGTTTGCCTGTGTTTTGTTTGGTATGTGGAACAGCGGTTTATCCATATCTCTACAGATGTCACAAAATGCACAGTCAACGGCAAGGTCGCCTCGCAAATCAAATACGACAATCCATATTCGAAATTTAAGATCCACGATTCGGCTACCGTGCATCAGCACCACATGTTACGAAAGAAGCTGGATGGTGTACTGCACGACCCCCCAGAGTTCGAATTAGTTATCACGTTACCCGCAAAGGTCAAGATTGAGCTTGCAGTTAGTTGTCCCATATCTCTTCCGTTGCATTGCAAATTTCTCACTATTTTAAAAGGATCCCTTCAGTGTGGCTGCACAGCACGCCTTGACCTCCCGCAATAATGGTTCCGGACGTGGCACTCCTGATGCTCCCGATGCGAGCGGAACCAAGACACCCGCTCTTCTCACCGCAAGACCAGATAACATGTACACTCCCTTTATGCCACTACTACTAAGAATAGAGTACCTGCTTGAGAATTTGCGCGATGGTTTTAAGTTCGTTGGCTGCGAACCAGAAGATATGCGGTACCCCCATGCCTACACAACTAACTCGCCCTTACCCGGGGCTGCGTGTTGCCTCTTCCCGACTCTTGATGGCATTCATGAACGGTGGACATGGGAGATTGAAGTCACTGTGCCACGAACTATCGGCGACATAGATAAAGCCACTGTCATCAGGACAGAAAATGGCGCCTCCATGGCTAATGGTAATGCCATAAACGGAACTCATCCGGAGTCCGATGAGGATACCACTATGGATGAAGACCGTGACCTTGATATGGTTGTTGTCTGCAGTGGTGATCTTGTGGATGAGGTCTTGCTCCTCGTTACAGAGCTAGAGTTTCTATAACTGACTTTCAAAGGAATTCCCCCCTACCGAACCTTCAAAGAAGGTCGTGAAGTTCATGCAAACCCAAGCCGTTGCTCCGCAGCATATATCGATAGCAATCGGCCCCTTTGAAGAGATTAATCTATCTGAGTTTCGTGATCAAGAAAACGAAGACACCCTGGCTGCAATGGCTGTAGATGTGATGGGATACTGCTTGCCTGGTCGGGATACTGATTTGAAGAACACTTGCATGTTTATGCCCAAGGTAAAATATCTGCCCATAGTTGCTAGATTCCTACTGACAGACACGAGGCTATCGATTACATTGTCAAAGAATTCGGCCAATACGTATATACCAATTTCAAACTCTGCTTCGTTGATGATATGGCAACGGACACGATTGAAGCGGCTTCTATGGCTCTGTGCAGCAATAGTCTTTTATTTCCAGAAGTCATTGTGGACCCTTTATGGGATGTCACCAAGAAGTTAACATATTCACTCACGGCACAATGGGCGGGCGTTCAGGTTGTACCCAAGGATTGGTCCGATATCTGGGTTATCATCGGCATGGCATACTGGATGACGGGTTGCTTTATGAAGACCTTGATGGGCAATAATGAGTATAGGTTTCGGCTAAAGAAAGATGCAGAACGTATAACCGAATTGGATATTGGGCGGCCATCCCTCTACGCCCAAGGATTCCAAGTACCAATAGAACCATCTTCATTAGATTTCATTAAGCTTAAGGCACCGGTGGTTCTGACAATCCTTGAGAAGCGGCTATGGAAGCTTAGCTCATCAATGGTTCTGCATCGAGTGGTTCGGAAAACATTCCTTTCCGCGGTAGCTGGAGAACTCAAGAACGGACTTATGAGTACCGCTCACTTTATTCGATTATGCGAGAAAAACAGCCATAATAAACTTGAGCCTTTCTTCCAGCAATGGGTTTATGGAGCAGGGTATCCACGGTTTGAGGTTTCCCAACGCTTTAATAAGAAGAGAATGATTGTGGAGATGGGAATACGTCAAGTCCAAGCTATCCACACGCCAACCCGAAAAGTCACCCTGGATGACTTCCTGAAAGATGCTTTAGATCGTGAACGCCATGTTGTAGTGGGACCCACACAACCGGTGTTTACGGGACCAATGACTATTCGGATTCACGAAGCCGATGGAACGCCGTATGAGCATGTTGTGGACCTTAAAGAGGGCTACACCAAGCTCGATATTCCGTATAACACAAAATATAAGCGCTTAAAACGATCACGGCGGCAAAAGGAACGTGCCGCTGCAGGGGCAGGTGTAGATGTTAGCATCGATGCACAGCAAAACGACGATGTACTACTGTATTGTCTGGGTGATGTTTTGCAGGGAGAAGAAGAGGTGGATGATTGGCAGTTGGTGGACTGGTCAAAGGAGGATGAAGAACGGATGGCACAAGAGAGTTTTGAATGGATACGGATGGATGCTGACTTCGAATGGATATGTACTCTCAACATCAACCAGCCGGACTACATGTTCCTGTCTCAACTGCAGCAGGATAGAGATGTTATTGCACAATATGACTCCATCCGGCACTTTGCGACTGCAAGGGAATCAGCATTGATATCCTCGATTCTGGTGAGGACGCTCATGGATCGTCGGTATTACTACGGAATCAGGGTGGAAGCTGCGATGGCCTTGTCAAGGTGTGCTACAGCAGAGCTAGACTGGGTGGGGCAATTTCATCTGAGGAAAGCTTTTCAAGAGTTTTTCTGTTACCCGGGTTCGCAAATCCCTCGAAGCAACGATTTTACCGATCTCACGGCGTACTACGTTCAGAATGCCATCCCTCGAGCAATGTCGCGTATCCGGAACGTATCCGGTGTCTGCCCTGGTCATGTGCAGAAGTGGATGCTGGATGTTTTGCGGTACAATGACAATTCGAATAATAGTTATGACGATTGTTACTACGTTGCGAATCTTATGAGATCGTTGGCCAATACTCTATCTCCTCAGAGTCGAATATCTAATGAGTTTAGTTTTGACTTGATGGATGAAGACTACGATGAGGATGATGAGTATAATGAGAAGAAGTTGCATGAGATGGCCCTGGCAGAGATAGAGAGGTACCAAAGAATGGATCAATGGCAACCAACGTATCGGAACGTTGTTTCTGAGGCTGCACTGGATGTCAGTTTCCCATACTTTCAAATTTGTCTTGTATTCATGCTGATATGATTAACGTAGATTCAAAAGGACCTTATGCTGAGAGGCATTAAAGAAGTCGATTACAAACTCTTTATGGCATATACTCGAGAAGGGACCCTTGACAGTTTGAGAGTCAAGGCTTTTGACTGTCTTATCGATCTCGATGCTCTTCGGAACCGCGCCCTAGCGCCCTTCATCTGCTACGTGATTGGGAATGATCCATCACCATTCGTTCGGCGACGAGTTCAAAAAGCATTTGGCCGTGGGCTCGGAATGATAGCAGTGGGCGGGCAAAAGCCGCGGGACGCTCCAAATGGTGTGGCATTTGGAGAAATGATCATCGAAGATGCTGGTGCCGATAATTCGGGAGCTAGAAAGGATGAGTTGGCCAAGGAAACTATTGCGGGTGCATTAGCCGCACTCAAGAAGGAGTTGAGTGAGGATGCAGTCATGAAGAAAGCGCTTTGGAAGGCCACGATGTTTGTTGGACCCGAATATCTTGGCTACCAAAGTAACTGACATTTCTTAGATCATCGGATATTGGCTTGATAGAGCTCCGGTTCCTTCTGGATATTTGTGCTCTCTTGTACTACGCAAAGACCTCACTTATCATAACGATGAAACGACCAAAACACCTCAGCTGCAGATATGTTGGCAAGGTAAGCTCTTCGAAAATTTGTCCTTATGTCGAGGTTCGTGTGGTGACCGTTATTCTAGGGTGTCCTACTGTTCAGTTGGGGTTATGGAAAACCTCAGCGTACATCTGCCCCTCCTGTCCATGCTGCTGCCGCTACACACCGCACACCAACTTCCTTGCCATTACAACCTCCTAGGTCCATGCCAATCAAACTCATTACCAACCCCCGCGGGAAGGTTAATGGTGTCAATAAGAAGAGTAAGGACTCACGACCGTCGGTCCGAAGAACACCATCTATGTCTCACACAATGTCTTCACCTCCTTCGGTACCTTCGCCAATACCTTCAACACACACCCCTACAGCAGCTTCTTCCCCGCAACATGCTCCGCGGAAGATTATTCTCAAGATTGGGAAACATAATCTGCAAAACAATCTACAACAGAATGGTACCTCTGGATGATCTCAAAATTTTCGGACAACGTTACTGGATTAATGCCACTGCGTGGAATTTCTGTGACATTACTCTGTAGTTTTTTCTTCTCTTTATTCTGCCGCGGGTATTAGTATTGGGGTTGTACCAATATTTGTTTACCACCTCACCTGCCCTTCATTTTGTACATTTACACCACCTCATCATTCTCACTACCCCTACTACCTCTTATCGTTTTTGTTTCTGTGTGTGCGTATGTGTACGCGTGCTCGGGGCGCTTTATCTGTTTGATTTTCTCGTTTCTGGGATGGGTGCTGGTGTGTTGGGCTGTTGCATGTTTCATTAGGTACTCTGTTACTTTGTCGGGGACTGGCATGGCGTTTTTTTGTTACTTTGTTCGTTTTTAATCTACTTCTGCTGTGTGGTAGTCTAGAAGTGTCGAGAGTTTCATGGCTTTTTCTTGTTTGTGAGACGTTTTGGGGTATACGTAGCTCAGTACTTCTAAAATATATGTAGATATGGTCATGATTTCGGACGTGATTAGTGGATGCTAGGATATGCCAGAAGATGTCAAGATTCCCCGTGTGAACGGGCTCGAAGAGCTTTAGGACCAATTCCCTGCGAGTGGGGAAGGAAGTTTGTCGATATCCTGGGATTAGGGAGTCTATAGCACGCGAAGTAGTGTGCCCAATTTTGGCATCAACTACAAGAGCAAGTATGTGGAGGATCTTAAGATGTTCTGTAATCATTTACATTGTAGAGTACAGAAAATTCCGAAATTCCCACCCAGCCCACTACAGCCCATCATCCCCGCTCCTCCCTTTCCACCACCAGTTACCTACCGGGTACTCGATTTTAGAAAAAGGTACTACCTTTTTCTAAAATCTTCCCCCCCCCAGAGACGTCAGTTGCCACCACCTCTTTAAAAAAAATCACAGCCTACCCCCAATACCCGCACCCGGGCCCAATCCGATGCGTTCTTCCCTGGTTCGCTGACGGGTTCGAGGGTCGATTATGCCGTTTCCGCTAGCTTGTTGGGCCTGTTGCTCCTGCTGCTTCTTATTTTGCGCCTTTTTGAAATCGTCGTAAGCCGCAAGGTCATTGGACGTGAGTTTGATCTGTGTTGGCTGACGTCTAAGCATCTTTCCGGTTGTTGTTTCTGGGGTGATGTTAGGTTTAGTAGCTTTAGCTGTGGGAAGGGGTTGGTTGCAACGTCAACCCACAACACACGTACCTATCAAGCGACGGACTTCTGAACCAACTCAATTTCAATGGAGACGTCGTTGTCGGAACAAGGTGACTTTGACGGAGGCGAGCTAGAGCTCAGCGGTGAAAGGTATGTCGGGTAGGGAGGCGCGACGAATGATGACGATGTGAGGCTGATAAGGCGTCGGGAAGCTCACTCACACCGCTGCAACGCGAGGTGATCACTGAGCTGCAGAAAATCTTGTTTACGCTCAACCAAATGTTTGTTTTTTTTTATCGATTTTTGGTTTGAGGATTGGATTGAGCTAACGGGGAGGTGGTAGCAATGATTCGCTGCTGAAAGCGGTTGCGAGAAAGGGAGATGTGGAGAAGGCGCAGAAAGAGGCGGTTGTGAAGGGGAAGGGGGTTTTTGGAGGCGTCTTGGGGAGGGAAGAGATGGAAGAAGGAGAGTGAAGCTCTTTATAAATACTGGAGCCTGGATGGGAGGGGCCCAACGCCGTAAAATGCTCTGTTTCTGGGAGCTCGGGTTTGGCCCCAACGTCATATTGCTTTCAGTTCTTGAGAGAACTTTACGCTTCTTGGATGGCCTGCAAACAGTCGAGCGTGTTCCCTCCATTGTTGTGTGTCAAACATTGTGGGGCTACGCAAATTCACTTGATCTCTCGTCCTGTGGGACCTGAGCAAGAAACAATCACTAATCGACCTTACGTCCGCAGAAGAAACACTCGCCCCAAGGAGATTATCCATGAGAAGGTGCTAGCTAGCTATCATAAAGCCAGTAGAATTATCCTCCCTTCGACGAATAGAGTAGTATTCCTCCAAATCCCCGTTCCCTTGCTCCCATTTCTGCCAAATTCCCTGGCATCTATTATCTCTCCACAACCTGTTTTTACCGCCTTTTTTAAGCGGTGGCATGGTACTTTAGGTGGGAGGAGCACATAAACTGCAAAATTGTGAATCGTGTTAATCAGGGCGGCTCTCCCTGTATCCGGAGACTGGCAGGATGATTGAGTGGTTTCTGCATCAACTTTCTCGGGGTAATCTACTGGATAGGAATCAGGCGTTGCTACTTCCACTCGCTGATACTATGACATTTGTACTCGGGGGTAGCTTGTGAAATGATGAACTTGGCTACAACTCAGTTTAGGTAGCTGCGTTCTCAGTTCAGTGGATTTGTAGTTGGTAAAGTTTTGGCTTAATTGTTGGCAGGCATGTGGTTTCAGAGATTCTCTGGCCTCGGGCTGTTTTGGTGTACATTTCCAGTCTGATACAAGAGCATGTGGTCATTTCATTGATATTATTCCTCCCCACTTGGCTATATTCTATATGTACATATATGGCTGGTTTATGCCCAAGAGTCATATCTAATCTACCGGAAGGTGCTCTTATAAACAGATAATAAGTACACAGCTCAACAAGATCTAAGTACAATTTTCTAATGATATGATAAAGTAGTTTCTAGAGCTCTAAATTAAGTCTAATTGAAGGTTTAGGGCCGTTCTAAACTCGATACCCTAAGTTTGGGTCGTGATCCTATAATTTCAAAGCTTTTAGAATAATTTTGTGGTGGTTGATAGGTTTTGAGTGATGAGGTTTGAATACAAGCTTTCGCGGTTACGGCGGCTAGTACCCCACACAAAACCCCACTAGCTCTTCCACCTCACCTTTACGTTACAACCATGGACAAGCCTTATTCACAAACGATACTCCTCACCGGAGGAGTCCTTCTCGGCATCACCGCCACTCTCACCGCGCAAAAGCTCCTATCCTCCACCTCCACCTCCACCACCACCACCACAACCCCAGACCGCCGCCGTCGCCGCAGCTCCTTCTTCATTGCAAAACAACCAACCGAAGACATCCGCAACGGCCTCGAAGAATGCATCGGCAACACCCCACTGATCCGGATAAAGTCCCTCAGCGAGTTGACAGGGTGTGAGATCCTCGGAAAAGCGGAGGTACCGTGAGTCCCCTATCCTCAATCCCTCCCCTCCCCGCTGCTAAGCCAGCACACAGTTCCTTGAGCCCGGCGGCTCCGTTAAAGACCGCGTAGCGCTCCAACTGATCCGCTCCGGCGAGTCAGCAGGCTTACTGACCCCGCATTCCGGCGACAAAATCTACGAGGGCACAGTTGGGAGCACAGGCGTCTCTCTAGCGATCCTGTGCCGCGCGCGCGGGTACCTAGCACATATCTGCATGCCGTCCGACCAGAGTGTTGAGAAATCTTCATTGCTGCGAAAGCTCGGTGCCGAGGTTTCGCTCGTCCCTCCCGCGTCAATCGTCGACACGAACCAATTCGTCAACCGCGCACGCGCGCTCTCGCGGCAACACACGGCTTCCCCAGATATCCCGGGCTGCGGATATTTTGCCGACCAGTTCGAGAACGACCAGAACTGGCGCGCGCACTATGAAGGCACCGGGCCAGAGATCTTCCGACAGTGTGGGGAGAGGCTCGATGCGTTTGTGGCTGGGGCTGGCACGGGAGGGACGATCAGCGGGTGTGCAAGGTACCTGAAGCCGCGGCTGCCAGGACTGAAGGTGGTGCTTGCGGATCCGCCTGGCAGCGGGCTTTATAATAGGATTAAGTTTGGGGTTATGTTTGATCTCAAGGAGCGCGAGGGGACGAGAAGGAGACAGCAGGTGGATACGATTGTCGAAGGTATTGGCATCAATAGGGTTACGCATAACTTTGAGGTGGGCCGGGAGTTGGTGGATGATGCTGTGCGGGTTTCGGATGAGGAGGCGATGGCGATGGCACGGTTCTTGGTGGAGAAGGACGGCATATTTGTGGGTAGTAGCAGCGCTGTGAATTGTGTTGCCGCTGTCAGGACTGCGCTCAAGATGGGCCCTGGTCATAGGGTGGTCACTATTCTATGTGATTCCGGCGCAAGACATTTATCAAAGTTTTGGGCGCAAGCTGGAAATGTTGGTGGTGCCTGGGAAATGACGCTGGACGATGTGTTGGAGGCAGATAAGAGGAAGACGGGGATGAATGGTGTGCCGGCGGAGAAGAAAGAAGATGGATCGGAGTTTGGGGTTTGATCTGTGTGCATGTAAAGTAAACCATCAAGTTCAAGCCAAAGCATCATTGATAGAATTGGAAGTGAACTATTTTTTGAATATAAACACCGACAGAGCCACTCCAGGGTACTCATCTAGAAATACAACCTTACCACCCGTCACCAGAAGCACTAATTTTCAACACACAAGACGGAGGAGGTATGGATACAAACTGCCAGGAAAACAGAAAAGAAAAACGAGTAAATGTAAGTAATAGGTACCAATCAAGCGGGGAAAAGGCCAAAGAAAATTAGCATACTCCTAGAGACAAGCAGAAATGCGGGAAAAAAGGTTAAGTCCATCTTACAACCAGTATTGTTTCGGTAATCAAATTTCATTTTTCAGCGCAACGAGCTTGCGAGCGAGGCGAAGGAGCCTGGGCACAAAGTAATCAGTACTCATCCTCCTCACTATCATCCGCAAATCCATTCAACTTCCTGCTCCTCTTGATCTCCTGTTTCTGTATCACAGTCAGCCTGGCATTAATCTTGCTGGTGATTGAGTGGTTTTAAAACTTACCTCTAGCTCAGCTTGTTTCGCGGCCAAGTTCTCCTCCTCGCTCGGGAAGGAAACATTCTTCTCCTTCCACTCTTTCTTGAACTTTGCCGACGCAGTATCCCAGTCCTTAACTTTCTTCTTGAACTCCACGATACCAGCGGCATTACTCTCTTTATTCTTTTCTGTTTCCGCAAGGTAAGGCCGCTTCTCTTCTTCTGGCGCGTCCCGCCACATCTGACCCAACGCAGCACGAACTTCATTCCTAGTTGCTTTCGCCTCGGGGTTATTTGTAGCTTTTCTCCGCGCCTCGTCACACTTTTCTTTGCAAATGAACCAATGGTCCTTTTGGTACAGGAGGAAGGGGTTAGCTCCTGATCTACCCGGTTTCGCAGGGCGTTCGCCAAGCTCAGCGATAAGCGCATCGTTCATGGCTTGTTCGTGTTGTTCCAGCCGTTGCGCCTTGAGCTCCCGGGCACGCTCCGTCGCAGACCCTTCGGCTTTACGCTTTCGTGCAGTGGAGCCTGAATATGTGCTATCTAGCTTCGGCTTTGGGGGGATGAGTGGGGAGGGAACTTTGATGAGACCTAATATTGATTCCGTAATCTCGGCAGCCGCTCTGAGACCACTGATGTATGCGCCGTGCACAGTGGCAGGATGGGATTTGCACGAGGCTTCGCCGGCAAAGTAAAGTGAATTACCAATTTGTCTTGCCATGAGATCATAGTCTTCTGCCGTTGCTTCCGGTCCTACATACGAGTAGCTACCTTGGGAATAAGGGTCTTTCCGCCAACGGGTAATGATAGTCTCGGATGGTGGGGGGATGACTCTCGACGGGTACATCTTTCGAAGAGCAGCAGTAGCTTCTTCGATTATTATTTCGTCTGTCTCGCGTTCCGTCTGGGTTGCCGCGTCACCGGCCATCAATGCAACTGTCAACCCAGATTAGATGTGTGACAATAGTAGGATGCTGACTTTCATACCAAGCAATGGCTTCCCACTTGGTTTCACGCAGTTCCAAAACATGTAGAACCGACCTAGACTGGTTATTAAGCGCTGGTAAAGTCGGAGGAACACAGTGCGAACCTCTACTGGCTTCATAGCTCTCCTGTACCCGAGGATCTCCCATAGGATCCCTCAGCAACCCCACCATGTCATTTTCAACATCCCAGAAAGCCTCATCGTAGACCAGAACAACCTTGTTCAGCAATCCATACCCCAGTCTTTTGATCGCCCCCATCTTCCAATCCGGCAATGGTGGGTCGAATTCTACAGCGCCTGCCTTTAGCACACCCAAGGGCAATGTAACAACAACCTTATCTGCCTCCAAAACCACACCATTCTCACACTCTATCCTCGAGACGCCGTCGTTTTGATCATCCATGCTGTAGGTAATTTTCCTGACGACGTGACGAGTCTTCATGTCTAGGGGCTTGGGCGCTAACATTAGCCCACGAGGAACTTGCATGTAACCACCCAGGAGCGTTGCATGCGGACCGCTGGGCTCCTGCCCATCATCTTGATCCCAATGGCCCAAGCTCAGAGAGTCTACACTGGATGCATTTGCATACTCAAGATTTGCGTAGTGCCAGTTAATTATTCTGAGATCGAGAGGCGTGAGATCCAAGATGTCTTGATATTTGCGCAAAACGTAGTCCATGGTTTTACCCAGAGTAGGGTGCCCTGGGTCAGTTCCTTGTTCCTCCAGACTAATCGTTTCCTGACCCGTTAATCCAGGCTTTAATTCCCAACCAAGGTTCCGAGCCTGTTCTGCGGCAGGAATGCTAGCACTAGAGCCAGTAGCTGTCGATGGTTTACCGGTATACTTGTCCATACTGGCTGTGAATGGAGCAGTTCCGGGAATGTTGGGCACTACGGTTTGGTCGGACTCAATCGGTGGCACCTCCACCTCACCTTCTTCAACTGCAGATATCATTTTTCCGCCTTCTCCAGCAGGGTCTTTCCCATGGTCTATCAATTCCCTCTCTCCCCACACTGTTTTCGGTAAATTCGGTTTCTTCTTGAATATCGACACACGGTCAAGTATATCGTTAAACAGATTCTCGACAAGGGCATCACGATCCTTATTCACAATAGTCCCATCAGAGTCGTAGAGAACCGATTCGTCCCTCAAACTGTGATACTCCAATGCCAACTGGCCCCTGATCAAAACACCCAAAGGATTTCCATTGTCAAAGCCGGTGATCACTTGGGCCCCCAAATCGGCGGTTGCACGTTTTCCAGGAGGTAAGTCTGCTCCTAGCTGGTTCATCAAAGGATGTGAATAAACACGTCCTCCAATTCGTCCTCTAGCCTCCAGCACAACCACGTGGGGCGGAGGTTCTGTCTGGGGCAGTTTATCTCCAAACTGCGAAAACAGTCCCTCCAGTTGTCGTGCACATCCGAGACCTGCCATTCCAGCACCAATTACAACTACTGTCTTTCGTCGTTTGGTTGGATTGACTGGATTGAAAATTGTATTGGGGACTTCTATGCATCCAAAGTTGATATATCCATTCCTCACTAACCAGTCGTATGCCACCTCTGCAACATCGAAAAACCGATAATCCTTCGCGCATCCAGCCGCCTCTTCCCTAGTGACACTTACAAGAGGGTTCCTCTGCCAAAGGCGTAGGATTCCATTCCGAATGTGGAGATATGTAGTGACTTGAACGTGATTGATATGCTCTCGTAATAGTTGGTACTCTCCCCTATGCAGCTGATACGGCGATAGACGGCTCGAGACAGCAGCCTGTATGCATTGACTTGCATACTCCTCTGCCGTTAAATCCTGTGGTATTGCAGTTTTCGGCCTAAAATCCGCACGGCTTTTGGTGAGGGTCCGGTCGGGAACCGTTCGAACCGTAGAGACCCCTGGCTTTAAAGATTCGGCCCGCTCAGTCTGTGGAGATGACACCCCCGATGACTCGGTTGGTAGACTAGGGACGGATTGCGGAACTGATGGTTGGCCATAATTCTGGGTTTGAATTTGGGCCTGTGGGTTTACTTGTTGCTGCTGTTGCTGTGATTGATGTGGTTGCTGGAACTGTTCGTGTGGTTGCTGCTGTGATAGGTGCTGGTACTGGGCCATTATTTGCTGCCTTTGGTGATGCAGCGCCATCAATGCCTGTGGGTCCCCCCGCGCGCCTTGATATTGAAGTTGACCCATGAGCTGCTGAAAATCCATAGCTCCACCTGGTCCACCGAGCTGTTGCTGCATTGTATGCCGCAATTGGTCTGGGGAAGGAAAGGCTGTCTCTGGAGCTGGCGCATAGTTGGTTGGAGAGTAGAATTGCTGCGATTGATGCGCTTGTTGTTGTTGCTGGTGATCATTTAGGTAGAACATAGGGTCCACCATACCCTGCGCGGCAGCTGCTGTATGCTGTGAAGGTTGCTGGAGACTGTAGGGTGCCGGCGCAGGTTGTTGCTGAGCTTGTGCATGTGCAGCCGTCGCAAGAGATTCCATATTGTCGAAGAAGTTTGTGCTTGTTCCTGCACCATTGGCATCCACATTGGCCGTGTCTTGAGCATTACTACCGTTCCGAATGGAGTCCGTCATCGAAAGTGGATGCAGCTATAGGCGGCCAACCGGCGGAGTTCGAGACGGAGCGAAAAGTAGCTCGTCGAAAGATGATTAAAAAAGGCTCCGCAGAAAGCCAGGAGCAAGCAGAAGATGCTTGGGAAAGTTTTGAGGCTGTTTGAACAACAAGGGACTATGGGGGGAAATTGATGGTTGCCGGTGGATGATGGATGACGGGTTTCGCGATCGTTGGAATTTCCGGGGAGAACGCCAAGCCTCACCACACAGGACTAGCACAGAGTCGCTGACAAAGGCAAATTAATGTCGCGGGGATTTATGCAGTAATAAGCAGGTCTCTCAGCGATGCCGACTTCTACAAGTTAATTGCTGTCTGTTGTGTGAAATCTGGCAGACAGGTTGGTTAGGCGTGAGACATGGGGAGATGCACGAGTGAAGTCACAAATCTTTCTTGGTCTGCCATATAAAATTCCATCTCGGTCGCAAGTGATAAAGCAAATCACTTGAAAAACGTATGTACAGAGATGAAAAATTAGGCGCCTGATAGTACAACGACACCATCATTACTTTGGCTCCACCGAAATTTAAACCCCAGACAATTGCAAATAGATTGCAAACCCGAAGAAAAGCAGAAAATGACATCATTGCATTGGTATCGTGTTGTGAGTTTGTAATGAACCCAACAGTTCCCGTACCGCATGCCCGATTGTTGAGTTTATTCCAGAGCGCCTATGTGCAAAGAGAAAACGCCGTTTAGGAGATAGAGTAAAGAGATGCAATTTATTGCTGGAAGTTCTTCGGTCTCCTGGTAAGAGTTGTAAAGTCAGATCAGATGCCACCACAAATAATCCGATTTATGATAATCTAAATACTCACTTGAATAGAAGAATATGTGGTTCAGGCGCATGAATCTCATAGTGTTGCCACCCAAGGCTTTGGGTGATGCCCAAGCCCCTCCATTCCTCTTCATGCAGAATTTTGAGCGTGCCCGTCTCTGTATCGAAATAATCTTTGGGGATAGCTTTGAGCATATTCTTCGGGAGCATCACGTGTCTAACGCGTCTATCAGCTTATATTCCAGCCGGGAGGCGATCCGAGGCTGGACGAACCGATACTCGTAATTTTTGTCAGAATAACTGTCAGGATTGAAATCAGCGTGGGTCCAGCAAAGCAGTGGTCAGGGTGATGTAATTTCACATACCGGTCGGAGTAGTGGATGAGATCCGTAAACTTATCCAAATTACTGCGTTCGGCGTCGGTCAGGAGACGCGGGCGACGGTTGCGCTGCTTCTCGGCCATGCTTACTTGCAGCGGATCGAGCTCAGAATGGCAGGTGTAGCTTGAAATGCAAAGATGATTTAAATCGCGTGTGAGCTGTACGGTGGTTAGAATTGAGGTTGTGTAGTGGGTTGGCGGCGCGAGAAACAATTCGTAGTGGAGGAAGTTGGAGGTGGTGTAGTTGGAGCACGGACAGTCGACGACGGAAGGGAACGGAAGTAAGGAGGGTTGTTGTATGTGAAAAGCGAGATAAACTGGGGGATAGGACTGGGTCGCGGTTGGGTGGTGGTTACCTTGCTTGCTTGCTTCAGTTCAGTTCTGCTATAGAACAAAAAGGACTGGCGGGGAGGATAGTGGGGAAGTAGTAGAGGATGTAGTTGGAGATCTGTAGGAGATGGACGAGCCGTTGTTGTTGGTCCCTCCAGCCACACCAAAACAAAGGAAACGCACTGCCTTCAGATTCCATTATCACCATTACCAACTAAAGCACAATATACTTTGGTAGGGTGAAGCACAGCTAACATCACGTCAAAAGAGCACCTCTCGCGTATAATTTCCCATTGTCCCCTTGTTTGATTGATTTGTTTGAGACGGGCATCAACAAAGATAAGATAACATCAAGTCACGAGATTGTGGGCACCAGGCCTCATCGAGACTAGCGAAGCGAGAAACCGTTGGCCCACCATCGCCGCCGTGAAAGCCTCACACCAAGTCGAATGCGACAAGTAACAACAAATTATTCACTTCGATTCGCGGTCGCGCATTGTCACCTTAGATTTCCGCACGCCCGCCCCGTAGGAGTCGCGATAGTTGCCAATTTTGCGGCCTTCTCACCTCGCGACTCGTAGCACCATCACCTTCATTTTCGATTCCAAATAGGTCGCCAAACGATGGATCGACGGAGAGATGCTCAGGATTTATCTGCTGTTGAGGAGGTGGATCGTGCGAGGAAGCGGAGGAAGCAGTCGGTGAGTGCGCTTGGTTGACGGACGAGACGAGGGTGGTCGCTTGGGAACATGGAGAAGAACCCCCTCAAAAGCTTCCCCTCTCATTTTGACCGATCGCTGGGCGGGGAAGGTCAAAAAGAGGGAGCAGTCCGACTGATGATGTTGTATAACAGAACGAGCCTCGGAGTTCTCAGGTTGCGGATCCTCAAACTGTCTTCGATGCGGTGTGGAATTACCAGGAGAGGTGTGGACCTTGCGTTCTATCTGCCCTCCCGGAGCGCCGCTAACCGCGACGATTTAGAAACCGCTACATCCGCATTTTCTTCGAAGAGCTTCCCAGCAAGGTAGAATAGAGAATAGCATCCAACAAACGACGCCTTGGGTCACTGACTTTCGAACCACCTGAATAGGATCTGTATCCGGACTACTATACGAAAATAGCCAACCCGATCTCGTTGTCCGAAATAAAGGTTAGGATGAGCTATGGCTTCTCGAATTCGAACCAAGGCAATTGGCTAAGCACTTGCATACGCAGGCCAAACTCGACAAAAACCAATATGCAGGCGTAAATGATATCAAGAAAGATATACTTCTCATGTGCGATAACGCAGCCGTATACAACAAGCCCAAAAGTCAGGTCCATAGCGATTCACTACGACTGCGCAAGTTAATGGATGCCTTCGACGAATCTAATGGTACCGGGGTGAAACGAGATGCAGAAGCACACCCAACCCCGGGTAGAACGTCGATGAGAGGATCCAAAGGTAGTCCTGCTGCCTTGCAGCAAGTAATGTTGAAAATCGTAGATGACATGCTGAACCTGGAACATGAGAGGTATGTTATGATTTTGTACTTAATTCTAATGTCCAAAAGTCCCTTCCACTCACCTTTCTCGTCATCAACGCGATCCAATTTCACATCAATGCTTTCATGGCGCTATTGCTAATTTTTATTACAGCGGAGGATTGGTCGCTCAAGCTTTCAAGAATCTACCAAGCAGAAAGTTTTATGCCGAGTACTTTCGAGTGATTGCGCGGCCAATATCGCTCAACCAGATACGAACAAGAGTTTCCAACGGCACATATGAACAGTGGTCGGATTTTGAAGAGGATATCCTGTTGATCAGGAAGAACGCAGAAGAGTACAATGCGGAAGGAAGTGACATTGTTAAGGATGCTCGCACCCTAGAGGTCAGAATGCGCATTCGTTTTGCTTCGAGCAGCCGCTAATGTCCTTTCAGGCCTACTTTAATCGGAGACTACATGATGAAAAAGTCAAGCTTGGTGATCCAGTCAGTAGTGGCATTAAGTTACGATTGAACGTGGGATCAGAGCAGGTACCTGCTTCTGTAGCGCCAACACCAAAAATTAAACTAAATGTGGGCGGCAAACACCCTCCTGCGAGCCAGACACCTTCAAACTCCAACGGCGTGTCGCATTCTCATCCTTCCCCCGCTCCTCCCGCTCCGCCTGCTCCACCAAGTGTCGCTGTTGCACAGCCGCAAACTGTTCAGCATCCCAAACTTCAGACAGCTCTACAAAACCCGCCCGCCCACTCGGCGCAGCCAGGACCCAATACCCCACACCGCCCCGTGGTTCCTCAGGCCGGCATAGTATCCGCCACGCCGCCGCCACGAACCCGTTTAGATTCGATTAAAACGAATGGGTCACACAGCCCCCCACCTCGATCAGTCGTTGTTCGTCCAAGGTCAGAAACACCACTTTCACAGTCAGCCATGCCACCTCCAACTCAACGTCTGAGTTCAACTCCTAGACCGGCTAGTTTCTCACCGATGCCGCCAGCGCAAGTTGCGCCAGTACCGGGCCCAGCTTCTACGCCACAGATTTCCCAACCTCCTAATAATTATGTGCATCACCAAGAGCCTATGTTTCGCCTTGAGGGGAAAGGTAAATATACACCTAGTAAAGGTTTTCGACATTATAGTGACTTTGATTCTGACACTGTTGCGAATAGATAAATCAGATGCTCTGATAACCAATCTGCGTATCACATCAACATCCACTCTGAATCAAGAAGTCAAATTTTCCAGGGATCTGGAACCAGACGACCGTAAAGTGACCGCGCAGTATTTTGTGCATCTTCCGAGCGAATTTGACACAATCGTTCTTACGCCGACTTTGGCGCCGAGCTTGACTGGGCGGGAAATGTATATTGTACGCGTAGTGCACTGGTCTAATAACATACAGATGAACAAACAAATATTGCCAAGTGGACAGCAGAAGAAAGATGAGCCAATGTACAACGTACGGCTCAATCCTGGCGTCGTTAACACTATTGAGGTTACAGCCGTCACACAGGCGCAGAAGAACACTCTCAATGGGGTCAATGGCTTTGCGGCGGGTGTTGAGCGTTGGGAGATGGAAAGATTCCGGGTATTCATCTCGTCCCTACAGCAGTAGTAAAGGGGCGGAGTGTCGAGCTAGCATGATACATGTATGTTGTTGCATGTGACAGCTTCGAGAGCAAAGAGGGAGCTGAGCCGAGTCAATGTTAGTGGGGGTTTCTTGGATACCGCCAATTTGGTTATATACCATTTACCAGCTATGATGGGCATTGTTGATGCTCGTGGTTGAGGATAGGATCACTTCGATGGGTAGAGATGCTGATTTTCTTTTCTTCTACTTACTACACGGTGGTTCTCGGCGCCTTTTTGTGTGCGCTTTCGTCACTTGTGGCTTTTTGTTTGCGTTACTTTGCTTGCTTTCGAATTTCGTATTCACCCGCTATACTTCTATCGCATAGATGCTCAGGTGGATAGCCTTTTACTTTCCTTGTTGTCCCATTTATTAGCCCCACTTAATATGTTTGGTGCTACTTTGTTTATCGACCTTAAAGAACTGAGTAGCAAACATTAACAAACCCTCTAGGCTCCACGTGAGATTAGCACCCAAACTTAGCTGAACCCTGCCCGATATAGACTCTAGGAAACCGTGTGAACCGCCCTAACATTAACGGTGGGGCTGTGATTGATTGCTGTGCAGGTAGACAGCATACCCTTCTGCAGGTATAAAACGTTGCCCACCTCCCCTTCCCACCACAATGGCACACCCCAACATCATCCCCATCCCCCCACCACCCTACAACAACAACAATCATGGCAGCCCCAAATGAGATGACAACCCTAGACATCACCGGTCGCTTTATATTCAACAAAACCCTCAGCGACGACCCCGACCCAGTCC
>Ga0307512_10001975_pt1 | contig 27309 bp, 26 predicted proteins | sample 14_EM_MG_FD_200267 | JGI IMG/M metagenome (GOLD analysis project Ga0307512, IMG submission 200267) | Populus trichocarpa ectomycorrhiza microbial communities from riparian zone in the Pacific Northwest, United States - 14_EM | ecosystem: Host-associated > Plants > Roots > Unclassified | place... | reverse complement strand
ATCGCCAGGCGTTGTGTAAACGGCCACTGCATAACTGCAACCCCTGCGAAGAGTGTAACATACGTGTCGTTCTGATGGTGCGTATACGTCACCACATTCCGGACGCAAAGTAAAGGAAGCCTGACGCCGGAGCGGCGAGCGTAATTTACAACGCGACGCATCGCAATAATAAGAGGCATGGTATAACAGCCGCCACATGGGAGGTATGCAACGCGACCCGTCGCTTGGGCGACGGGTCGCGTCTGATTCTCTGTCAGAGGGTACGAGGTTCCGCCAGAGCCGTCAGAGCCGTCCGGAACACCCGGGTGTTTCAGACGGAAACTTGAGTTGTTGCTGATGCATTTACCATGATATGGATATACCCACATCGAATGACATGCCGCTGCTTCTTCTTACTGCTTCCGGTCTTACGGACACTTTATATATGCGAAACCTGGGTCATAGTAACAGTGGCCGGATTGGCAGCATCACGCTGGATTAACTGCGGTTGGGATTGTTGCTGTGAGCCGGGGAGTGACGCACGGGATGAAGCGCCCGTCGATCAGCTTGATTCAGATCCGCTCTCACCTGGCTGAGACGTTGGTGTAGCCAGTATTTGCTTGTGTGAAATAGCAGAGGAAAATGACAACAAAAAGAAATAGGAGGTCCTGAGGAATATATAGTCAGCTTCGAGTCAGAATGAAATAACTAACAGCCATCTTGCACATTCTACCGAAGACGAATCTTGTTGCATATGGCAGCAAGTTGCAGGGGATTCCCACTGTCCCGGGATTTGCACTAAGTCGGTCCGATGATAAATAATTGTGTACAAGGGTGAATCGAGGTGTACGACAGTGGAGATCTGATGAAGGTCGGATATACACAGGACGTTCTTCCAGGGAAATGACATCTGGTTATGTTTGTCCCAAAAAATCCCTGGGATATTACCTGAAACTGACACCATCAATCAAGTCATGTTGAATGGTAACCATAACTATTCCCATTTAAGTCACGGTTAAAATGCTGATTTTGCATTGTTCAAGTCGATCAATTGTACCAACCTTGGCATAAATGATGCAGCTTCCCTTCATATGGTCCATATCTTGCAACATCAAACATCGGGTCCAACAACAAAGTCAACAGAAACAACAATGGTTAAAGCTCCCAAACAGAACATTTCACCACTTGTTGCAGGCAAATGTGGCAAAACTAAAGTGTTCCATACGACGACGTCATCAAGCGAATGAAGGCAAGAGTGGATTGGAGGCAGAAAGAGTCCGAGCACTTGGAGCATTGTGCAGCTTTGGATGCAAAGAGAATCTTGCAGCCGAGAAACAACGAGAAATGCACTCTGTAAGCAATGCAGAAAAAGAGACATGGATCGAGGATTATGTTGAGAGAGCAACCACTGTGGCAAGAAAGCAAGTTAAAGACACAGCGACAGTCATCAAGCAGGAGGAGGAACATATGAGGAAAGCTTACAATGCAGGATTGACAACCAGAGAGCCTGAAAAAATGTGTCAGGAGGTGTTGAATGATATCAAAGACAGTCTGAGCGATCTTGCAAGTTCTGACTATGAGGAGGATGCGGAGTATCAGGATGATTAAGATACAGAGCTGTGCAAGCTGAGTGAAGATGATGAACCCGGCTGGGTGATGGGCACAATCGCCAAAATGGTACAGCAGCGGATGGAGAGGTTTCGGCAGAAGCAGCTGAAGCTTCACAAATTGACACTGCCAGGATGGGGGGACACAGCCGACTGCTTCTGTGACAATGAAGAGAAGTACGGCAGAATCGAACTGAGGATTCCGGCACTCATCAAACCCCAAACATATGATATTGCAGCTGCACCTCCACCCATAACATTTGGAGAGCTAATGGAGACTCTTGATAATGTCCCGGGAATATCGCTTCAGCACCCAGGGATTTCTCGACCAGGCCGTAGTCAAATTTGCCTGGGTTTGGGGAAGCCGTAGTCAAACAAAGGTAGAGCATGTCTTCCGCCCGAAATGGAGGCCAATTCATCTCCCATGCCGAGTGCGAAGCCTGTTCAACCCGTAAGCTTTCGCCCCGGCATATTGCCTCCCCAGCCAATCACCCAGCAGAAATTGGATACCGACAAAGAAGTGGTAACGGCTCCTGCAGTGCAAAAGCAATCGATAAAGAAACTGAATCTTTTGACATCAGATCTCACTGAGAAGCAGTTCGTGTACCAATTTTGCTACCTGTCAGCTTTTTCTTGGTTTCAGTGACCAAATTGTGAGTCACAACAATTTGTAGGTGCATGTGCAAGGGTCGTTTGCACCATGCGAAAGGGTTAGATTCCACATCAGGCTGTAAGATGACCACTCAATATTATTTTGCCTGTTAGTGTGATGTGAGAAAGCAAAAGCTAAATTGGTAACAAAATTTAGTAACAAAATTTCAGTGAGTGATGTCATACGAGTCATAGAAAGAGGGGTCAGTGCTCAATCTGAATCTCTCTGATTGATGACTGTCATGCAGCATTCATCCATGTATCCAACTGCATAACTCTCGGCTCAGACCTTGTGCAGAGTAGTGAGATATTGAAAATTGTTTACGGTACGTGATGGAAATCGAGGAGCAAGAGCTGGACAAGGCAATGTCAGGAAGTTGGGCTATATTAATCAAAAACTAGTGGAAAGATCTAGATGCCGGAAATTGACAGCCAAATGTGGGGGAATGTACTAGAGCCACATCATCGGTGACTCAGATAATGTGGATCGTGGTTGATCCGAAATTGAGACGCCACAATGTTTCCGAATGCAAATGATGAACCAGAGAAACATTATATTGGCTGTCAATTATGACTATACAATTCGTAGCATACACATATTCAGAGTATGATGAGTGTTTGGATGTGTCCAATGTGAGTGTCAACTGAGTGTCGATGATTTTCAGTCTTACATTTTGTGCAATCGAAGGGCTGCATTGTCATACTCTTCCAAACTAAATGTAGTGTTCGGCTTTATAGCTAAATAGGCAAGCAACATGCATGTTGCCCCGGCCTGGAAATGAGCGTCACCAGAGAGTAACCAATCTCCGGCCTTCAATCATTGATAATCCAAGGGCTGGGCAACCACATTAACCGATAATCAAGATATCGGCCGCCTTTCTAGGAAAAACTGCTCACGACGACATCGCTACTGTGTCCTTACAATGGTCATCAACAGAGAGTCAATGATTTTTTGTCTTACAACTTGCATAATACAATGGATGTGCATCAGCATTGATCCATGATCCAAGTTTTGGCAACCACTATGGGAACAATTACTAGTAACGATACCGCTACAGGCTCCTGAAAATAAGTCTCAGTCATGCGGTGGCAGTTGTTGTGTGGCCCAGCCAGGTTCACAGGCACAAACTGTGTTGCATTGTTCCTAAATTGAATTTTTGGCAGTCAGTCTTTTCAATATGTCCTTTTATACAACTTCACACTATGCATGCAATCTCTCACAGGTCTTACTTTTGTCTTGCATGTAGCTTTAGAGTCAATATTTAACAACCAGCGTTCTACTGTACTATAATGTGACATTGTACCATCTTCCAATTTGAATAAAGTATCATTCACATTCCTACCACCATGTCGGATTCACAATCTTGAAATACCTTCTTACTAGAGGTTATGATATCTTCCAAAAATGAATATGTCTTAATTCGTGATTTGAGCGACCGTACTTTACAAATCATATTCGATGCCTGGTGGGCTTCTTTGAATTCGGGATCGAAGGGTCTTATTGCTTGGAGAGATTCTAGACATGCGCCTTCGTGGGGATTCTATTTGCACTGTGGAATTGAGGAGACCAGCAGCCCTGGCATCGTATGTACCCTGTGTCATCAAGTTCTTCACCATTCATTAGAACATGGGACCGGCTCAATGGGGAACCAGTTACTGGCAGAGGCGCATTTAGCAAAGTTGTACGAATTAACAGAGTCAGATATTTTTGAATTGACAAGTACAACCATTGATGAAACAGCGTTGGTCATACTGAAGACACCTGGCAGTGGAGGAATTACATTAGTTAGGTTGCAGAGGAAATTCATATTCGATAGTTAGATTATACCTATATAAACACCATTGCCGGAGACAACGCTCCAAACTGGCAGCAAAGGACTTTGTAACTGCCAAATTTCACCAAGACATCTGGAATTGCTACCTGATGTTAGGATATGTTTCAGCGAATATTCCTTGGAACAGTATATCAAATCTCAAGCTACGGCGGTGATATAATGCATTACACTGTGAGCAGGTGCTGCCTTCAGCCAGCACCCTTAGCAACAATTGCTGGAGGGAGCATACACTGACAGTGGATGCAATAAAGAAGTAATTGCTGTGAAGAAAGAAAGTTACCTTAGCTTTGGACAGGTGGACATCGACAAACAAATTGGCCATGATATTGGTCATAGCGTATGATATGTATCGAAATCGGGCCTGGCGATATGTGCAACTCGCTTTTGATGAGGTTGATAGCCTGCTCTTTCCCATTTCGAAAGCTAATTAAGAATAATCACTCAAGGGTCGACATACTGCAGCAAGGCAAGCCATAAATTCGAAGGAAGTTCTCGATCGTTTTAAGCGTACCAACAGCCGTTTACTTGGAATTACGAAGGACAATGCTTACTCACATTACTCAATGACTTGGGACCTACAATAAACCCTTGAGGCCTCCCGAATCGAGTGGCCTTCAATGAGGAACCACATACCGTGCATGGCGCACGGCATTCAGTGTGATTTGGGTGGATGCATGAGCAGTCTTGGTGTAAATGGCCGCACCAAGTCTTGGGAAGCCCTTAAGTGCGATCAGCAATTTGGAGAGAATGAAAGCACAGCCATTCGGACAAGTCAAAGACTGCGAAATGAGGGCAACTCTACAATCAATATGGTGTCGGAGATGAGACCAGATTTGGCAAAGATAATTGAGAAAGTACATATTTCATGACATCTTGAAAGACTTGAAACTGACCTTCTTTTGGCAGACAATGCTTGCTGTATTGATTCCGCTGACACCTGGTCGTCCGAATGAGTACATTGACTGTCAAAAAACCAAAGTACGAATCGCAGTACTTCCTATTATGGACATGAAAACACTTTGGAATTTGACAGCGGAGTTGCTTGAGCGATCCTACTGATTATGACAATTCACCAGCCAGTGGCTCAAAAATCCAACATACACTGAATACTGGCCACTCGTTGCAACATGGGATGAATGGACCATCATCAAGTACGTTATGGAAGTTTTAAGGCCATTCTGATACTGGACCGTTCGATGTTGAAAAGGCATACAGTCACTCTGCATCACATTATCACTATCTACCATGACATGTTCCATCATATGGATGGCGTTATGCAAGCTTTCGCTAAGATGATGACTCGATGGAAGGAAGACATGTACTTCTCCGTGAGGTTTGCTCGACAGACTCTGTGAAAATATGATGATGAAGTAACTCCAACAACCGGTATCCTTCTGGTTTCAGCACGTATCCTTCATTCGTTCCAGAAGTTGCGATCGTTTATGAAGTGGGACAAGGGAAGGGATATCAATTATCATCACAAGACTTCTTATACTACCCAATACCAAGAGGGATTTCGGAAGTCTGTGGAGAATGAATACTGTGCCAAACATCGACAAATGTCCATCATTAAACCCACAAATGTTCCGCGCAGCAACCTCTTCCCCTCTGCAAAGGCTTCTGGATTTGGTCATTCTTTATTTGATTCATATGATTTGTCCAGCGATGATAAAGAATACTGAATGCCTAAGAGCGTGGTTTAAATGACACCCAGACGAAGTGATTGCACAGCACACTGATTGACAGCCACAGGGCTCTATTTGAATTCACAGCCTGCAGCACCCAAGAACCAGGGGCAAGTTAATCCAAATCCTAACGATTACCACTCCGACCCCATGGAGATTAGTAGTACATGCTGGATTCCCAACATCACCGACTGGAGGCATCCACAAGAGGAAACGCACTAAATGGACACCCATCTCTCCATTGTGGCACGCGACATATCCTCTATCATACCACATTGTGTCAGAGTGGAGGCCAGTTTGTCCCTTGGGCGAGATGTTATCGGCCGGAAACAATCTGCAACTACTGGCAAGACCCTTCAGGATCAGGCATAGTAAGGCAGTTTGCTCAAGCTAATAAATGAATTTTGGTTGGCGATTACACAGCATTGGATACCATGCAGACTGAAACCCACCTGACATTGAAAAGAGAGGAGGAGGAAAAGAAATTGCACAGAATGGCCAAGGTCCACGATGTTTGGGAGATGTGGCAGGGCAGTCAAAACCTACATGCTATACAGAAGGAATCTTCCACTCAAAACAAGCAAATGACAGCTGTAGGATACATTTCAGATACTGAAGAGATCAACAAAGCATTGTGGTCACACTTTCAACATGATGGTGTGGCTGCATGGAAATTGTCTGAAATATCACCGTTGCCACCAGCTGTGTCTGCAAAGGACCTCCCCAGAGGACAAACTGAAGTAGTCAATGTCCGCCAAATCAATAAATCGACCGTCATCCAGTCAAATCTGATCAGGACAGTGCACCTGAATGCATTTCCGTCACCAACAATTTGGTTGGCTGCAATGGTGACTTGGATGTACAAACCACAAGTGATGACGACTGCGAGGCAGCCAACAGATCCGATATGGAGCGTGACAATGCCAGCGAGGCTCCAGAACACCCAGAGCACCGGGATGTGGCTGCCGCACCAAATTGTGCCGGATTGATTCAGCAAATGTGGAGGTTAATGAACCAGGCTGAACAGGAGTTGATGCCGGTCACTGTAATGGCAACAAGGAGGAATAAGGGAAACGAGAACAAGTTGGATGGAATGGCTCAATATGTTATCACCAGGTTCTATATGTTTCCTGACCAAGAATCTCAGTTAGAGAAATATTGTGGGAGAATATTGAGCAGTCGTAGGTGAATATTTGTTCATAAACAGAAGTATGGCGGGCAAATTGAATCATTCAGTAGGATGTTTCAATTTGGTAGAATGACAGTGACCCGTGCAAGAAGATTACTGGAATCGGCATTGCCAAAGGGCTGAGTCTCAATCAGGCTTCAAGGCAACCGATAAGTCCACATAAGAATCGATACAATTATCGATGGCACCAGATATTGACTAGACAACACATTAAAATGAGCGTCAACAGTGCCTCAATGATTTTTGGTCTTGTAGGAAAGGTAATTGAAAAGTGAATTGGTCACTGTTAAGCGTAACAGATGTCTTGCCTGCCTTGATAGGCAAAACAGCCAGCGACACGGTCACTGCCCCATTCTGTCAATGAGGGTAAACCAAGCATCAATAGTTTTTGGCTTTGCACTTTGGGTTATCTAGGTGTTGATTTATGGTAATGATTCATATACAATGTATTTGAGGCTGTTCTGGGCAAATCGATACGTGGCATCTTCGTTACCACATCATGCACATGAGTTTCAACTGAGCGTCCAAGATTGTTAGTCATTTCAGTCAGGTAATTAAAATGTGATCTGGTTGTGGTTAGGCAAAATGAATATAATGGCAGAATTTATTGGTAAAAGAGAAAGCGATACAGTTATTGCCCTGGTCTGAAAATGCACGTCTACCGAGCGTCAATGATCTTTGGCTTTACATCTTGGGTTATCTATGTGTTGATTTGGGGTAATGATTCAAATTTGATGTATTTGCGGCTGTTTCAGGCAAAACTATATGTGGTATCTTTGTTACCCCTTGATGAAAATAAGCGTCAATGGAGTGTCAACGATTTTGAGTCTTTGAAGTCAGGTAATTAAAAAGTGAACTTGTTGTGGTTAGGCATAATGAACGTAATGGCAGCATATATAGGTAAAAGAGAAAGCAACACGGTCATTGCCCCATTCTGAAAATGAGCATCAACAGAGTGTCAATGACTTTTGGCTTTCCATCTTGGGTTATCTAAGTGGAGATTGGTTGCAGACATCTATAGACGAGGTATTAGCCGCCTTGCGTGGCAAAAACATCAGCGGCACACTCGCTGCCCCATCCTGAACATGAGTCTCAACCGAGCCCCAACGATTTTTGGTCTTGCATCTTTGGTAATCCAAGTGTCGCTTTGTAATAATAATGCATATACAATGTAGTGGAAGCCTTTTCATGCAACACAGCGCACAATATCTTTTTTACCCCATCATGAAAATGAGCATCACCGGAGCGTCAATACTTTTTGGTCTTCACTATTGGGTAATCCAGGCACTGCACAGATATTTGAGCACATAACAGAACTTTTGACCGCCGTTGCAGTCCAAAATACAACTCACAAGAGGAAAAACATTGATTCGAAAATAATCGATATCGCAACCTGCTAAGCGTTCAACAAGTAATTACTGGATGTTCAATGAGTGATGTTGATCAAATACTATTATCAAACAGCAAAAGCAGGAGCAGTAAATGAATCTACAGACGGACCTGCTGGAGAACATGCTGACGACCCGCCCAATTCAGATGGGTTGGGAGATCTCCATCGAACCATACGCGAATGGACAGTTCTAGTCAATTGATGAACTGGACGTCCAATTTGGTGATGGTTCAGTTCGGGAACCGACCCAAACCTGAAGGGACAGTCCGGAACCGTTAACAGCACTTGTTCTGGGCGAACAGATCGACCATCAGAGATACAACAGGACATTCGCATTGATGTCTAATATACAGTCATGATGCAGTAGTTCCGATAGAGCTGGATGACTTTACATGGAATACATGCAACTGCACCCAAGGAATTGACTATACAGTGTCACTTCTAGCAGCTTGCCCGAGGCAGCCAGAATGGTGGTGCGAAGATATTCATGTTGTCATTCAAAACCTCATGCAGTCGAGAGATGACGATAAATAATTCATCGGCCAGATTGGTAGTCACTGAGTTGAAGACCATCAAACTGGTGGTCTGCCTCCAGGGCAAGAAATGAGGATAGAGCAGTCCCATGGCGCAAAACTGTATACTAGGTGGATAGGACCTTACTATCTAAGAGACATTGCCCAGAGCTTGGAGACTCCTCAACTGGCAGAACCAGATGTAGTACAGGTTGTGGGCTGGATATATGACAGTCGACTGAGGATGTTCTACACTTGCAACAAAGGTGTAAACCATGCTCCATGAATTGATTCACCAATAGAGAAATAGGGGGAGAAATTGAACAAGTACGAGGATTTCGAGGTGGTGGCTGTGGCAATCTGGGGATATCGAGATGAACACTGGAAGTATTTAATCCGGCAGAAAACCTGTCACATTTGATTTCCGGTACTGGCGTAGGATATGGCAGGGAGCAAGGAGCTAGCAGAGAAATATACCGCCACATATCCGGTGCGGACAGACCACCATTCCAACAGCTACTTTGAAAGACGGAAGGAAAATGGGGTGGGGGATAATAATGAAAGGGAGAAGATCCATTGCATGGATTGTAACAAAAGGAGTTGGAGAAGATCTCATGCACACTATTCAGTTGATTTGCAAGATGGCATGGGAGGAAATATTTCTATTGGCTGAGTTGCACACATGTTACTTAAAGTTCCTACCATTCTCCCCTATCACTCTAGTATGCTCCAGAGAAGAGAGCCAATGCCGATTGCTGGAGTGAGCAGAATGTTCACCACCTAGGTCAGAACTGACTAACAGGATATGCCCAACGAGCATCTGCACATGAGGAAAGTGGAGGGGGAGATGAAGTGAAGTTGTGATGCAGCATTAGAAGATGATACTAGGGAAATCAGGAAACATACCCAGACTGGAAGAAGAATAAATTGGCATAGAATACCCCTCCAGGTATATAAATAGCTTCCCACTCCAATGATACAGAGGAAAGGTAACCACCGTACTTTGCAATCCATATATCCCTGGTGACTGATAACTGTGTCCAGGAGCTCCGTCTTAATGATAACCAACTCCCAATGATCATCAGGACAATTAAATCAATCAATGACATTACAGCAGCACTTAGCAATGACATGGATCTTGAAGTGCACTTCATAGCAACCACCACTGCTACATGTTTCAACACCACCACAGCGGCAGTCTCTGCCACCCTAGCTAGTACCACCCCAGCCACCCTGACTGCAGCCGCTAGCACCGCTGCCAACACCACCGCACCCACCACCACCACCAGTACTACATTTGCCACATCCTGGGATATCTGTACAATCACTAGTGTTCCCTCTCCAGTATCCCTTGTGTCAGAGACACTATCATTACTGAGTAAGGATTTCATCTCCTCTAGACTCCATGGATTACTGCAACAGGCTATGGCAATTGCCGCTCAGGTGATCTCACCCCAAAGCCATGGCCATGCCAATGTCGAGATGTGTGATTTTTTTCATGGCATTACTAATCCTCCCAACACCCAGGTCACATGGATATCAAACTTTGCAGAACAAACACCACACTGGATGAAGCTGCAGTTCAAACGGTACAATGACTTCTTTAATGCTTTTGAGTGCTCTGGCAAGGTAAAACAGATGTTGCAGCAGAAGCACTCTGTCCAACAAATGATGAAATGAGAAATACAGATGCTGGAAGACATCTGGAAACACTATTCCAAACTCCAGGTAATCCTAAGCAATTTCAGCAGGAGTGAGAAGTGGCTGCGATTAACTGTAACTGCCAGACAAACTACCAGAGATCCTCAGGTAGGCACATGATGTCCCAATCATGTATATGTCAACCACCATCCCAAAGTACCATGGTGGTTCAAAGCCAACAAGTTGTTTACGTCTGAAGACTTCTTAGAAACTTAATCGTTGTTAGATATCGCCAGCACTCAGCTGGAAATAGTAATAGACTACAATTCTACGGATCTTGGAAGATTCTGCACATTAGTATTGCCATATGGTTATTACCCAAGGATGGATAACCGCAATAGTGCCAACCAATGTCGTACCATCTCACCACCAGTATCGCTGGTACACCATGGGATAGCTGTACCACCTTCATCCCCAAGTAAGAACCAGGTGCTTCCACCATGAACCGTACCAACCAAGTGAAAGAAGGAGCAAAAGAATGGGAGTATTATGTAAGGGTTTTTGATTGATCTGGCAGAGAATGGATCTTGGAATGGAACCTGCACTCCCTCTGGAACAGTGACCGGTATGATCATGCCAACACCAACAGGAAAGTAGGTGAAATGACCTCGCCAATTCCCACCAAGAATACAACCTGTATGCCCCCAGAGAAGCCTACCAATTACAAACAGAAGGGTACCCAAATACTGCGCAGGCCATCTGTGCCCAATGGCAAAAGTAATACTTCCAGCAATGACACCAAGGATGAATGACACATGTGCTGCGACCTAAAATCACTCAGCCTTGACCCGGACAGCAATAAGCCTGTGGATGATGAAACAAAGCTGGTTGCACACCATGAGAAAAACATGTAAAATGAAGCTGTACCCACATTCCAGCAACCAGTAGCCAAGGATGCTAAATTGTGTATCTAAGCCCGGACACATATCACAGTGGGTGTATATGTGTTGTGGAAAGTCATAGTTTGATTCAATTCTCAGCTTGGCAACATTTGCTACTTTCCAACTGCTCATGGGAAATCAATGGCTAATACAGAAGGTGCCGGGAGAAATTCAGCGCACAAGGAGTGAGAGTCCTTATATATTTCATGAGGATTCTTGGATTTGGTTTAGGGTTGTATCTTACTATTCATTCCATGATTGTCCTTTCGGTCAATAGATATCCATCAGTCTCATGTTATTCTTATGATCTTTCGGGTTTGGGTATCAGGTAATATTGGATAAACGAGGAGCTATGTACTTTACTCAAATGGCCAAGGAGGAGTTGGGGCAGCAAAATCTGTATCCCACCACCACCGCTACGCAGTTTGACAGCGAGATGCAGGTGCAGAATATATGCAGATACAGTGGTAACAATGATGAACTAAATGACAGGGTGTATATATTTGGGAGACCCCGTGTAGATAAACATATTTTTGTCATGTGATGAAATACACCCTCTATCTTTCCTAGCTCTTGGTCTCACTTACCCAGTCTGAGAGTTCATAGATCCACCAAACTTGTATTGTTCCTTGAGGCTGGATACCCTCCATAACCACTGATCCTCTTCACATGCTCCTCAAGTCAGAACCGCGATGTCTCCTGAATGCCGGTCAGAGGACACCTTGTGTGCGGCAGAGTGCGGACGATAGGCCCTGTACTTTCTACCTCTGACATTACACTACAATGAGGGTAGTGTTCTTTTTTCACTTGTAGTTTCTCATTCTGGTATAAGGGTCGTGACTGCTCTATGTGTATGTCCATTCTGTGTGGCAAGTCCCTATCATCCTGGTGAACGGTTGGTGTGCTCTTCTCAGTGTTCATCCCGGGTTGAGAACGGTGCCCTTCTTTGCTGTGTTTGGTCGGTGCCTATTCTTAGTTCTTGTCTTGGTAGATGAGGGCTGTGGTAGGTCACAGAATTCATTTAGTGTTATTTCCTTGTTCATCCTGGTGTACAGATGTTGCTGTTTTTGTCACCGATATTGATGTACACAACTTACTGCACTGTGCGTTCCAATCCAACATTGTTGCCGCCGCCCAGAGCATTGACATTCCTCCCTCCGGTGTTCACTTCCCCTAAGATATCATTCACCATTCATGTTCTTTGAATATTTACAAGGATTTGCTTGTGGGCAAAATTCCAACAATGCGATACTCAGGTTTCTGAAGCCAGATCGGAGTTTTGGGTGCATTCGTAGTGAAACAGCTGCCCTTGATGGCAGATAGCCTCTCATCAACACTCTGCCCTATCTCTTGTGGCTTCCTCAGGGAATTCGTGAAACAGAGCAGTTTTGTCTTCAGGAGTGTAGGAGGTGGTTGAGAGGATATTATAGGGTACCTGGCCATTAGGTACCATCCAAATTGCGCAGATCAATGCAAACTCGCCAAGACTGCTTGAGAATAGGTGCTGGGAAAGATAGACCATGCACTTCCCGTGGTATGATGATATGTTGTCTATCTACCCTGAGGTATCCGCAAAGATTTCCTCCTGGTACGTCAGTTCATCTCCATTGGTGGTGTTTCTCCACTGGCCATCCCATTGCTCAGTGTTTCTTCTTTATGCACTCATTTCCATACGCACCTGGTCATCTTCCATCTACCAAACTGAGTGCTGGTGGTTGCACGAAACAGATTTGCCTGCCACAATGTTGTTTGCTGGCATCTCCACTATTGGCTGTATTATCCTGAATCATCATGAGATTATGATCCACATCAGCCCAGCTGAACACCATAAAGAGTACATGTGAGAGCAGATCGATTTATTCAATTGTTCTTATGCATAGTCATTTCAATGACTACTGGTGTTATGTAAGACACACATGAAGTTTATTAGCCACTGATTATTCTCCACAGCAAATATGATCCACAGATTATTGTTCATTATCAACTACTAACTCATACTCTACTAGCTAACATCTTCTTCGATATTGTATTCTCATTTTGGCCCTTCTACTATAAGAAATCCAACAAAATTGTAACTAATACACACAAACAATAGTAGGTAAGCTGAAACAATATTCTGGCTATGTGATTGAAAGAAATGAATTGAACCCAGTTGCAATGTGATCCACAACATCTCCTGTCGCTTCAGTATTCAGGAATGGAGGAGTACAAAGCCTGTCAACAGTGCAAAGAAGCTAGAGTGTTCATTACTTTGCTAATACTTTCTACCCATCACTATGGTGAAATTGAATCCAAATGTCATGTGGCAAAATTTGTAATAGCTGAGAAAGTTATCATGAGATGTTAGCTAGCTGCAAATCAATATGGGGATTAAAATGCAATATGATATCTTTGGGTCCAAATGTGGAGCAACTATCAGGAAAAGAGGAACCACAGATGGGGAGTACTGTGTGGAAAAGATGAGGACAGAATGTGATGGAAGAGTGAAGAATGAAATAGAGGAGAGCAAATAAAAGCTAAGAAGAATACATGGGGATTGAGCTGAGTCTATCCTAGCAAAGGAGTGACTATACTGCTTGTGGAAGTGTACAACAAGGGGCAAAATGGGAGAGCAATCTAGTGATGAAGAGCATCAATCCAGACTAAGATGCATCGATGGGGATGGAGGAGTGCCAATCTGACCAGAGCAGTATCCCACCTAGAAGAGCAATGCTCAAAGGGGAGATGGTGGGTAATCAGCATGAAATGAAATATAGAAGCAACAATCCTGAGCAAGCAGAACCTACTGGGTTGGAGGTGAACCTGTCCAGGTGAAGGTGGACCACAAGGAAAGCAGGTAGTGAGTATCAAATGAGATCTTGGAGGGTCCATCCAGTTTAAGAAATCCTGATAGAATTTGAGGAGTACCTATTCCAATGGAGGTGCACCACAGAGTACAGTATCATGTGGCACACCGATGTGTAATTGCTCACAGCATTCTGTTACACTGCAATATTGATCACCAAGGAAGGGTACAATTTACCTACATATTCATTTTGGTATAACATAGTACCAACCTTTTGACCAGTGGTTTGTGTAGACAGCACACAATGAATAATCTGGCTGCCATAGCAGAAGTGTGCGAAATGAGGGGTTGGAAGAAGAGCTGAGCTGTGGTATACTGGGCCCCCCAGCTATTAATGCTCAAGAAAAATGGAGTGTACATTAAATCTTGCACTCCAAGTTGTGTAAACCATGATTTCTTATCTTCTATGACCATTTGGAAATACACACGAACAACCAGGAACATTTAAACTAAGTACTGCGACTCAGACCTGGAGTCTAATGGCTATATGTTTGTACGGAAGAAAGTTGGATGCACTTTTTCTGCCAATAGTCCTTCAATACCTCGAATTTTCAGTGTTAAGGATGCACTGTTGCGGTTCCTGTCAATATCAGAAGTCTGATAGAGGACCATTCAACAGAAAATGACACTTACAGCATCTCATGTTAGCAGTTATATAGTATGTGATGCAATATACAGTCATTGACAAACAAATAGTAACTCGACTGAAGCATCTGCTAATGTGCTCCAACTACCAAGAGTAGTGATGGATGTTTTCCAAGCTTTGTTCTGCATCATGTACACCACATCTAGTATAATCCACCAAGGACTATGCATGACAACAACTTCCATGATATTCGTTTCTACTACCTCGAATGTGGCCCATTGGTATTGGGGAATATTGTGATCTCCATCAGCCTTGTATGGAAAGTATTCCAGTCTCCACTAGCTCCTGACAGTGGGAGTACCTGGGTGGTAACATGATCTGACCACTAGGATATATTGAGGGTTGACTTTTTGCATTTGATTCATGGAGTTGCCATAGCCCCAGGTGGATATGGGGAATTTGGAAGTAATGACCTAATTGGAAGTACGCATATCACTATGCTAAGAACTATGATTTAATGGTTCTCTGTTGTACTTAGCATCTGTAGTAATCAATTGACTTTAAGTTGATGCAATATCCTGCTACAGTATACTATAGACACTCCCTCACATGTGCAAACACACACTCAACTGACTACCCAGTAACCCAACACCATGTGCAGAGTATCAGCCCATTGTGATACTACAAAACGAAAAGATCAATTCTTCCACTTCCTTAGTTGAGTGGAGGCCAATGTGTCCATGCAGAACCATCTCCACATCGAAAACAATGCACTCTCATCATGCTGTGCTTTTGATGATCGCTAGTGGGAAGTCGCCATACAGTCAGAGAAACTATGATAACTAATGTTTTTGATATATAATCCCATTATACCATTAGTTCCACCACAATCACTATCACCTTGTTTAATGGCACACACTATACATACTAGGCAACTGAGATGGCACTACATCTTGCACTGTAGCAAGCATGTGGTGTCAGAAAAGGATCAAATACCATGCCACATAATTATGGTACTAATGTAACCAGTTTAGAATGGCTACTATCAAAAAGTTGATAAGTTGCCTTAGTGTTTTCAGATTAAGTATCCCGCCAGGGATGGCATAGAGAATCCTTGTGGTATTCACAGCAGTTGATGATGGCCAGTAGATATGGAAAATACTATGATCGGCCAGAAGGTCAAAGTTGAATCTTGTCATCATCGAAAGGGAGGCGGTCCTTACAATTATCATGCGACTCGGCTGGGGAGATTTTGGCAGGTATCAATATATAGATAGATCGGATGTTCAAGGATGATATTATCTACACAGGTCCGTCTGCAACTGACATAAATAGTACAGAAACCACCAAGACAATTGGCAAACTGTGTAAGTAACAGACTATCATCTCCACATTGTTGGAATGTTAAGAAATAATGAGTGGTAAGTCTTGCTGTGGCTCATGATGGACAAAAATGCCACAATAACGACTATTTGTGACCAAGAGTGTCAAATCGGAAGCTGCCATCAATACAGAGCAGGGTTTGACTTCAGATGCTTCTATTCCCAACAGTAGCATAGAGTGGCAACATCAGTAATGGAAACAATGGTCCACAAAGTGATAAAGAAGATAATATGACAGAAATTCATTCAAATGTAAAGATTCAGCAGAAAGGCTGAGATTGGAAAAGCAGAGGGCATACCACTGAAAAGTGCAAGAGCTTCCTCAGATGCGATCTTCTGATGGCAACAAATACTGCGGCAAAATCATTTACCAAAACAACTACACCTTTCACCACTTCACCCAAGAACTGTTGGTTGAATTATCGCTTCAACAAATGATCTATCAAGTGACCAGTTCAAGCACTTCAAGTGTAGAACTCATATCTCTGGACTGCAATTTTTGTTCGTCACTTACACTACATATCCTTCTTATACAAAGCAGGTATAGGGACCCAATGAGGTTATAGTATTTCACTGCACATATGGAGGTTTTAGGTTGATTTGTCCACAACCAGATGAGGTAATAGATATCATCATACTTCAAGAAGTGTTACATTTGCCACAACTGTTCAACATCATCACAGAGTCTCAAATTGTGGACAAGAATGTCAATGTCAAACAGTGATATCACTTCAGTTTCAACCTCTACAATTGGCATGGTGTCTCGATTTCCACTGCACCTCAGGTCAATTGGCTATATATTTTGGATTGAGTACCGGAATGGACTAAATACAATAATATCAACAATGACAGCCGTCTGCTGGGAAAAAATGAGACCGGGCATCGATCTCAGCAGAATGTAGTCAAACAAATGTTGTGGCATCATTCCATAGCATATATTGGTCTCAAGTCGGGGGCGATCTAGCCATCAATGCTGCATACTCTCAAAATTACTATGAAGTGCAATCATCAATGTTGGATGAAAATCATATGAAAGAGAAAACATATTGTTCTGAATGTGACTTCCAAGCCCACAGCGCCTCCGCAGCTTGGGTGCTAAGAGATATGTAGTCACATGGAAACAGATATTACTGGAGCTGAAGCAATATATACTGCTCATTGTTGACAATGCCAAAAAGGCTTATAGATGAGTGCATATTGAAATAGCAGTCATGAAGTCTGGAGAATGTCAATAAGGAGAAAGCTCTTACCAATCAGAAGTCCAGCAACCAAACAAAGCGATTTTGTACAGACAGAGACAGAGAGTACACCTCCAAACGATTCGCAGAATACGTTGAATCACCAGGGAACATCATCATACTGACCACACCCTATACATTGCTATCTAAACGAGTAATTGAGCAGGTTAAACACACCCCCAAAGAGCACATAGGACAGATATTGGATGATACTAGGCTCTCACGGAGGAAATGTGTCCTTTCGGTCATAGTCACAGTCAATTTTTTCAAAATCTCCACTGCAATATATTCAGTGGTAAGTCAAACTCCCTATGAGGCCAGGCATCAAACCAGCAGAAATCCATCTTCAAAACATCTCTGTGTTGTGAGAAACGTCCACTTCAAAAATGATGTGGAAGTGTCAATTGTTGTTTCCCTTTTCAATGCAAAGGTTTATAGCCAGTTCTGCAATGGTGGATGCTTATATAGACAAGTATGTGTCAGTGTCAGTGTCAAAATTGAGGACACCTCTCCGTAGCTTGAATTCAAATTGCAGACTCTCCTCCAAGGTCACTCATCCATCTAGACTTGCCCTTGGAACTTGTTCACATAGATCATAGATCCCTGTGCACTGACCTTTGGTCGGAGGAACAAGCTTGCTGTTATTGAACATTTATGGTCGAAGGTACACACAATACAGCTCCTAAAAATGTTTCCTCAACCTCACAGGAGAGAAGTCCATAGACATTGTGCATTCATGGCCACGAATGTCACCAGCGGTCGCTCACACCCAATGTTGCAAATCTAACTCCCAGTGCGTTCCTCCAGTGGTCAAAGCACAGTGCTTCCAAGGGGTTTCAAATATGTCTGCCAACATCTCCGAACTATCTGTGGTCCATTACCTGCCCACTGCCCATAGGTGATATAAATACCATACTGTATATTGATCCCTCCATGGCTGGTGACTGGTTGACCTGCTTATGAAATCACTTCAAATACATTCCAATGTTGACCGCAATTTATCTGATGAACCCGCCAAACTGCACTCCCTAGTTATCCCAAATATGTCCTATTGACAGGTAATTCATGTGCCATTATCTAATGTACAGATAGAACTCATCACTGTGGCCATCGCTGCAATTGAAGCCAATGCATTCAACACAACAATCAATGCTATTGCAGCCATTGCAGCCATTACACCCATCGTACCCATATCAGCCAATGCAACCCTCAAAGCAGTTCAGTGTGGAATATTGTCAGGAAGATTCACTTATTGCAATGTTGAATGATCATCTTTGGTTCATATTGTATCCTAATCCCGGACACATTTGCGACATATCCAGGCCTCCATTGCCTAGCTAGCATACTGGTTCGCAGATGTACTGTTGTGGCTTGATTGTTGTCGAAAATGGTGTCTGGATTGTTGTTGCAACTGGGCTCAAAACATGTTGTGAGGAACCAGTGCAGATCATTGATTTATTCAGTCAAAGTCTAAGATGACATGTAGCCTGTATACTAGGTGCCAGCCGTAACCCAAAGTAGCATTGCAACATACTGTAGAATGACTGGGTCTAACACTCTGTGTGGTCGGAGGTAGGTCATTTGTGCATTTTCCCAAAGCAAAACAAAGAAGCTTAATCACAGAGCCACACTTGGCATTTTCATTCAGTAAAGCATACTGACTATGCAGTACAATGTATATAATCCATAGGCCAAGATATTATACAATTTTAGCTATGTGGTATTCAGAGAAGGAATATGACACACAGCACCAAATGATGCGGATGAAGAGTTTTCAAATAAGCACTTCGACAGAAATCTCATTGAGAATCCCAAACCCACCCTTACAGAGCCAACCCGAAATCAAGCTGAGGTGTAATTTGATGACAAGTCACCACTGGAGCATATGAAGCATAGGATCAAATTATGAGACCTTGCTGGCAGTTAATGGTCACTTGCAGATGCATGGAAGCCACTGGCTGGAAAAAGACATCAAAACTATTATTGAACGTTGGCAGGGGTTGCACAACAGTCTATTGAGGACGAGGAATTCGATGATATCATTCCCATCCATGCTGTCACAGCTATGTCCGATGATCACAAGAATGAAACCAATAATCCGAAGCTGTACATCTTTGCCACTCATTCTCCGCTCACTGATTATTGGTACATGACCATGAACCAGGTGTTACTTGCAATTGGATACCATCAGGGGTTTCGAGTGAGGTGGAGCTTAAAGAAGGGAGTAATGTGATTCTGAGTCATTGAGTATAAATGATCAAGCAGAATTGAGTAGGTAATATGCACCAGTTTCAGGTGAGGCTAGTCAGTGTAGGCAATCCATGAAGTAGAGGCATTGACTATTACTATTCAGATGTACTGACTGCTCCTGATGGCCAGGTTTGAGTAGCCTTCACAATAGCTATAAAGCATAATCTCGAAATCAATTAATTGAACAATTGAGCTGATTTCATGGAAGGAGACTCAGAGGATGTGATATTTATGTACCCACAGGATGTATATTTTTGTTCCCTCTACACTGAAATCCAAGTTATTTACCCAACATTAACAAGCAGTTTGTGCAAGATGGTGCTGCGCTTGAGATAGTCTCATTATGGCCTCAATGAGTAGTCCCATATTTGGTAAAGTACATTGAGTGATGTTGTAATTTCAATTAGATTCTGGGCATTTCGCATCAATAGAGGACTGTTCATGCTCCAAGGGAAGGACAATTATGTCAAAGTCCTTGCTGTCGTTGTTCTGTATGTAGATAGCCTTCTACCCATTGCATACTAGAGCCTGATTGGGCAGATCAAGAATGAGCTGGAGAAGACATTCTGGATGAATGATCTCAGTGGTATTTCAGACTTACAATGATGGCAATGCCCTACCATATAGAATATTTCAACTGAAGATTAATCCAATTGAAAGATAATTGTCAGATGGAGTTCATCAATCTGTTGTCCATTGTTATCGATTGGATTTGCTATCCAAGACACCACTGCAAAACCAGGTTAATCAGCTTCGATTGGGCAATACATCGATCTCATTGGTTGTACAAGATATGAAAATACTGTCCACCTATGTCACAGTATGGGACCCAATTTAACGGTAATATTTCTTCACCACCAGTATCTTGCAGTCCCTACTGGCAATATTTCAGATTGTTCAATGTATCATGGTGCAAACTTTATTGATGGTGGCTTCAGTCATTTGTTGTACACCATCTGAATATGCCACCAGAAAGAAGCTTACAGTTATATTTACTCAAAATGAATGGTATGGTAAATTTTATACTACCCCATTAATTACTTTTACCAGGAAAGCTACTGCTCCTATCAATTACTCAATTTAAGGACTGCTTGATACCCACCTCCCCCCTTAAGAAGTTCTCTACTTAGATGGGTAATTCTAAATTGCAGTCAATGCTCTCCAGTCTGAATTTTGAACTTGTGTATTTCATTGCATACTCTACACCAATCATTCAAGTGCTTCCCTGCCCAGGATTGGTGCTCATCTGTTCTGATTAATACACTCCGATTCCCATCAGCACTTCTTGACCTGACTATGTTCTCCTCCATGTCATGCTCCATATCTCTATGGCCTTCTAAGATTACTTGTTGTTCCCAGTACTTCTTGTCAGATTCTCCTCTTGTTATAGTGGGGGACTCCTTTTTCATCTGAGTATACCATATTGCCTTCCCATTTTGATTTGCAGTTAGCAAACATCACTTAACAACTTTGTTATTACAGATCAAGCCAGGTGATATTGAAATACATTCTCACCCTCTTGTCAGATATGAATTGTTAAAAAACAGAAAGAGCACCTCCAGCTTCTTTGTTCTAGAGAAGTATTGTGTTGCTGTATTTTTGTCTGCCATGATGAGATGGGAGATATAGTACATAACATTGTCACCATATTCAATTGATATTATAAAATCACTTAGTAATGTTATTGTACTGGGGTATATGCTTTTTACCAGTATATCAGTCACCATTTTCTTTTCTATAACCAAATGGCATTTCAAAAAATTGAATGTTGAAGATGATATTAAGTAGCATAGTATAATTTAGAACTCAAATATCAACAATAATTCATAAATCAAGTTTGCCATAGCAGGTAATCCATGCTTGTTTACACCCAGAGAGCCAAAGGTAATACCATCAGCCTTCTTGATTCAAATCCATAAGAACTCAGGCATTTGTTAAAGTTTGTTTACAATACCATTATTTGATGGGTGTCAGTTTCAGGTGCTCGCAATATACTCTCTGGCACGCCAATGTGGTTGAACTCTTGTGACAATCGCTCCAATAATGCTCCAATACCAGTCATCACAGATTCAATTTACTGAGATGGCTGGCTGCAATCCTCAGGTAGAGTTTCATTCTTTTCCAAATTTGACACTCATATGATTATTCTTCTTTTTCAACTTTGCACTATTGGAGGCTCCCAGTGAATGAACTTCATGTGCTGATGCAGGGATTAACTGATAATCATGAAAATGAAATGGGACTGGCTGTTAGACTATCAATGATTGGTAGATGCTGTACATGGTGGTAACTTATAATTATGGCATGGAGAGAGTGTAATGGATAGCTGTAGTATGCATGATTAGGGGATACCAGAATTGTGGACAAGAAAGGGAGAGATGAAGTATGAAGATGGAATTGATATGATAGGATATGAGGGAATGTGTTAAATCAAGATTCTGTTCTGCGTGATTAAGTTGAAAATAACTTGTATCAGTACTCTTAGCTGCCGGTTAGGGTATTATACATGCCATATGATATATTGTAACTTGAGTTGCCTAACAAATTTTCTTAAGTCTCACTTTATCAAAAGATGTCTTCAAACCCTTCTCATTTCAGTCTTCCATTGTTCTGTTCATTATCTCTAACTCTATTATCATCTGAAAACACAAATGTGGTAATGTTTCACTATCACCATAAGCTATGAGTATGGTTGTATGCCAAGTACTGCATTGACTTGGGATCCATTTTATCCTGGTGAAGGCGTGATTCATCTCTGCTCCCGCTGCATATCACAATATACTCTACTTCCTTGATTCCCAATATTTGAGTCCCCCTCATAGAGTCTTCCTGTTTTACCTTGCGTTTCATCCACCAACTCCAGAATAACCATCCACAACTTCGCTTAGCATCAGCAAACTGTAAGATTCTTTGGAAGTCGAGAGTTTACAACTCAACTTCTCCAAGCAGCCAAACCAATTCTTCATGATACTCCCAAATGCTCCAAGACTGGCTGAATACAATCTGAAAAGCTCCTAGGTGCTCAGAGACTACTTTCCAGTGCTCGATAATGCTCTAGATCTCGTGGTATGGAATCCATGAATATCCTGAAGAGTGTATAACAATCTTCAAAATGCTACAAAATCAAACCATTTGGTTGTTCAAATTTTGCAGCCATTGGGAGTATCGGATGTATCACTAAGACTTTTGCTGTACACCTTGAACCTGGAGCCATATCCTCCATAAGTGATTTTTGTACTGTCTATAAAAAATCCCAAAATTCAACAATCTATCATACCCCTCCTCCTGCATACCTTGATTCAGATATTCACATTAATATACAGTCCAGTTGGTATCAAAATCCACATGATCATTTACAAGCCATACACTATCAATGCTATCTAATGCAGCATTCTCATGAACTGAATGTGCCACTCCAACTATTGTTCCAACGAGTACAAGATGCATCTTGTTAGCCTGTTTGACTACACAGATGAAACCATCAACACACTCAGTCGAACCAGATGGATCATGTAACATTATGGGAGTCACCGCAGCATCTTCTCGAGCTTGAGCACGTAATATCTGTTGATCAGTCTTCTTGATCATTTTAGAATGTGTCAATATCATTTGTCCACAGGGCAGATGCTGCTGGATTTGGAGATTCCCATTCAGTCAAGTCCGGGTGAATGATAATGCAAGAAAAGAACAAACGACCTGGTCAAAGGTGTAATCAAGGATATTCTCCTCGCTATCTGTATATTGGACCCAGATGTTATGAGATTGAGGTATGATCCCTTGGTTGACATTGGTATATTCTACCTTTCAACCAGGTAACAGACACCAAACAGAAGTAGGACTGTGAAATGGTTGACAGAAGTAGAGCCACCAATTCTAAAGTGTAATAAATATACAGTCGAGAAGTATCTTCTGATTATATCCGAGCACCAATCCACAGACTGACTGTCCCCAGTCGACTTCAATGTGTGCAGAGTATAGCTGTACGAATTTTGGAGTTCCAAAATCTACTGATGTATCTCTCAATGTTGTTAGTTTGATACTTCTGCCCACCCTGTGGAAATCAATTTCTCTTAAATAATGTACCTGTGGTGATACAGGGAACAAAACTAGGACATTCTGGCAATGATGGGGATGTAAAACATGCGCTCTGCATGTATTTTGCCATTTATCTGTAGTGGGCAGTAGGTCAAAGACATTTGCATAGTCAATATCATACCAGCCTTGAAGGGCAAGGGAGAACAGTGTCTCCTCAGTATAGTCAAAACCAGTAACCCAGATATTATGCTCGAGCATCAGCGAAATGTAATTGACTTTCTTGCTAGATCGATATTGCCCTCTCACATATACAATGTTGATCAGTCCAGAACGATTGGCAGTTACAATGTCACTCTACCAATTCGCCAAATCAACTCTGATTCAGGGGTCACAACATGTATATTTGGATCTTCAAACTATATTACATGCAGTTTAATGGTTTTATGGATCTTGTGAATGCCCATTGCCTCCAACGAAGGATCAGTATTGATTGAGCAGCAGGATAATTCTTTCTTCAACTGCTACTGCTCATTTGAGGTGAAACCATCAATCTCTCTCTGGACAGCCTTCGACATCATCTGAATCAGTGATTCACAAGGTGGTGGCTGCTGGCTCAGCTTCAACTTCATCGATCTAATAGTCTCCATGCTGATTACCAGTTACGTTTGCCACCCAGTAAATCTCATATTCTGCCAGAGCTGTCATTTGTGCAAGGTTTGTGGCAAATATGATTCTCAAGCTGGTAGCTTTATTCCACACTTTGTGCAATAGTTGTCGATAATGATGCTGGAATAAAGTATTAGAATGTTTGTTTTGTTCCGGTGTCACGTTATGGATCGCATACTCCAAACACACTATTGCATTCCGTAAATCAGTATCAGACCATCTGGTTGCCGCTTGTTGGGCTGTATTCAGTTGCACATGAAATTTTATTGGAATTCCAGTAGCAACATCAGCAGCCCCATTCACATGGACGTCCAATGCAGCATGACATTTATGAATCATTTCTCTGCATTGCTGATAGAAAACTGTTGGAAACTTTTCTATACAACCCATCATTGAAGACTTCAATGTTTCCTGGTGTCCAAAAACACCTGCCTTGTGGAGAAACTCTTTTGTGCATCATCTAGTGCTTTGAAGTATGGATCAGAGTGAGTTTTTTGGCTAACAAGTAGAGAGATTTCACATTTTGCCAGCACTGCTTCCATAACCATTTCATAGGAGGCAATTTCTGCTACTGTTTTCCCATCATGGTTGGATCGGACAAGAATTGCAGTAGAGTCCACTTCCAGTATTGTAATCATTCCACAGATCAGTATTCCTTGCCAGTAGCCAGTATTTGATGAATCTAATGGTTTAGAGAAGCTCTGTAGGACCAGATATTAAGGTACTAATGTAAGTTGATTGTCAAATTGGTCCTTTACATTTCTAGCTTTTAGGTATTTCTGCTGCCAGTTCAATAAATCCTTAACTGATCCCTGGGGCTGGTGATGCAATTCATCAGGCTGCCAGAGCTTATAGACACTGTAGAGAGGGTATTGCCAGAAATGGTTGCAGATTGGGTGAACACCAAGAGTGTGCAGAGCATAAATAATAGTTTCCCCCTAAAGTTCTAAGTAAACATGCTAATTGATGCAGCTATTAGGGGAATGAAAAGTTGAATGCCTCATGGAAGCAGCTTCAGAAATTGCACACATCAGCTATAAGTCATATGAGACTGGAGTAACCATAACATAATCTGCATAATCCCTGACCAAGGCAGCCAAAAGAGGGTAACATTGTCTCTGGAGTCCTTCAGTACAGATCCATTTCAAGCTGGGACTAGGAACGTCAAGATTCCTGAGTAGGGACCATACTGTTCCAACCACATCAAAAGATTCATCTTCAGAGTTTTTCCCACCTGTCAGGGAACTGGGAATCAAGCCAATGAGAAGCCAGAAGTGCCGATTTGGTGTCTGTTAGATATGTGTTCCAATTTTACCAATTCCGAGAAACAGTGGCCACAATGTACATATGGTGACCTCTCGAAGATGTTGTCAAGTGAGTAGTGTTTGGAGTACAATTAACTAGATCAATGGTCGACCTCTCAGGTTGTTGATTGTGAATATCCCACTACTAGTCAGTGGTATTCATCTCACTCAAATGGCAATGACTCCACAAGTCGCCAAGGTAGAATGCTTCACCACCATTGTGTGTCTCAAATGGGAGATGTGCTAAAAGGAACTCGACACATTTGAAATTATTCCTCTAGTATTATGTTCAGAAGATATGTACATCACTTGCATTCCAACAGTTAATGCCAAGCCCAAAAATGGCTACAGAGAGCAGCGTGAGCAGGGTGTTTGCTGATCTTTAGGATTCAATTTTGAAGTTCTGCAGTCCACACTTCTGATGTTTATCTGTCCATATGTTTCATTGCTGGCAATGTCATTGGGCCTGTTGAAAGTGGTGTGTCGAGCGCAATGGTGGCAATGGTTTCCATTGTTTTGAGTACTTGCAATTCTTGTGTTTAATCCAGGTGCATTACATTACACATTTGCTCCTGAAATTTCCAATCCAACTACCTCCCAATGAGCCTTTGACATAGTTGGATTAGGGGTACATGTCAGATCACACTTCTTGGGTCGATGGTTTCTGCATCAGGAGTATTACCAGGGGTTGGTGCACCAGGTGTACTGTTTATCAATAAATGATGAGTTGAATATGTATAGCTTCAAGATGTCTATTGAGCCTCACATATTCAGGTTGAACAATGAGTACTCGGGTCAATCCCAGCCTGCAGGTGTTAAAATCCAGTTGGGTAAGCACTCTACATTCATTGAAACTGGGTGATAATATTGATAATAAAGCTCCATTTGTTTCTTATTGAATAATTCCTTCTTGCAGTTATGGATTTTAATGTGTTTGCTTCCAGTGTTGACCTTATTCCAGAAATGGTCAGTGTACATATTCGGACAAATCTCAATGATACTTCAGGGCGTGATGGTCTGCTTGCTGAAATCGATACTCAGGGATGCTTATTTGAAAGTGAACAAGCTTGAGTTAGTGTATCACTTTCACAGCTGCATAGCATCTCGCCAAAACCATGAGAAGGGGTAAAGTAAAGTCACCTTATAATCTGGTTTCTTCATAAACGAAAACATACATATCATATCCTGCACCCTGCTCATGCACATCATTGGCTTAAAATTGTTAGCAGACAGGAGAAAGTTACATTTGTCACTAACTACAATCAACTGCTATTCACCGCATCATTTCCTGCTGCAATCACCAGTGTCAGCGTAAAGCATTGTAAGTTATACCTACCTCGAATCCTCTGGGCAGCTGATTATGAAGGCGGATTGTCTTATTCCAATGAATTGGTGAGTTCCTTCCTAGCCATATGCCTGCTCAATAATTCTCCAAAACTGATTGACTTCTAGGATATGTACTTTATGAATGATTTTTAGCATTTACGGTCGTGATACCGCCCTGGAGGAGTGTGGGGACGGATTTGAGTGCGGTCATCACGTGGGTTGGTTTAGGGTTGTGCGCGGCGGAGCC
>Ga0307512_10001974_pt1 | contig 27311 bp, 29 predicted proteins | sample 14_EM_MG_FD_200267 | JGI IMG/M metagenome (GOLD analysis project Ga0307512, IMG submission 200267) | Populus trichocarpa ectomycorrhiza microbial communities from riparian zone in the Pacific Northwest, United States - 14_EM | ecosystem: Host-associated > Plants > Roots > Unclassified | place... | reverse complement strand
TGGGTAACCAGTGAGGAGGGAAGGGTCAGGACCATCCAAAAAGGGGAGTTGGAGGAAAGACGACTCGAAGTGTGAGACCATGGACATAGTAAAGGGGGAAAAAGAAAAGAAATTGGACGATGAAATGTCGTACTGTACTGTCACCGCATGGCACCGGCTAGCTCTACACAATGTTGTCTTGGAGCGAGACAGAGATGAGATGGGGGAGGTGAGACGTTCACACGTTCTGTGACTTCAAGTTGTCCTCCCGTCATTCATGCATTCATGGTGTGATCAACAGGCGACGATGAGGCCAGTGAGGCCATGTGACAGTGAGACATGTTTCTGGTGAGAAAGTTTAGGGGACGTACATGCCGAAGTCAACGATAACGACATCCGACGATGGGTCCTTGGTATGGAAGAGAATCTTCTCCGGTCTGTTCACAAGCCACGTGTTAGATCCAAAAATCTTGCCGAAGAGTTGCAAGGTGAATGGTAGAGGGGAGGGGCAAGGTACTTGAGATCTCGGTACGATGCCGTGCTCATGCAAGTACTTCATACCGGACAATACAGAGCTGCGCATAAACCCAACGCATGAGTCTCTCGTTGCTATCACGGGGTGAAAACCAACCGAACGTACCGAAGCACCGCTACGGCATTTCGTTCCGAAAAGTGGCTGTGCTGGCTGACACGCTCAAAGAGTTCGCCACTAACAGCGAGTCGAAAGCGAGGTAGTTAGTATTTTGTCCGCGACTCGAACCACTCGTAAAATTTGACCTACGAAAAATAAACACGTAGGAGACAAAAATACGACGACATTGGGGTGTAGGGGATAGTGTAAAGGAATCGGGACATACAATGTTGGGATGATCGGGAGCCCGCAGGACTCGCGTCTCGCTACACACGACCTTATTCCCCTTGACCTTCTTCGGAATGGCCTTCAGTGTGACCTCACGCGTGACATGGGGATTTCGAGTGGGCGCGAAGGAGAGCGGGTAGCAGGGAAGGAGTTGGAGTGGTTGAGGGGAGGCATGGACGGGCCGGCAGCGCGGGTTCCGGCGCTGAGCGCTGTGATATGATGACCATAAGGTGGAGATATCATTACCTTTTGGAGGACGAGATAGCAGACGATCACAATCGGAAGGGAGATAGAAGAAACCAGAGGTTCTCCTGGCAAGCCAACGAGGAAACCGACTCTCCGTGAATGGAGCACGCCAATTCCGGAATCCAATGAACGTCTACTATAGTCCCGGGCTCATGACGAATTCGACAACGCAAACAGATTCAGAACGAGACCCGTTGACGCCAGACCGTATCTCAGTATGACATGTAATCATCCCACTTTCTAACTGAGGTGATAGAGGGGAAGTCCTGACCATCATTGATATGCCAAGTTACGAGTTGACAAGCTTCAACGAACGTACAAGACAACTATGGCAGTGACAAAGTAATAGCACGCACGTACGCATTAGTTCGGCTTTAAGGAAATGCACAATATAAGGTCTTGGAGAAAATGTCTCTCGCTCCGCATGCCCTCCTCGCTCCCGTTGATCTTCATTTTCGGAATGGCCTTCAGCACAAGGTCGACCTGCGGTAGAAACGGTGGCATCCCTGTCCGGGGCACTAGGTAGAAGCAACTGTGCGTCGCCGTGGCGGTGGACGAGCTCGAGGTGGCTAAAAATGTGGGTATAGAGAGCCGATGCATACAGGCGGGCCATGGGTGCGGTACTTGAATAGGTTTCTCTGGCGTGAGAACGTGCCGTGGCGTGCTGCCACACAGTATGATGTCCTTTAAAGGAGAGAGCCTTCTTGATGGGGCAGTCTTGAACCAGGGGAAAAAACGAAATGCCCCGCCGTTTCACTTTGCCGACGTTAAACTGAACACAGAGACTCCTTTCTCTACACAAGCTTGCCAGACATGTATGGCAGGAGAAGGGTGGCCGCCACATGTGGCCCTATTGATGGCAGTCCGGAAGTAGTGCGAACGAGAGGGGATTGGCCAGACCTAACGCCACCCGGCGTTTGACCCTCGGTCCTGACTCCTGCACGTGGTTTTGAGGGTGCTGTTAGCCGTCGAGGGCCATGTGGAACGGTCCAGCAAAATCGTCATCTATGTGCTCAAGGTCGCTTGTTGTCTGACTTCGGCGAACGTGTGGGAATAGCGAATTCAAATTCTGCACAAGAATCGGTGAGAGGAGAATATGGCCACGAACCACAGTCCTCGTCCTTCTACCAACCTCATGTTCGCTCATGTCGCATCAGGTTACGCTCCTCGTCAGGAGAGGGGGACATGTACCCTCACGGATTGAATGCTCCTGATAAAGTGAGGCCTTGTCGCTGCGCAAGATGAGCACAAGTGACGCTACGTTCTGCTTCGGCTCGTGGTATTTCAGCCGTACTTCCGTAGGTGAGAGACGCGGATCGAATTTCTCAGAAATATTCCCAAGAAGTGGTGGGGATGGTAAGCCTGAGAGCGGACCTGGACATGCTCATTGCTGGAGTCTATGAGTCAAGAACGTGAATTCTAGGACGGACTGCGATTGACAACGACAGGGTTGGCGAATTCCCGTGGAGGATTTCGCTGGTCATTGCGGTGTTGTGCGGAGGACCACGGTGAGATGGAAATGACGACACAACAGCCGTCGGCCCGTCGGAGCGGGTCGATGAATTGATCGTCGCGTGACACATGGTTCGTTTTCGGAGATTCCTTGGCCTCAAGGCATGGATGAAACAATCCGATACGGGATGGTTCCGGTCTCAACGTTGTTGACTGCACGATTATCGATTATCACCTCTGACAAGTATACCTAGAGTCACACCACAGCTTCGTTGCAAAGAGACACGTACCATTCAAGGGTCTTTATTTCGACGTACTCGAAAGTCGCAACGCGTCATCACCAATTATTAGACCCTCGGGCCTCGGCTGATCATTAATGCAGTCTGACGAGGACTCAAAAGCGAGAAAGCGTGTCGTCGAAGAAAGTCGAAGTGAGTGCTCATGAAATCCCCGGGACCATCTTGTGTATTAACTGGATCGGGTCGGTACAGACCGGCTGCCGGTGCTAATGTACCCACAGTTGACCATCGACGATCTCCCCGATGAAGTGCTTCTCGACATATTCAAGTTCTACTTGGATGAAGCTTGGGCTTACGACGCATGGCATTACCTAGTGCACGTATGCCAAAGGTGGCGATGTCTCGTGTTTGCTTCACCGCGTCGCCTAGATCTGGAACTTTTTTGCACAAACAGAAGGCCGGTGAAGAAAAGGCTGGACATCTGGCCAGCGTTGCCAATTGTCATATATGCCAAAAACAGAATCGTGATGTCACATCTGCGGGGTAGCTCCAACATCATTTCCGCACTCAAGCAGCGCGATCGCGTGTTTAGAATCGACATTGATGGTATTCCAACTTCTCTCTTGAAAAGATTCGCGGAGATCAAGACGCCATTCCCTGTTCTAAGGGATCTCATGCTTTTGAAGTATGACGAGAACGCACCGATCCTTCCCGATTCGTTCTTGGGCGGATCAGCCCCATGTCTGGAAGAACTCACATTAGAACGCATTCCATTTCCGGCATTACCGAAACTGCTTTTGTCCACCACTAACCTTGTCGACCTTTCACTTCGGAAGATTCCTCAATCCGGATACATTTCACCCAAGGCAATGGTCACTTGCCTATCCGGGTTGACAAGGCTCAACTCTCTTGAAATCCAGTTCCAATCTCCTCAATCTCGGGCTGGGCAAGAAAGCAGACACCCACCTCCGCCTACACGCGCCAACCTCCCCGCCCTTACCAAGTTTTATTTATCGAGCGATGCCGAATACTTGGAGGACCTTGTGTCCCAAATCGATACCCCTCTGCTCGAATACGCCAATATTTCATTCCCTGTTCAACTGGAATTCGACACACCTCTACTGCGCCACTTTATCGATCGCACAGAAACATTCAAGGCACTCCATAACGTTGATGTGGTCATTTCCAGACACATAGTTTATGTCACACTTTTTCGGTCTGATAAGGGTCCTGGGCGTAAATTACTAGAGTTGCAGATCTCATGTGACGTGCCAGATTGGAGGTTTTCATCACTTGCCCGTATCTGTAACTCACGCTTGCCCCCCTTCCCTACTTTGGAACGTCTCGAGATCTGTGCACATCAAGAACTACGTTGGCAGGACGATGTGCAGAACACCCAGTGGCTACAGCTTTTCCGCCCGTTCTCCTCTGTGAAGGACCTAACCCTATTCGGGGATTTGGTCGGACTCATCGCACCTGTCTTGCAAGAGCTCGCTGGGGAGAGTATCACAGGCGTACTACCTGCTCTTCAAAATCTTTTCTTACGGGCCCCATGGCCATCAAAACCTGACCGGGTCCTCCGGGGAGCTATCAAGCAGTTCATTGCGGCACGACAGCTCTCTGGTCGCCCTCCGATTCTCCACTATTGGGTCGACCGCCGTGAAAGACGCCGAGAAGGTGTGACAGGAAACGAGTGGGTGGTACTCAATGACGAGATCGGTGCTCTCAGTGCACCTCGCTTTCCAGCCCTTTAGCGGTTCACTTGCCGACTGCATCTAGGGATTGTTACGGGTCGGGTAAACCAGTATGAGTAGCGAGTAGGGTATAGATGGGTACAGGTCTGGGTAGACATTTTCTACCCATCAAAGACCCTTACCTCATTCCCGTGTATCGCAGGTATCGGTGGGTTTGTATTCTGTAAAACCTTACAGGCATTAGTAATGTGCCATTTATTGCCTGCACCCGTCTAATGTTGCCAGATGTTCGAAGGCCAGTGATTTGGTATTTTGGGAGCCTCGTTTCTTTAAGTTACTTTACGGTAAGATTCGCACTAACCAAGCCATACGGACCGAGCAGAGGGAAAAATCAAAACTAAAAAAGCCAAACGACAGCAGGGTGGTAGGACGGGTAATAACCGCAACAGTAAGCGAGATAAAATCGGAGGTCTGAATGACGGGGAAATACGAAGCGTGGGTGTCCGCACTATCATCTCAGCTGCATACCCTACCACAGGTTGTCGAACATACCGCCGACAGCATCGAACGGCCCGACTGTACCGACACCCGTGTCTTATGCGCAGCACCACCGTGATCACCAAAGTCGAAAGAGCCGGGTATACGTAGCTCTACCTCGTCCTCTTGCTCTTCTTCCTCATCCTCCTCCGTGTTGCGCGGCTGGTATCACGTCGTCGTCTGTGCACGGGGTGCATACCCTTCCTGCACCTTTTCAGCCTCTGCAGCAGCCTTGGCCCTTGGCCTTGTTGAGGGCTTCAATAAATGACATTAGGGAGGGCGATGACGGCAACATCATCGTCTTTGGAGCCCCCTTTGCCACGAGTCCCGCCAGCCCGCCCCGTAGCGCGCGATCATCCAGTGGCGATGCAGGTGGAAGGTGCTGCTGCTATCACTTTGAGGCTGGTTCCGGCGTCGTGCGCCACTTCGGCCCGTCATCATCTTCACCGTCGGAGCTGAGCGCCAGCTGGTCCTTTTTGTCATTGTTCGCGCCATTACTTTTCGCAAAGCGCGAGAGGGCCCGCGCCGCCCTGATCGCGTTGCGCCAGCGTGCGCATGGATCAAAGTTCTCGTGTAGGCTGCAGAGGTCATGTCTCATCGGAGCCGCGAAGGTCCTGAGCCATGTATGTGACAGCGCTTGCTCGGCGGTGAGGCGACGTGCGGGGTCGGGATCGAGAACGGCACGGATGAAGTTCTTGGCTGTGATGTAGTGCGCAAAAGTCAGATAACCGCATTCCCACAAGCCGGGGTTGGTCCCTGGCGTCCTCAAAAACCGATCTTGTCGCCGCCAATGAGTTGGAAAACGGGAATATACGTCCGTGCGGACTCGAATTACTCGTAGAATTGACCTACGAAGGAACGTGTCAGGGACAAAAATGACAGTGGGAACTGGCAGATGCGCACGCGCACATTAGTTGAGTTGAACGTGGACCGACGATGGTGAGATTGGAGATGGTCGAGACCCTACAGAGTCTGCATATCCATGGGAAGGTTCTCCTCGTTCCCCTTGACCTTCTTCCAAGTGGCCCTTAGCACGGAGTTGAGCTTGACATCCGCCCCACGCGCCACCTGCGACAGTGCCTGGATGGGGGGACCATGAGCGGAGGCCATCATAGAGGGAATAGAGGAGATCTTGTTGAAGCATGCGATACACGGGTTCGCTGTGCCGATGCGGAAACGCGCGTGACCCTTTCTTGCGCGAGCTTGTCGTATGAAAAAGACAAGAGCGGGACAAGTGCCACGTGCATGCTCCGTTGACTACAGTACGCAAGTATGGAGAGGGGAGGGAAGACGTTCAACTTGACCAATCCTAACGTCACATCGTGGTCGACTTTGATCCCGGAGTGCTTGCACGGGATTTGGATTTTGATACTGGATGTCGCCGGGCGTGAGGAGCGCTCTGGTATCTCCATCTGTGGGCCCAAGGTTGCTCGCTGTCGGCCTCCAGAGGACGTGCAAGGATGAGTACAAGTACTACAAAACATAAAAAAAAACGGGGTTACTGTAAGTGGAACGGAGGAGATCAGCAAAGACGACCACGCACAGGCTACCATCCTCATACTCCTGTCAGCTTCCTATTCGACACCATATCCTGTCGGCCCATGGGTCCAGTCGAAAGACGGGTGACGCCACGCGACGCCATTGGTCGCATATACGTCGATGAAGTCTGGAGGTCTCACTTGCGCGTAGCGAGCTCGAGTATTGCCGTGTTCGGCGTCCACTTGCGGTCGTATTTCCGTAGCTGAGAGGCCACGTCAAATTTCTCAGAACGAGGAAAGGTGTATTTGTTAAAGGCGGGTAGAGGTGACCTGAAAGGGAACGGGTCAATGGCGATGGGCTAAGCGCTCACGCTCTCACGCGCTCACGGGCGGATTCACCGCTGCCTGCAGCGATGTTGTGTGTGTGTTTATTTTGACACAGTTCGCGGGAATTCCCTTCGGACAGACACGACCTCCGAGGTAGCCGACCACTCATTTCCACTGGCACTTCCGTGCCCTTAGTCCACTATTTGCGTTCCGATTTTCAACCTGGTTCTCGCAGCATCCATTCCAGAATATAGATTTGACAGTCGATCATGAGCATGTGCACAGAAGGCTTACTATCTATCCCATGTGTGTTGTGCAGTTGTGATAGCTCCGCCACATGTCTGGCATGCTGGCTGCCGGAGCGGTTTAGGACACCGACCACTTGGTGATGCATCGCAGGACCTAAACAGTGCTTCATTCTGTGAAGTGACAGCGCTGGCTGATGCGTTCAAAACCTCACGGGTGCCGACGACGAGCCCGAAACTGAGATGGCAACATTGTGCAAAGTGAAATACAAGGGTCTACAATAAGTCAATAACATGTCTGGACATGGTGCCCAACACTCACCCGCGCGTGAGTTGGGTTGAACGGGGTTGCACATTATTCGGACGCCAGGGTTTAATGTGCCGCGGGTGATCCCCTTTGACTGTCTTTAGGAAGGCCCCTTGCCCGACGTCGTGGGTGAAAACCCCAGAATATAGCGAGCACTGGGTGGAGGGGTTGGACACGGCAATGACCGTGGAGGGGACTGATGTGGTTGAGGGAGACGGAGGTGAGTAACGTTGAGGGGCCAAAGATGTGGCGCCCGACGAGGTTTGACCGCTACCTTCGTTTTCCTTGACTTTCTTCGAAATGGTCTTCAGAGTTACGTCATGTAGAACACCCACTGCCATTCCTTGGCTTGAAGGGTTGTGGACGGATGCGGAAGAGGAAGGCGGGGTGGCGGAGGAAGAGTTGGAAGGACCGGGAGGGAAAGAGAGGAAGGGCTGGCCGTGGCCCGTTGGTCGCTCGACGCGGTTTCACCGTTCCGGGAGCATGTAAGTGTTGAAGCTGCAATATAACTGACGATGTGGCGTTAGGGTGTAAGCACATCGAGGGTCCCTGTCGCACGCACGATGGCCTTTCTGAAGGAACCGATGCCTAAGACCTTCAAGTAGCGCGTCTGAGCGCTGAGCGCTGAGCACCAGCAGCGATCGAGAACCTGCAATGGCATGGGCTTTGCTAGTAGAGGATTGCCTTGCCCATCCGTTTAGAGATACTAAACACAATGAGAGTCGGCTAGTACTTTCATTGTCTCCTTCCCCGTGGCTGTGTAATGGAACATGGGCGGACACGTGGAGGGCTGTGCAGGATGCCCAAAAGCAAACGACACATGCAAACCACGACCTCTTTGCAGCAGCATCCACCCTGTCTCTGGATTCGTCACTCACCAGTCGCTATCCTGCTCTTCGAAACTTGAAATTGAACTCCAGTCGCATCACCAACTACCTATCCTGGGCCCTCAAATGCATGCCATCGATGATTCCAATGCGGGAAAGCATGTTGCACGTCGACGAAAGATGTCGCGGATTGAAGAAGGCCGAGGTGGGTGACAAAAAGCAGGTCCTTCTTACCATGACCAGTACTCAATTGAGCGGAGCAGACTCGGACCAGCCTTACCCGCGGGTGACTATCGACGCGCTCCCGGACGATGTCCTCATAGAAACATTCGAGTTCTATCTGGGTAAAGATGACCCAGATGTGTTCGTATTTACCGACGATCATGATTATGATGGATGGCAAACGCTGGTACATGTGTGCCGCAGATGGCGATGTATCGTGTTTGCTTCACCACGTCGCCTGGATCTCAAACTTTACTGTACTCGACAGCGATCGGTCAACTCGAAGACACTGAACATCTGGCCAGCATTGCCTATTGTCATAGTTGCCCAGGACATTCAGCCCCAAGAGGATGTTACCAACATCATTGCCGCGCTCAGGCATCACAATCGAGTGTGTAAAATCTATTGCGACCCGATTCAAAATTCCCTGTTGGAAGAATTTGCGGCAATAGACGAACCATTCCCGGCGCTGACAAGTCTGCGTCTCCTCTCTCTTGCACAAGACGTGCTGGTCCTTCCCGATTCGTTTTTGGGTGGATCTGCCCCCCGTCTGCAATCAGTCGACTTGGCTGGCATTCCTTATCCATCAATTGGAAGACTACTTTCATCTACCACTAACCTTGTCTCGCTTACCCTTTTGAGTATTCCTCATTCCGGATATTTTTCACCCGAGACGATCGTCCCTTGCCTGTCCATGTTGCCCAGCCTCGGATCACTTATTCTCGGATTCAGATACCCTCGATCTCAGGCCCATCGAGCAAACCGACATCCGCCACCGCTCACTCGTGTAGTCTTCCCCGGTCTCACCTTTTTACGTTTCGGTGGCGATATCGAGTACTTGGAGGACATCCTGTCTCAAATCGAAACACCCATGCTCAACGAAAGTTATTTTTGGCTCTTCAATCAACTAGTATTCGACACTCCACTACTCGGGTACTTTATCCGTCGCACAGAAACATTCATAACAACCCATACAGCACGCGTAATATTTTCTAGTCGTTATGTCATGGTGATACTTTGGGGACAAGAAGAGATGGCGAATAACGACGTGGAAACCCTGAGTTTTTCAATATCTTGCAAACCGTTGGATTGGCAGCTTTCTGCTCTTCCGCAGGTCTTAAACTCATTCTTGTCTTCCCTTTCAACTTTGGACAGCCTCGAGATCGAAGTACCTCATGAAGATTGGGAAGGCGAAATCGAGGTCATCCAATGGCAAGAATTTTTACACCCGTTCACCGCTGTGAAGGAAATGACCCTAAAAGACGAGGCCTCCGTTCGACTCGTCGCACCTGCCCTTCGAGAGCTCGCCAGGGAAAGAGCGACAGAAGTGTTACCTGCTCTACAAGATCTTTCATTAACGACGTCCGGCTGGTCGCCATCGGGACCTCTCAAGGAAGCCATTGAGCAGTTCATCGCCACACGACGACTCGACGGTCACCCTGTAACTGTCCACTACGAAGACGTCGAAAATAAGGAGGAGTAGGTGTGTCGGGAGGTTGGTGATCGGTAAGTGCTCTCTGCTTCTCGTCCGATGGATGTTCATATCTACTTATCGCTCTTTTCTGTCACCATTTTTAGACGCCCGAGGCGCTAACCACTATACTTTTGCTACCATCATGCATTCTGATCTCCTTGTATGATATCTTTGAACCAACTATGGAGTATGGGCTGGGACACCAGGTTTACCAGGACATTTATCTCGACCTCTGCGAAATGCGGTGTTATATCGCAGTAAATAGACATAAGCTCGTGATCGATTTAGAGCCAGAACTGTTTGTGGAAGTCACACTCTGCCCTCGCATCCTCGCATCTAACCGAATGGCTTTGCCGTATGTCCGCCGTACTTTGTGATGGGTCAGAGTCATGTCGCGGTCTTGCCCCGTCTGCATAAGTGGACCATGTTTGCATTCTACTGCAGCGACAATCCGTTCAAAATAAAGAACCGATCATTATTGCCGGCGTGCCTCTAAGTGTCACTTGATGTCAGAAGGCCAGTGCTTTGGAATTTTTGGGGGCCTTGCATTGGTCTAAATTGCTTTACGGTAGGATTCGCGCTGACGCCGACAACATATACAAGAGGGAACAACGAGCCACACGGACCGTACAATCGAAAACCCGAACCGAGAAGAGGGAAAAAAAAACTAAAAAAGCCAAAAGCTACCGAAGTGGCGCGACGGGTTGTAACCGCAACGGTGTAGATAAAATCGAAGGTCTAAAACGCGGGGGGATACGAGCGCAAGGTGTCCTTGTCCGCACCGTCATCTCACCTGCATCCGCCGCCACAGGTTCGCGAGCACACCGACAGCATCGAACGGATCGACAGTACCCGCACCCGGCGTCTCGCGCTCAGCACCACCGCCCTGATCCCCAAAGTCGAAAGACCCGGGCATCCGTAGCTCCTCTTCCTCCTCGTCGTCGTCTTCATCCTCCTCCGTCGTGCGCAGCTGGGACGCCGCCGTCATCGTCTGCGCACGGGGTGCATCCCCTTCCCGCGCCCCTTCAGTCTCGGTAGCAGCCTTGGCCTTGGCCTTGTTGAGGGCATCAGAAAACGACATTGGAGAGGACGATGATGCCGGCGCCGTCGTCGTCTTTGGAGGCCCCTTTGCCACGAGTCCCACCAGCCCGCCCCGCAGCGCGCGATCATCCGGCGATGGAGGCGACAGGTACTGCTGTTGTCTCTTGGAGTCTGGTTCCGGCGTCGCGCGCGACGACGGCGAGCCACTTCGGCTCGCGATATCGTCTTCATCGTCGGAGCTGAGTACCAGCTCGTCTTTTTTGTTGTTATTGTTCGCGCCGTTACCTTTCGCAAAGCGCGACATGGCCCGCGCCGCCCCGATCGCGTTACGCCAGCGTGCGCGCGGGTCAAAGTTCTCGCGTAGGCCGCAGAGGTCGTGTTCGGTCGGAGCCGCGAAGCTCGTCAGCCATGCGTGCGACAGCGCTTGCTCGGCGGTGAGGCGACGTGTGGGGTTGGGATGGAGAAGGGCACGGATGAAGTTCTTTGCTGTGGTGGAGGGCGCGAAAGTCAGAAAAGCGCGTTCTCACAGGCCGTGATTGATCCCAGGCGTACCTTCGTCGGAGACGTTTTTCCAGTATCTGTCGTGGAAGTCTACCCTCGCCTCCGTCGTCTGCCGTATCACTTCCTTCATGTCATCTGCCCTGAACGGCGTGTACCCGCAGAGTAGCACGTAAGTAATGATTCTGCAACACGTAATCAGCATTTCCATCATCGTATCATGAATGATTGGTAACCCCACCCTATTGACCAAAGATCGACAGGCTTCCCGTGCCCCTTATTGTTCAGCACCTCTGGAGCTACATATCCTAGACTTCCAGCAACGGACGTGAGCGGTTCCCCGGTAGCATCGAGGTGTTTGGCACTGAAAGGCGTATGACGCGTGTGAGACGTGTTTCCGGCGAGAAAAACTCAGGCGACGCACATGCCAAAGTCGGCGATAACGATATCTGATGATGGGTCCTTGGTGCGGAAGAGAATGTTCTCCGGTCTGTTCACAAGTCACGCGTTAGATCGAAGGGTCTCGCCGAATGATAATGGGAGGGACAACATACTTGAGATCCCGGTGGACGATGCCGTGGTCGTGCAGGTACTTCACGCCGGACAAGACGGAACTGAAACGCATCAGTCTCTCGTTGCTATCACCGGGTGAAGAACAATCGAACATACCGAAGCACTGCCACGGCATCTCGTTCCGAGAAATGGCCGCGCTGACTGAGGCGCTCAAAGAGCTCGCCGCCGACAGCGAGCTCGAAAGCGAGGTAGTACTTCGTCCGAGACTCGAACCATTCGTAGAATTTGACCTACAGAAAGACAACCAAGCATGTTAAGGGACAAACGAGGGACGCGCGCGCGCAGGCACATCATGGGGGAAAGGGGTGCGGGGGAAGGGGAGGACGCACGATATTGGGATGATCGAGACCCTGGAGCACCCTCATCTCGCTCCAGACACTCTCCTCATTCCCCTTGACTTTCTTCTTCGGAATGGCCTTCAGTGCGACCTCGCGCGTGACGTCCCCAGGCGCGGTCTGGGCGGAGGGACTCCGCGTGGCCGTGAAGGAGAGCGGGGTAGCGGGGCGAGAGTTAAGGGTGGCGGTGGGGGGAGGCGTGGATGGGCCGGCTGCGCGGCGCTCAGCGAGGGTCCACTGTTCTGGTGGTACGTGCCATGTCGCGCGCTGCCATATGCAAATGACCATGATGCGGGGTTTGTGATATATTCACAGTATCGTTGTTAGAGCGCATACACCCGAGGGGCTCTCACACGTACCATGACTTTTCCAAACGAGCCAGTCCCGAGCACCTCGCGGATGTCGTACTGCTTTTTCTTGTTGGCTGACGGCGGTTGCGCCATGACCTTTTGGGAGACGAGCGAGAACATCTCGTTTTTGTTGCGCTGATGATATCCGAATCGGTGACTACGCTCTCTCTTGACTCTTAAGGTGATTTCTTCAGTCGAGCAGGATAATGGAGGACGTAGGTGCGCAGGTGGTAATGGTAACGATCTGCAGGTGCAGAAGTGGTAAGGGGTAGAGAAAGCCAGCTTGCCAAGCCAACGAGGGCAACAACGAGCCGAGCCGAGCGCTTTCTGGTGAATATGGCAACCCGGAAGCGCCATTCCGCGGTAACTCGGGAGCACCACAACGGTCTCGGCCCCTTACCAAATTTGCTACCGCCATCAATTCAGTCATGACGCCTGTGGCTTTCGGTTGTCCTCGCACACCAAACGGCTTCACGGGGCTACAGTGCAGCACAGAACTGTACATACGCGAGAGAGACAACTGTACCTGAGACGCAAACACATTATCTTTGTCTGCAGCGGAGCGACAGAGGGGAGGTGAGTCAAGGCCGGAATTGATATAAAAATTCACATGTGTGCTAAATTTTCCGTCCCTTATCCGTGATCGTACGTACAGGCAACACCCACACGACCATAACAGGTTGCACCGGTCGTGCTCGATCGAAGTTGCAGTAAGAATGTAAGACCCGATTGACCACACAGCCAAACCAAACCGATGGGCGTGGACGCACGGCATGCGTGGTCATCGCCTGTGGGTAGGATAAAAGGGGCACGCAGAGCCGGAAACCGGGATATCAAAAGATGAGTGAGATAAATGCTTTTAGCCTGACAGAGGATCGAACACGATGCCAGTACTACAGTGGACCCACCGTGGACTTCAGAGATACTCCGCAAACTGCAAAGCCCGCGAGAGATGAATGTACGATGATGATTGACGCCCGCTCATTGCGCAGGAGTCCCGTATTTATAAGAGTCGAAGGAATGACATGAGATGATATCCGAAATTTCTAGAGTCGTACTACAAAGGAAGTGAGATCTCTCAAAGCAGACGGAAGTGCCTCGTCCTTATCAGGAGACAGCTACATGATCAATACGTACACAGTGACGTATGCTACTTCATCGAGCCTCATCATCGTAACGTTCTTGGCCGTGTCGTGCCCAGGGCATAGGGGAAAGCTGCAGTTTGCGCAGCTCGAAGATGAACGGAACGAGAAGTTCCTGTCCTCATCCAAGTCCCAGGTGCTGTCAAAACACAAAGGCTACACGGACCCTGTAGACACACCCTTCCCAGAACCTCTTTCTAGTTGCCCCTTTCTCTGATCGCCCTCTGTGTGTCGACTTTTTCGGGTGATCCTGACCGCAAGCAGTAGTCCGTGGATCCAACGACGATCTATCAATTGCATCAAAACCCGCTGTCAACGCTTCGCCCCAACCGCAGACCGCAGACCGCAGACCGCAGTAAAACGTACGTGAGAAAGCCGTCTGCCCATAAGCCTGTCATGCTATATTTCCTCTCTCCAGAAAAACTGGGGCGTCTCTGAATGGCACCGAGGGGTCGGACAGGTGCGGAAAGGAAAGGTGGAGAGCAATTCGGTGGTGGTGATGCGGGCCAGGAAAGAGGTCTTGCGCGTGCAACGTTCATCGGAGAACGTCTAATGGTCCTATCATCCTTACCTTTCTCGAAGAGAAGCAGGTCTCATATTGTAGACACCACTGGTCTCAGCCTCGTGGGCGCAACTGTAGGCCCTTCAAGAAGCGTGTCTCGAAGGGTTGCGACCAGGGGTAACTGCGACTTCTGCATCATTATCGCATCAATAAATGCCTACGGTGCGAGGCGTAACAATAGCTGCGCGGCGCAGATAGAGGGGTGGCGAAGCGAGGCGAACAAGCAGGTCGATTTCGGTTTTGGGCAGCACTGTATGGTGGCAGCCCTTGATCTTTACGAGCTCCGCCGCCGCCAAGCCAAAAACCAAATACGTGTACACTCCGCTGGAAAGACGTATAAATGGCGCTCTGCAGAGTCACAAAATCCCATCTCTCCTCACACACTTTTGTCCAATCCCTACAACAATATGTCCCCGGTATGTACTTATATCCCTCTCCCTCCACCCGTGCAGTCGCCGTGTCCATCGCATTACTTACATCTCCCCACTTCTTCTCGACCGCTTCTCCTCAGATCACCCAGAACCCCGTTAACCAGGCGGGTTGCGGCTCAAGCTCCTGCAACTGTGGCGATAAGTGCGTGTATGCATCCGATATGCTGAAAACGCGTGTACTGACGTCCTTGCAGTTGCCAGTGCAAACCTGGGGAATGCAAGTGCTGAACGGCCATAACTATGCGAGCCATCTCTGCGTCTGTAATCTTGATGGAAAGTTTGTCGGTTTGCTGCTGTCCGAGTGGGAACGCGAATATGTGTATATCTAGTCTGTATACAGGGTGGACAGTATGAGAAATATGTGGCATTATGGTTCCATGATCGTATGCGTGTGCTGCTGGCTGCTGGATAAGATTAGACGGAATAGAATGACTGCTCACTGGCAAAAGCGCCCGTAGTGGCGTTGGACATGGCAGTGCTACTTCTGCGTACACCTAGCCGATAACAATAACGGCGCGCGCGGTTGATCCCCTTCTAGCACTAGAATCTCCTTAAGACCTGTCGAGATACGTACTGTATCCCCTCTCGGGCAGCACGGAGAAATTTCTGTCAGGTGACGCGCTAAGATATGGACCAACTCCTGCATCAACTTTATTCCCGGGTTGCGAATCGAGAAGCGAATCTGAAAGCAACTCACCTGTCCCGCGCCCACTCCAACATCTCATTTCCTCTCCTAGCACAACGATTGGATCCGCACAGAAAACATAAACTAAAAGGGCTACTAGAGCTGATCAGCTGACGATGGTATACCCCAAGGCTATGGGCCGCTCGACGGGCGTAAACATTGAATTTCAAGGACTTCCGTTGCGTAACCTGTCCGTTCTCGTGAGCGGCACCGAGAGGAGCTAGATACACTCGTCCCGTCCTCAGACATCTCAGAATTAGCGCGGAGATAGCGACGATATGATAGTCACAGAAACTAAGAGGACAAGAACGTCAAGAATGACGGCGGTGTTGATCAGAGGAATGGACCCACTATATTTCAAGATAGAACTGGCACAAGCGACGAAAAGCTCGGCGTATACGGGAACTAAAGACGTTCCGTGGCGCAGTTCCTTCTTGGAATACTGAGGGGCCGGGCGCAAAACGAGACGTGTATACGGCAAGTGTCGGGACTATTGTTGTTGCAAGGTTAGGATTTGGATGTTATCTCGGCTATGATGAAATTGAACAATATTGTCACATATCAGCGGCTACTATAAGTGGGAGAGGGTGCGGGTACGCTAGGTAGCACGGAGGCCTCTCAACGAAGAATAGGGCTCCGAGTCTGCCGGCAGAGAGCCTACCTGGCATTTGCCAGCGGTAAAGTCGATACCCCATCCCACATCCACGACCCAAAGAAAAAAAAAGCCACGCCTGGATGATCAAGCGCGTGCGCGACAAAACCGCTTGATGCCCGTAACAGCCACAGGGCTCTTCCCCGCCACCTCGACGGCAAACTCGAGCGCAGCCAAGGTACCTCCGCGCGGGACTCAGGCACGACGCGCGATACGAGCCCAAGCGCGCGCCAGGCCTCCTCGGCGCCAAACGCGCGCCCCGAGAGCGCGAGCTCGAACAGCAACGATGCGTTCGCGCCGGCAGCAGCGCGAGCGTGCCGACATCCGCTGCGAGTCCGACGTCCACCTCCTTGATGCTGAACCCGACGCCGGATGCCGCCCAGCGCACGCCGACGGCGCAGAGCGCGTGGCGGGCGGTGTCTGTGTGCTGCGGGAGCGAGAGCATCTCAGAACCGATTAACCCACCCGACCAAGCCGATGGGTGTGGGCGTGGTGCTTCTACAGCTGGACGAGCACCAGATCGCACACCAAGCTCGCGGTTGTCGTACGCCATGGTTGATAAGACGAGGGCGCATGGCATGCGTGGTCATCGCCTGTGGACAGGACAAAAGGGGCCCACAGGGCCGAAAACTGAGATATCAAAGGATGAGTGAGATGAACGCTTGTCACGTAGCCCGAAATTGAGGATCGGACAAGGGAAGCACAGACCCCGGTACCGGCGACCTACCTTGGACTTCATAGATACTCCGCAAAGGTCAAACCCCACGAGAGATGAATGCACAACGATGATTGATGCCCGCTCTCGTGCTCAGGACTCCGTGTTCATAAGGGTCGAGAAATGACATGACATGATGTCCGAGTTTTTCCTGATTCGTTCTACAAACGCCACGTGGCCTCTCCAGAACGACGGAAATGACAGAAACGAAAGGACAAAGAAGGAAATGAGAAGATCGCTCGTGAGAGCTTCCAAGCCAGACTGAAGTGTCCCAGCCTCATCACTGGCAGGAAACGGCTACTCCTGTACTTCTCGATATTGGTCAATACGTACACGGTGACGCATACTATTTCGTCAAGCTTCATCATCGTAGCCGTTCTTGGCGATGTCCTGCCCGCTCACCGGGGTATGGGGGAAAGTCCAGTGACCGCAGCTAGCGCAGCTCGACGATGAACGGAACGAGAAGTGCTCATCCAAATGATCCAAGTACCGGGTGCTGTCAAAATACAAAAGCTACATGGAACCTGTAGACATTTCCTTCTCAGAGCCTCCTTCTGGTTTCCTCTGGCTGTAAGTAGTAGTTCGCAGATCCAACGATGATTTACCAATTGCATCAGAACCCGCAATCAACAGACCGTATGTGGTATGTGAGAAAGTGGTCTCCCGCTAGCCTGTCATACTATATTTCCTCTCTACAGACTGGGACGTCTCTGGATGGCTCCGAGAACAGGGGGCGGAAAGGAAGGGTAGAAAGAGCAATTCGGTGGAGGTCATGCGGGCAAAGAAAGACGCTTTGCGCGTAAGTTACAACGTTCACGGGCGATCTAGTCTATTTTAGTACAAAAGCTGCGCAGATCCGATTCTTTACGTAGTCACCAGGTCCAACTCTGGAAGAGCAGCCGCCACCATCAAAAACCAAATATGCGTACACTCCCCTAGAACTTGAAAGACATATATATGGCCCTCTGTTGAGACCCAAAACCTCACCTCTCCTCACACACGTTTTTTTTAATCCTTACAACAATATGTCTTCGGTGTACCCCCGCCCGTGCAGTCGCTGTGTCCATCGCATTACTTACACATCCCCACTTCTCCTCGCCTTCAGATTATGTAACACCCCGTTAATCAGGCTAACTGCGGCTCAAGTTCCTGCGGCAGTGGCAATACGTGCGTGTCTGCTTTTGATCTGCTGAAAACGCATGTACTGACGTCCTTGCAGTTGCCAGTGCAATCCTAGGGAATGCAAGTACCGAACGGCCATAACAATGCCGACCCATCATTGTGTTTGTCCGAGAATTTGTGTACAGCTAGTTTATAGGCGGGGTGGACATATGAGAAATATGTGAATTTATGGTTCCATGATGGCATGCGTGTGCTGCTGGATAAGATTAGACAGAATGACTACGCAAAAGCTCCAGCTAGGAACATTTGGCATTGGCATTGGACATGCCAGTCGCGATAAGTTATCTTGAGGTTTTCACGGAACAGCCCAGATTGGTCAGCGTGTGCTACTTCTGCATACACCTAGACGATGATGATGCATTTTGTTGATACCCTTCCAGCACTATTATCTTTTGAGACACGCCGAGATATTCACTGGAACCTGACGAGCAGCACGTAGACATTTCAGTCAGGTGACGTACTAAATGTATGGACCAACCCCCGCATCAACTTTATTCCCGGTTTGCGAAGATCGGACCCGCGAAAACATAAACTAAAGGAGTTAAGTTACTAGAGCAATCAGCTGACGATGGTGCACCCCAAGATTGGTAGCTCGACGCGCTTAAATATTGAGTTTCAAGGACTCGGTCTATTCCGTTGCGCAACCTGTCCGTTCTCAAGAGCGGCACCGAGAGGAGCTACTGTAGGTACCTCACTCGTCTTGTCCTCCGATATTGCAGAATTGGCGCGGAGATAGCGACGATATAGTCTCACGCGAGGACCGAAACTAGGAGGACAAGAACGTCAAGGACGACGGCGGTGTTGATCAGTGGAGGAATGGACACATTATATTTCAAGAAAGAACTGGCACAAGCGGCGAGAAGCTCTGCATATACGGGATCTAAAGACGTTCCGCGGCGCAGTTCCTTCTTGGAATACTGAGGGGTTGGGCGCAAAACGAGACGTGTATGCGGCAAGTAGTATCAGGGTCTATTATTGCAAAGTTAGGGTTGGATTTTATCTCGTCGGTGATAAATTGAACGACACCGCCCCATATCAATAGCTCTGTGGGAGAGGGCTGCGGGTACGCTAAGTAGCACGGACTTGCGGGCGTGAAACGCGCACAGCGACTGACTTGACTATCGGCCGCCCATTAAGCGACCAGCAAAACAACACGCGTTGAGACCTTAGCCCTCGTACCTAACGATCTCAGCACCCCAAGTCAGGAAAGGCGATGGCAGATTCCATTCGATGGGGCCGAGTCAGCACCGGCCGGAGGCCTCTCACCGAACAACAGGGCTCCGAGTCGGCAGAGAGCCTACCTGGCATTTGCCAGCAGTACAATAACTTGAAGTCGATAGCCCATCCCGCATCCACGACGCAAAGAAAAAAAAAAGCCAAACGTCTGAATGATCAAGCACGTGCGCGACAAAACCGCTTAATGCCCGCAACGGCCACAGGGCTCTTCCCCGCCACCTCGATGGCAAACTCGAGCGCAGCCGAGAGTACCTCCGCGCGGGACCCGAGCCCGAGCGTCGCGCCACGCCTCCTCGGCGCCAAACACGCGCCCCGAGAGCGCGAGCTCGAACAATAACGATGCGTTCGCGCCGGCAGCGCGAGCGTGCCGACATCCGCTGCGAGTCCGGCGTCCACCTCCTTGATGCTGAACTTGACGATGGATGCCGCTCATCGCACGTCGACGGCGCAGAGCGCGTCAATCGCGTGTTGGAACTTGGAAGCCGCGGAGGTAGGAGCGCGTAGTAGCGGGCGATGTCTGTGTGCTGCGGGAGGAGCTCGCGGTTGTCACACGCCATGACAAGACGACCACGCACGGTATGCGTGGTTATCGCCTGTGCGTAGGAAAAAAGGGCTACACAGGACCGAAAACTGAGATATCAAAAGATGAGTGAGATAAATGCTTGTAACCTGACATTGAGGATCGGACAAGGGAAGCACAGACGCCAGTACTGTACTGGTGACCTAACTTACCTTAGACTTCATGGATACTCCGCAACCGCCAAACCCCACGAGAGATGATGCACAACGGTGATTGATACCCGCCCGCTCATGTGCCTAGGACTCCGTGTTCATAAGAGTCGAGGAAATGATATCCGAGTTTTTCCAGAGTCGTACTATCAACGCTGCGTGTCACTCTCCAGAGTCCAGAACGACGGAAATGACAGAAGAAATGAGAAGATCTCTCGTGAGAGTTTCCAAGGCAGACCGAACTGCCTCATCCTCATCAAGAGACGATAATGGCCAATACGTACACGGTGACGTATACTACTTCCATCGAGCTTCATCATCAGCCGTTCTTGGCGATGTCGTGCCCGCTCATCGGGGTACGAGGGAAAGTCCTAGTGACCGCAGCCTGCGCAGCTCGACGACGAACGGAACGAGAAGTGCTCCTCCGAGTACCGGGTGCTGTCAAAATAGAATGGCTTACACGGACCCTGTAGACAGTTCCTTCTCAGAATTTCCTTCTAGTTTCCCCAGTTTCTGATCGCCCTCTGTCTCTACCTTTTCAGGCGACTCTGGCTGTAGTCCGCGGATGATCCAATCAAGGATCCAATGACGATTAACCCACCGCATCAGAAGATTCAGAGCCCGCAGTCAACGCTTCGCCCTGATTGAAGACCGCAGCCCGCAGCAAAACGTGTGAGAAAGTGGTCTCCTGCTAGCATGTCATACTATCTTTCCTCTCCAGAGACTGGGACGTGGGACCGAGGGCGGAAAGGAAAGGAAAGGTAGAGAGAGCAATTCGGTGGAGGTCACGCGGTTAAAGAAAGACACCGCACCGAGTCGCGCGGCGGACAATCTAATCTATTTTAGGACGATGGCTGCGCAGGGCAGCTCGAGAAGTTTGGTCGATTTCGATTTCGGTTTTGGCAGTATGGTGGTAGCCCCTATTCTTTACGCCGACCGAAACCAAATATGCGTACACTCCCATAGAAAGACGTATATATGGCCCCCTGTTGAGAGACCCAAAACCCCACTTTCCTCACACACGTTATTTTTCATCCTTCCTTCCTCAGAACAATATGTCTCCGGTGTGTACCCCCACCCGTGCAGTCGTCGTGTCCATCGCATTACTTACATCTTATCGACCGTGTCTCCTCACATTCAGATCGCCTAGAACCCCGTTTACCAGGCTGACTGCGGCTCAAGCTCCTGCGGCCGTGGCGATACGTGCGTAAGTTATCTGCCCTCGAAATGCTGAAAACGCATGTCCTGACGTCCTTGCAGTTGCCAGTGCAATCCTGGGGAACGCAAATGCTGAATGCCCCATAACAATGCGACCCATCATTGCGTCTGTCCGAGTGTATAGCTAGTTTTGTAGGCGGGGTTCAGTTTAAGAAATACGTAGTATCTCGGTCCCATGATGACATGCGTGTGCTTCTGGATAAGATTAGACAGAATGACTGCGGCGAGGAACCTCGCATCACATGCCAGTCGTGATGACGTATCTTGAGATTTGCCTGAAACAGCCCTTCCAGCACTAGAATCCTCTTAAGCACTGCCTAGATATGTGCCGAGCAGCATGTACACATTTCTGTCAGGTGACGTGCTAAAAATATGGACCAACCCCCGCATCAACTTTATTCCCTGGTTGCGAGAAAGTGAATCTGAAAACAACACTCCTGTGCCGCGCCCACTCCAACACATCATTTCCTCTCCTGGCACAACGACCGGATCCGCAGAGAAAACAAAAATTAAAGGAGTTACAAGAGCAATCAGCTGACGATGGTGCACCCCAAGGCTGTGGGTCGCTCGACGGGCGTAAACATTGAGTTTCGAGAACTCGGTCTATGCCGTTGTGCAACCTGTGCGTTCTCGTGAGCGGAACCGAGAGGAGCTAGGTACACTCGTCTTATCCTCAGATATTGCAGAATTGGCGCGGATATAGCGACGATACAGTCTCACGCAGGAACCGAAACTAGGATGGCAAGAACGTCAAGAACGACGGCGGTGTTGATCAGAGAAGAAATGGACATATTATTTTTCAAGAAGGAACTGGCACAAGCGACGAGAAGCTCTGCGTATACAGGAACTAAAGAGGTTCCGTGGCGCGATTCCTTCTTAGAATACTTAGGGGTCGGGCACAAAACGATACGTATATGCGGCAAGTGTCGGGGTCTATTGTTGCAAGGTCAGGATTGAATGTTATCTCGGCTGTGATAAAATTGAAAGATATTGTCACAAACAGCAGCTAGGTGGGAGAGGGCTGTGAGTATGCTACGCAGCACGGACTTGCGGGCGTGCAACGGGCACGACGACTGACTTGACTAACGGCCCGTTAAGCGACCAGCAAGGCAACCACGTTGAGATCTCGGCCCCGCACCAAACCGATCTCAGTACCGCAGGTCAGGAAAGGCCTTGACAGATTCCATTCGGCGAGACCGAGTCAGCACCGGCCGAAGGCCCCTCACCGAACAACATGGCTCCGAGTCGGTAGAGAGCCTCCCTGTCATTTGCCGGTGGTAAGTCGAGCGACTTACAGTAAGAGTGTTGGAGATCTTGAGTCGCGAAATCTTACCGGCGGCTGCGCTCGGTCGGACCGCCCAAAATCCGTTCCATGCCAGTGTCCGAGTCGGACGCGGATGGGGGACGGGAACTTGTAGTACCGCGAGGCAAGTGCTGGGAGGCCGGCCACCCACGTGGGCCCGTTCAACACTGAGCCGAGGGTCGCTTCCAGAATAATATGGGCTTCGCGGGTAAATCGTGACCCTTTTCGTCAGTCCGCGGTCGAGGGAGAAATCATGTTTGGCCTTGTCGGCATCGTTGTTGGGAAGAGTTACCGTCTATACGTCCCAGGGTTCTAGAGCTGGGATCACAACTCGATGAGGCGCTGGACTGAACTATCCAACTTCGGACCTTGTACCTTGTTAGACTAGCAGGTGTGATGACCGAAAGCTTAGGGTGGTTGCAAAAAAATGAAGAGCTACGCTCAACTGTATATAACGGGTAAAATAGAAGCAAATTACAGCTTAGCCTTATTCCTTGCAGGTTCTCGTAGGTTGTCATATGAAACCTTCTGCTTACGCTTAACAGCAGCTGCGGACTCGCTAAGATCCTGAAGAGAACGCGCGCATTAATGAGAACCGGTTCGCGGGAAGTGAGAACCAGTTTGCTCGGTCAGTACAGTACCTTACTCTGCAGGGCGAACGCCGTCCATGTTGCCTGATATTCCAGGGCGTCCTCCACTCTACGTCGATCAGTCAGAACATCCTATCCCACATCCACAACGCAAAAAAGAAAAAGAAAAAAAAGCCACGCACGAATGATCAAGCGCGTGCGCGACAAACCGCTTAATGCCCGCAATGGCCACAGGACTCTTCCCCGCCACCTCGACGGCAAACCCGAGCGCAGCCGAAAGAACCTCCGCGCGGGACCCGGGCACGACGCGGGACACGAGCCCGAGCGCGCGGCACGCCTCCTCGGCACCAAACACGCGTCCCGAGAGCGAGAGCTCGAACAACAACGAGGCGTTGGCGCCGGCAGCGCGGGCGGGCGCACGCGCGAGGGTGCCGACGTCCGGCGCGAGTCCGACGTCCACCTCCTTGATGCTGAACTCGACGTCGGAGGCCGCCCAGCGCACGTCGACGGCGCAGAGCGCGTCGATCGCTAGGCCGTAGGCTAGCCCGTGGACCGCCGCGATCACGGGCTGTGGGATGCGCGCGGGCGCGCCGATCGCGTGTTGGAAGGCGCGGATGTAGGTGCGCGTTTGGAGCGCGCGGCGGGCGGGGTCTGTGTGTTGCGGGAGCGAGAGCAACTCAGACACTGGAGAAGATGGGTCATCGGTACGGCCGGTTTGTATTTGTTTGTTTGGGGGAGGGGAGTGAAGTTAGTTGGGGCGCAGGGAGGGGAGGCGAGGGATAGTTTTGGGGTGTACGTACGGTCTATGCCTGCCGAGAATACTTTTTCATTGGCGGAGGACAGAACGACGACGCGTACGGTGGGATCCTCGGCGATACAGTCAAACGCGGCGCCGTACTCGCGCCAGAACCTAGTTCACGTCAAGGTGATAAATGACCCCCCCTTCCCCCTCGATCGTACGCGCGCATTACACATGTACTCACTCTTCATTGAATGCGTTGACGGGTGGCCTAATGGGGAGTGAGAGGAAAGAACAAATTACGGAGTTTGAAAAAGGGCACCTTTTGAGCTCGAGGTGGAGCACGTTCTCGGACGGAAAGCTCAGAGTTAGGTGCTTGAATCGGGAGGCGTATGGTGGTGGGGCGATAGGAGTAGGAGTAGGCATAGGTGTGGCGAGCAGAAGGTCGGTGTCTATACGTACGGGGGGAAGTCGTGGGTTGCTTTTCTTCCGTCGATATCGCGGATGCACCGGATTATGCGACGCTGAATCCCGCGCGTGATTTCGTTACGCACGGGATCGGGATCGGGTGTGATCCTCAGCACGCTAGGCAGAGACGACAACCGTGCGCACAATACCACAAGACAGGAGCCCTAGGGGATGAGTCGGACCACCACCGTCTCTCTGTCACTACCTACAGTACAGTTTCTCTCCTTCCCTCGGGATCTTCCAAAATAACCGCGTCCGGCCGGTTCCCTGTCCCGGATTCGTTCCACCGCTTATCGTCAAGAGGGCGTTAATCTTACAAGTATGGGATGACCATTTGTTATTTACTACAGACGCTGGCAAATAAATATAGAACAGAACACGATGTATCTTGTTGCGACGGGAGAGCGCACCAAATTGTTGCGACAACCTTGCGGCATAATAAATACCTTTATACTGAACAGTATCCCCCTGAACCCTGCACGGACAAGACCAGCTCTGGCCGGTCCCAGTCAGTCTGGATTCAAGCAGATGGGAATACCTAGGGGGAAACGCTCCTCCGCTTTCTGGATCGCATTTTTTCCAGGATCGGGACGGAAAGGGGTTGGTATCGCGCCCATGCTCAGCATGAAACGTGAGAGATGCACGCCCGACCCACATCACGTACCACGAGAAAATTCCTTCCCTCAGGCGACTCCTCTCTTGATTGATGTATTCTTTGCGCCGTCGGGCAACAAACAGGGCGTAGAGATACCCGCCGTATGTTTCGTGATTTGGATACGAAAGTACCTGTATCATACGGTTGGGGCACAGAATATCAATGGTAAATTACAGATGGGGCCCTTGAAAACACAGCATGAAAAGCGGCATTCTATAGATTGTCCAGTGTATTGTTATTGTGTTATAGCGCCCGCAATTGAACCATATTCGGGAATAACATGCCTTCTGTTCACCTGCCCATCACTTGCATTCCGAACTCATCACGATTTCACGAAGCGCCCTCATACAACGCACGCGTACAGGGGTCAGGACCTTGTCATATCCGTTTGGGCCTACCAGTGTGCTGCCCTGTGGCACCACTGCCTAGCAACTATAGCAACCTTTAACCAACGAACAAATTCCGAACTAGAACTATGATAGTCGCAAAGCACAACCAAACTCAAAATTGTCAAATGTGGGGCGTGTCGCATCATCGTATTATACAGTCCAGCTATCATATCGTATCATTGACACTGTATCAGCACCCGTCACAATAACATTGAGCTAACATTTTTCATTTTTGGTTTTACATTTCTGATGAGTGACAATCGGGCGTTTGTCACCGGCCTTGTCAGTGGGAAAGAATGACGGGAGGATATGGTTGCGTCCTCTCATGCTATGATTCTTTCCGCTTCTGACTTCAAGGTCGCATCCCTTCTATACCGCCGCAGACCCCGTAATGCCTGCAGGGCAGTGTTTTGATATTGCGCCACTTGGCGCCCGCGGCGATTGCGTGGGAGGAAGTACACACAATACACCGCCTTCAGTCCCAGTCCATCCAAAAACCCCTGCTCCACTGACAGAACTCAACTTTGGCTGTTACCTCGGGCAAACTGACGATGGCGAGATGACATTATCAATGCGACATTTATGCCATGCAACGCGACTACCGTCCGTGGAAACTTGTAAGGAAAATATAGAGAGCCCTATCAAGACCAGCTAATACAAGAAACAAACGTGGGTTGGATATATGCGTGAAAATCCGTAAGAAGTCCCTTCCCCTCATCGATCACCGCCATCCATCATTGATGTCATCAGTCGGTATGGCGCGCGGCGTGCTTCCCGATGGGGATTTGGAAGAGGTCGTTTGTGGTGAGCATCTCGGAAAGACCGCAGTAGTACGCGATCATGGCTGTGACGATGCCGAAGTATCCTCCAGCTTTTTGTATGTTGAGCTTCTTCATCATAAAGCCTGTGTGTTGTTGCTCGGTGAGGGCTTCAATCACGTAACGGATAAAGAAGATACGTACTAATAGCCAAAAGCATGAAGGTCAGCGTGAGGAAGAAGAACAGGGCGCTCAGGCCAACTGATTTGCGGAGAGAGCCAATGCTACGGAACACAAGGGCGTTGTCAGCGCGGCTCAGGCATTGTTATCCCGAAAAAACGCCGGTTTGAACAAAAACTCACAAGAACAAGAACGTGACGACCATCCAGGAAGCGAGGTAGATGCCGAGGGCATCGTCCAACATACCAGGCTCAGCAGCGTAGGCCGCGATGGCGCCAGAGTCGGGAATGAGTATGGTCGCAAACGAGAGCCAGAATGCGCCATAGGACGTGAAAGCTAAGCAGGGGGAAAAACAAATTATCAGCGAGACGCCCAAACAATACAAATAGGGACGGGCCGTGGCGGGCCGAAACGTTTCGGCATACCCCGTGTCGGCACGGTGTGAAGTGGGTTTTATGCCACACGCTTCTGAGAAGCAAAGCGAGCAGGCGCACTTCGCCAACATCGTATGGTACGTGACGCACACGTCCAGGGCCAGGAAGATTGGCCGCGACGGCCATCACCTGGATATGGTAGTGGAAAAATAACTCACCCGTTGCGCCGAAGGTGTTTCCGGTGGCAAACTCCCACATGCCCGCGAGCAACTGAGCAAGGCCACCGTACCAGAGGGCCATGCCAACGATGACGTTGTTGACGGTGATGTGGCGAGCATGGACGTTGTAGAGGGAGAGAACCAGGGTCGTCGACGCGAAGGCAAAAAGTCCTCTGCGGGAGTTTAATTTAAGGGAGCAGTGAGTGACAGGGCGATGCCGGATCTATCAAAGAAGACGCACAAGGGTGCAGGGTTCCCAAGACGGCTGCGGTTGCTGCGGTGGGGAGCATCGACCTTCTCAATGTCAGACATGTCTTGAACCTTGCAAGTACTTTACGAGCGACGGATGGTGGATAGAGTGAGACGAGGGAAATGTGGGAGGGAAGTTGGGCACAAAAAGAA
>Ga0307512_10001973_pt1 | contig 27317 bp, 28 predicted proteins | sample 14_EM_MG_FD_200267 | JGI IMG/M metagenome (GOLD analysis project Ga0307512, IMG submission 200267) | Populus trichocarpa ectomycorrhiza microbial communities from riparian zone in the Pacific Northwest, United States - 14_EM | ecosystem: Host-associated > Plants > Roots > Unclassified | place... | reverse complement strand
CACCACCCGGAACGTAGAAGGCAGTCAATACCTGGCGCCTTCCCCCGTTGATTACCTCGTCGTGTTGTACTTTGTAGATACCCAGTATGCGTTAGCCTTTTGATAATGTTCACCTCGCGCCCTCACCCTGAAAAATCCCCAGCTTCGCCAGCGTCTACGCTTCCAGTTCGATCGCGCTTCCGTGTGATAACCTTGACCTCGGATGGTCACCTGCCTCAATCATGTCCGACGGTCCCCCCAGCGTAGAGGGCTACGATAGCGCGGATGCTACGTTCAATGAAGCGTTGCAAATTGATATGAAGGGGTTGTTCGGGGATACGGTCGGGAATGTGAGTGATACAAAGGCAGACCTAACTGTTGCTGACAAGCGACCCAAAAGATGAGCATCAGTCCGACCAGTCGCGACGTTGTGCTGGCAGGGTCAGTATCATGGGAACATTACTCTTCGCCGAGCTCATTGCATCCCTAGACGGAAAGGACTTTTTATCATCGACTTAAACGCCCCGCTCGAAATCCCCAGGTTCCTTCCTCAAGGCGGAACATGGGACGTCGCGGACGTGCAGTGGAACCCTCACGTCAGCCACGCACAATACATTGTCTCCACATCCAACGAGAAACTGTCAGTGGCCTTCCTGCATGCTACACCCCTTATTGACCCAGGCGCGCAGGCTGATATGGAACCTACTCCTCGATGGGAAGATGGCAATTGAATATGTGTTACATGCTCACAGTCGCGCCATTACTGATATCAACTGGCACACGACAGACCCCAACCAGGTCGTGAGCACGGGCATTGACGGTTGGTTATGGGGTTGGGACATTCGTAGGACGAATAAACCAGTGTTAGGTGAGTTTTGTCGCCGCCTATCGCGGATCCTCGTTTGATCGCGTTTGTAGGATTGTGTGCATTCAACGGTGCGCGGAGCTTCCTGAAATGTTGGCTTGGAAGTCTCCTGACTTCAGACCAGAGGCCGCGACGCAAGTCAAGTGGAACCGTCAAAATGAGCACATCTTGGCCTCTTCGCACGCAAACGATGTACTCATCTGGGACCGAAGGGTATGTGATCGCTAATTCCTGGGACGTTCACTAAGACGTTCACAGAAAGGATCCCTACCAATTTCCAGGATCCGTGCCCATTCCTCTAAGATTTACGGAATCGACTGGTCCCACGAGAATAGAACTGATATTCTTAGCTGTTCTCTCGATCGCACCATAAAGCTGTGGGATGTTGAGACCGTAGTCGGCACGAACGAGCCAAAGGTCACGTTTAACACGTCGTATCCAGTTTGGAGGGCGAGGGATCTACCCTTTGGCCGTGGGGTCCTAAGTTTACCTCAACGGGGGGAGAATGTCCTTGACATGTGGAGTTACGACCACCCTGAGGCACCGGTCTCTGTCTTAGAGGGACACTCGGACACTGTAAAGGAGTTTGTGTGGCGGAGATGTGGACCAGGTTGCGCGGTTTATTTTTGGATCTTCACTTCCAGCTAACCCGCCTCTGGAGACTACAATGACTTCCGGCTGATCACATGGTCTAAGGACAAGACACTCCGCTTTTGTCCCATCGACTTTGATGATATCCCTGTGAGTTCCCAACCCCTCTCCGATATGGCAGCTGACGCCTTCGCTCCAAGCATCTATCTATGAAGGAGTGCCCGCCGAATCCTTTGTCCCTCTCCAACGTTTCTGAGACCAGCCAAACGTCTTATCGAAGTATATCGCATCCCGAAAATCGCGCACCTCCCCTGTCCGCCCCATTCGGATTCATCCTCTCGGAAGTTCGAGCACCCCCACCTTCCCGCAGACCCCAAGTCATACATCCACTGCCAATTGGGAGCTATGGAAGAATAAAAGGCAGGTCCTTCTCTCGCGTGCGCGGTCCATTCGCGGCAGCGGGTGCTACTCGAGGAGGCACGATGTCGAGAGGTGGCCGGTCCGCCAGAATGGACCCTCTGGCGTGGTGGTCAAGCGTGAAAGTGCGCGACAAGCGCGAGGAGGGGTCGGAACCTGGGAGCGGAGTTGAGAGCGGAAACATTTCACGAGTACACTCCACCTCCAGGAGGAACTCGCGGTCCAGCCATCGCGAACACAGTGGTTTCTTCGGCCGGAGGAACGAGATGCCCGCCGTGGAGTCTGAAGATGAATCAAAGGAAAATGAGTTCGGCCAATCATTGCAGGACGAGTCAGTCCCCGTCCTTCCTTGCTGCTCCATTGCTGACCTCTTGTAGGATTACAGCAGTTATGTCAAAACTTACCCAACACAAAGTCAGACTTGAGAAGGTTTGGTTCTGATCTCTCCACTATCTGGGCACCGGCCTTACCTTAGACACAGCACGATCTCACCAAGAAACGGGCCGTTACCATGGGTCTCACCGGACCCTGGGGTGAATCCTCGTCGGTCTTCATCCGGGTTACATTCACGTTTCCCAAGGATTATCCACACTCAGTCGGGCCAAGTGGGACACCAACCATTGACTTGGAACGGAATCCTCTGATATCACTGAACGATCGCGCCTTCATGCTTCGAAGACTACGGGTGATACGTGAGACGCACCGCCCATGTCTCGAAGCCTGCCTCCGGTTTTTACTGTTTGGGAGTGAGGGGGAGCGCATCATGAGGAGTTCTGGATCCTCGGATATCGATGACTTTGGTCGTGAACACGAAGGCACATCTGACCACAAGGTGCCTGCCCAGAAGGACGACGCCGCGTACTCCCAGCTGCGAAACGATAAGACCCTTGCAGAGCCAAGGACATCGCAAGGCGTATTCGGTCCCAATGGTGAGCAGAGCATCGGAGTATTTGACATGTGCGTCATCTCACCGTCACGTGTAGGAGAGCTCATATGCTTCTTCCGAGCGCCGCCTCGGATCGTGCGAAATCCCCTTCACGAGATGTCTGCGTCACCGTCATTACGCGCGCAGGAGGCCGCCCCTCGATTATTCCGTGCCCCTGCCTCACTATCGGACGCAATAAACCACCTCACGGTGGCATCGAATGATCGGATACCATCCAATACTTCAAGGCGGACAGAGGATGCGGCAAACATACTACGAATAATGACAAACTTGTTGACGTTCTCACAAGGAAAACGTCGGCGGGTGTCTGATAGATCCCAGCCAGCCAACGACGATGTCCCTTATGCACTTCTTCCAACGCGGAGGAGGAGCACAGTGCTCATCAAGCCTGCGGCAAGCATCGGGCATCCTGACAGGGTTATTGCTTCTCAATATCATATGGACACCACGAAACCGGGAGAATCGTGCCGCGCCAACGCGTTAATTGCGAAACAACACGGGCGATACGATCACGAGCGTGTCTTTAAAACTCTGGAGATTCTCATCGAAGGCTGTTCAGCGCAGTCTACCTCACCGGATCGACAGAAGCGAGTTCTCGGAAGCCCCGGGACAAAACTGGCGAGAAATATGTTGTTCCGTTTTACCTTGTTAATGCAAGCATCCACTAACCGCTATTTATGCAGTTATGCTGAGTTATCTCTCGAGAAGGACGTCCAGATATTGGCAATGGCTTCGATCTTCATCCTACGTTGTGAGCACATGTTACAGGAAGCACATAGTATGTTGCCAATCGGATCACCCTTACGGCCTTCTCAAAATTTCACCATCAGGTGCAATCCAGATGACGGTCAAACCCCCAGGATCCGTCCCAACACGACCAAACCGCCGGAAGGAGGCGCGGTCATTTTCTATCTCACATAGCTGGTACCAAGTACAGCCTTCCCCTGGGGCCCGGAGAATGAGTGAGGCAGTTAATACACCTTCTTCCCGCGGTTCATGGTCGGGTCTCTTCAACACGGGGAGCGTACGGCAGTTTATGACCGGCGCGCAGAATTCACCTGACACCGGGAGTTCAGGAACCACGGATGTCGGTTTTCCCGGGCGTCTGCCGGTCCCAGGAGCAACGAAGACCAAGGGGCCCTCCCGAGCCTTGTCACAGTCTCCGTTGAAACGAGGGGTCGCTAAATCGTGGTCTGAGTCGTCTCCACATGGTCAACGTAATCTGCCTGCCCTGGGAACCCGGCACCCCACGCTTTCCGAATCCCCATCGACGGGGAAGGTGGAGAAACCTCTGAATAACAAGAAACTTGTGGTCGTGATCGCTCTCCGCGATAACAACAGGTAGGAAACAACGGAACTATAACCCGCGGGCCGAGCTGACGAGGTAAATTTACAAGCGTCCAGCAGAGTCACATCACGGGATGGCACGAGCAGATGGTGATGCATGTCAACGCATACGCTGAACTCCTATTTCGTTGGCAACTTCTGAAACAGAGAGCTGAGTTGTTGAACTCGATCAAAGACCAGACGAAAGATTGGAGCGAATATCGGCTTGGAGTCAGCACTCCAGGGGATCCTCGATCAGCCGAGGTGAAATCCCAGGCAGTGCGGTGCACGTTTTGCCGTCTCCCGATTAAAGGTCAGTGCTTTTCGGGCTTTTGAGATCACGATATTTGACAACACGACAGGGCTCTCGTTTACCTGCATCCGGTGCGGACACGTCATGCATCTTAAATGCAGGAGCGTCAGTCAGCATCTCGTCTGTGCGGCTGGTTGTGGTTGCATGTGTGGGGATGGTGGGTTAGGCCCTGTCGACGGCATGTCACGCGTTGTCCAATAATACATTTAAGGAACGGTAGATAAGCCCTCCTTCGTACAGGGTGCTGGTACAGAATGGCATGAGACAACGATAACCCCTACAGGCGTTGAGCAATATGGAAACATGGAATGATAGTAGATAATGCACGATGCTTATTGCTCCAAACTCTCTGTCTTCAAAATGTCCCAGGGTTCTAGCTCGAACACACTGGGCAACTCCTCCCAACTCTTCTTCAACCCTTCCCGGTACTTGTTCTTTCCGTCCATGACACAATATGTACAAACATCCGCACTGTATCGTGTCCAGTCGAATTGCATGTGCAGTGGTCCGCATTTGTCTCCGGATAACAAAGGTTCCATCTGACGTAGCCACTTGAGCTTGCCGTTTTCACACCGTTGTGAAACCGCGCATCCGGAAGCGGCGGGATTGTTGGGGAGGGTGGGCGCAGGAGGGGCGGAGATAAGGAGGAAACCGAAGAGGTTTGTACGCGCCCTGTAGTTGAGTGCGCGTTTTCCAAGAATGATGGCTCGTTTCTCGGGCCAGTCGAGGTCGATCTTTCTCGAGGTGCCGTCATCGTTTGCCACGACTACACCGTCAAGGATATGTTCGAGTCGCATCACGGCGCAATAGTACATAGATATGGGGAGCAACATGGGAAGACGACACTCTTTGGCAAGATTGACCACTTCCATAGCGAGGCCGGTGTAATGGCCCAGTTTAGCCGCATATGGGCTGGAGTTCCGGTTTTCTTGAAAATCTTGCAGAGAGGAGGGGAACATCGTAGTTAGGTGCGAGATGGCTCGTTTCCGCAAATAGGGCACTTGGTATTTGGTCGAAAGACGCAATATGCCCGCTACGACGGAGAATTTGGAGGTGGTCCTGACATCATAATATCTGAGCGTTTGATTAGTTTCTCACTCGTATGTTTTAGGGCGAAATAAGCTGACCCAGCATCGTGTATGGCCTTGAGGAAGTGTCTGGCGTCATCCGGTGTATCGTATATTTGAACGAGGGGGCAGGAGTCGTACACATCCGGACCGGTGTCGTTTGTCGGCTGGGGCACAGAAAACATATCGGCAAAAACTGTTGAATTCGAGGCGAGAATGCCACGGAACACTTTGAAGACGATGTTCTCCGTCTGGATCACGACGTTTCCGTCGTCGTACCAGACGTCTTGACTTCGGATGAGGGTGGTTGGGGTAACGAGAGAAGGCATGTCGTAGGATGGTATCTCGAGGCCGGCCATTGTGGTTCGTAGGTCGGGGTATTGGAGAAGAAAGGTGCGCCACGCTCCCAAGAATGAACGAGGTTTTTGTGGACGCAACAGATTGGACCCTCTGTCCGCTTAATGGCAGACCGACAATCGGACAAGGGAACAAGGGGATTTGGATGTCACGTGAGGACTTTCAAAGCAGCGCATCGAGTTCGACGATTGAAGTCTGTGCTCATGAATTATTGGATTCCGTTTCAACAGTTAACCCGTGTGTGCTGGCCTTGGCCAGCGGATCGCCCAAGGCTTGCCCTGCTGTTTGAGGACGAGCCATTGAGTTTTTGTCTCACGCAGATTCCCTCAGGCTCGGAAAACTCCCCGTAAAACTTAGGGGCCAGGAAGGACGACGCACTCGCACGAGTAGTAACTCGTGTTTCCGAACGGATTGTGTACCCCGCCACCGCCCCAGTCTGATGCCAAGGTTCTCTCTCGATCGGCGACGGCTCAGGGGCGGGGCCGTGACCCCCACAACACGCGGACTGGTTGGACGAGGGACCTTGCCGCTCGCATAGGTCGACGCCCTCTCAACTCCGAAATTCAGATTCCCCAGCAGCGTCAATCCGTCCTCATCACTGATACAAATACACCTTAGATCCGAGGTATGACTTCACTTGTACAACCCCTTGTCTCCCATGGCCGAATCGACTTCGACACTCGCAACTCGAAGAGTCGCATCCATTAAGGCCATGTCTGAGTCCGAGCTTCGTCGGAGACGAGCCCTCGGCGACGTCTCATGCGCAGAATGCAGACGGTACGCTCCCGATTCCATCCATGTCCAAAGCCAGGCCTCACATCCTGTGCAGGTGTCGCATACGCTGTGATAAAAACGTCCCTTGCGGATCCTGTACCAGACGTGGTTGCGTGACCCTTTGTCCCAATGGTCAGTAACTTGCTCTCAGGGTCCCATCTCGCTTTTCACCAATAATCGGAAACAGGAACTCTCACCACTGGGAAAGGCGCAAGGTAATTACGTTGCTCTCACCCACAGATTAGTTACAAACCCCACCTCCTGCAGATTCGTCCTATCCGACACGCAAGAGCTTCATGATCACATCCTGACGATGAGTCAACGGATACGCCAATTGGAGGATGCGCTGGAGATCGCCACAAACCAGGATATGGCGTCGGGCATTCATCCACTCCTTTCTGACGACTTACTCACCATCAAGTTCGGACCGGAATCCGGAACGAACGGGGAACTGTCTATGGAATCACACGAGGACGGATCTGAGACCGATCGCAATCTTTCCACACCAGGTTCACTCTTCAGGTGTCACGACGGAAGCTCAAAATATTTCGGTCCTTCTGGTAACTCAGGTGAGCCTCTATCTCCGGTTGCATTTGATCTGTGTTGCTTACGTCGAAATCAAGAAACTGTATTATCGGTATGTCCACCGACCCCCACTGGTTTCAGGTCACTAAGACTTCATTCAGGCTGGGGATGAATCTATTGTCGACCATGTGGATAGCGCATTGTATGGGGCGGACTACAGCTTCCCTCCTATCTCGGATGGCCACAACTATCAAGACCGGATATACATGCTGATGGAGGCGCTCCCAGACAGCGCCAAAGCCTCAGCCTTATGCGAGAGCTACATCAATGACTATACCTGGTTCTTCCGGCCGTTGTCTCGTGACGAACTCTTCCAAGAGCTTCTCATGCCAATTCTCTCGCACAGGAGCCCTGGTGGTCACCCCGATGCGAGTCAAAGCTTCGCCCAACCACATAGGATGGCTGTGCTGTTTTTCATTTTTGCGATCGCTGCATCGACGAATCAGTCTCATGCTCCCGAGTCCGACAGATATTACCAGCTTGGTAGAATGACATTGTCCATGCATTCAATGTTCGACGCCCCGCGATTGGATACAATCCAGGCAGTATCCCTCATGGCTGCATACATTAGCAACTCTGATGGAAAACACACCATAGAAGAAGGCTGGTCATATCTTGGGATCGCTATTCGGCTTGCAATCAGCGTAAGCAGCCTCCTTGTTTCATGGTACACCTGGCGCTGAAGCTATCGTCTCCCTAGATCGGACTTCGTAAGTTCATCCCAATTCTTGTTTGAAACAAGCTGTTGACGTTCATCAGATCGCGAGCCCGCAAAATTGGGCAGTCAGTGGACCCAAGGAGAGCCCGACAGGAGACGGAGGCTCTTTTGGGAGTTATACGCGCTGGAGATCAACCATGTAACGAATTTCCGTTCGGAACTTTGGGACCTACTGACCTTCTGGCACAGTGCCTCGTACTCGGTCGCCCTTCCTGCATCTCCACGTGCTGCATCGACTGCAAGCTTCCCACACCTGAGGAGGTAACTCTCGAAGAAAGCGGTGAACCGAGCATGGACTGTAAGCCGATTCTCCGTTCTTAGAGGTGGATCCACTTACGAGATGATTTTAGTGTGGGACATCAAGTACCACTTGGCTAGAGACGCGTACACCCTCGTACTAGGGCACGTATCGAGGACGAGCAGCGTGAAGTACAGCGAGATCGTCAAACTCAGTCAGAAGCTCCGCGATGTGACGCCTGCAACGTTCACTTCATTACTCTCATCCCATCGACCACATCAGTCATCATCCCTCATGTTAAACTATCTTTGTTCCCAATACCAATTCCACAGTGGGTTTCTTCGTAAGCCCCGGTTTCGTACGACTGATATTCACACCCGCCTAGCTGTCCTTCTTCTGCACAAGCCTGCCATCGCCGCAGCATTGTTGGAGAATCCAGCGAACCCCTTATCCACTGAATTTGCTCCGTCTCTGCTCTCGGCAAATCTGTGTGCATCCTTTCTGACACATACATTAACGAGCCGATTGGAGAAACAACCCGACCCATACCCCCGCTTCTGGTTCCCATGGGTTCAGGGTTTCTGTGCTGCTATGGTCTTGGGGTCGATTGGTCTCCGTTCCCCAGGATGTCCTCTAGCTGGAAACGCGATTGGAGATCTGAGCTCAATGGTAGAGTTGTTCCAAAAAGGCACGGAAAGAGGGTGGGGGCGGGCCGCGATTGCATTGGTTGGTCAATCGTCCTCGGTCATGCAATGCGCGTGAAATCTGACTCGCCTCTTGGTTGTAGCCATACCTTGTTCATTTGAGAGAGAAAGTACTCAACGCTTACGCCAAGGTGGAACCAAACTCATCGGTTGATAACGACCCCCACGGTTTTAGTGACTGCGGCCAAGGACGGGATGTCATGGCGTTTGTGGGGCATCCTGTTGTGGTTTCACTCGATGAAGCCTCTTACATCTGGAAGATACCGCAGCAAGGAATAATGGATCAAGAATACGAGCACTTGGCGACTCGTGCCCCTGGACCGACATCATCCTCTGATCTGAACACTGAGTTCAAATCGATGGTTCAGATCGCTTCTTCCTCATCATCACCATTCCATTCGCTATCGGCAACACCCAACCCTGCTGCGAATTCCGTTTCATCTACAAACCTGCAGGGGCCAATGTCATCCTGGATCCCTACCGAGGGAATCGCTCCCTCGTTCGATTCGTACGAAAATATGTACGATGATGACATCCTCTACAGAGGCACATATATCCCTGCAGAGAGAGATTCCAAGAGCCAGCGGAACACCTTTTTGTTAGGTGCTGGGACCCTTCTCGGCTCCCCTCATGATAATTTCCAATGACCAAAATTTGTATGCATATACTCATCATTTGATTTCCGACTTTGCCCTTGGGAGATTCTTTGTTTGTTCTCTAGATTCCTGTGTTTACACAGATGTGGCATCGGACTTGGTATTCACCGTCTAAGTTGTTCCCGACAATTAGATATAGCTGTAGTAATGTGTATGATCATGGGAGCTCCGTGGGACGGATCACAGCAATCAAGGTCTAAAACAGTCTCACAACTTCGAAGACCGAGTCGACCGGGATGATATTGGCGACATTAAAATGAACGGCGTCTAGGCGGACGCAGAAGCACCTGGCTTAGCCTTATTCCCCACCAAGAGGTCGACAGAGCTGTTAGCCTTCAACACCTTTGCGTATTTAGGTTCAATGAATATGGATCTTCGGGAACACAATCAGCCCAGTGGAAGGGGCGGAGGGAGGCACGACGTACGAAGCTTCTACCAGAAGGTTTCCTTGCATGTCTTCAACCCTTGACGAGATGACCGCCTTACGACCGTTCTGTGACTCTAGTTTACATTTGATGACAACGAACTGGAGAGAAGAGACAGCGTCGGCGTTTCAGAACAAGAAACCCTGATGCAAAGTGAATTGGGGCACACCTGATCAGCTTTGGTGGGTGCTCGGTAATTTAAGTTGAGATTGGCGGTCAAAGCGATGCGGTTTGGTAAATTGAAGAATGCCTGTCAGGGATGGCGGTGAGTGGGAGTCTCGAATACATCGTCAGTGCTTACAACTCGACCCATCGACTCGTCAAGTAACGTTGCCATTAAACCACCGTGAACAATTCCATCATGACCACACAGACCCCTTCCAAGGTGAATGAAACCCCAGGCCTCGCTCTCGTCATCCTTGACCCTGATCAAAGGTCGGACAGCGAGCTTTCCCGGTCCACTCAGAGCACCAGCGGTGAGATTGTTCACCCGTACTTCATCGGGAAGCTCGGTATAGGGTCTGCTCTCGTACCATTCCTGCTTGTCTTCCCTGCTGCGCAGTTCCCTGAGAAGAGGTAAGTTCTGCAACGTGTCTTCCAGCGCTTCCGTATACGCCTTGGCCTCTGGGGTGCCAAGCAGGGGAGCCGGAGGTGTGATGCGAGGAGAAATGAATGTGGCGAGGTCGGGAGGGTAGAGGGACCCGACGGTATATGCAGTCGTTAAAGATGCCGTAAATCCGACACCTCTAAGGAGGGTGGAGATTCGTGATCCCGGCGTCGTTTGTGGTGCACCTGGACGGTGTCTTCCGGTGGCAAACCGTCGCAGAAACAACAGCCGGCTGTTCATCGTCGTGGTCGTGGTCGTAAGTGGATAAGGGAAACCTTCCGTACTCAGGCGCCGATTCCGGGGTTCATATTGCCGGAGTCTCGGTGATTTGCTCAGCCACTTTTACTTAAGCTATCTTCAAAAAACTAATATCCGTCCCTCACTCGAAGGCTGGCCCCAGACCTGCGGATGTCGACATGAAATCCGTTGGTGGTAGGCTAGCCGCCTACAGCACACTGATCACTAGCTCGGGTTGGATGTCGCGGCGACTACGTCAAAGAAGACGTCGATGTGCTACTGTACTTGTGACTTCCTGCGCCCAATCGGAGTTCTCCCTCCAACCGGTTCACTCCGCTTCTGCCTCGATCTCAGCCCTATTCCGAGCAACACGCGTCAGAGCCAGGCTGGGATGACGCGGTTCTCCACCAGGTTCACGGTCAGCTGAGAATTCGTTCTGTCAATCTGGGTCGCTCCAAAAAAAGGTGGAGGCTTGGCACAGACGGATCTTTGGGATGTCGTGTCTTCTTGCAAGACTTTATCTTGAGTACGTCCTATCGAGTGCCCTGGCTGGTGTCTAAATATGTGAGAACTTCACCAGTGCACAGGAATTTATCCCACGCAAAGCGCAAGTGTCGGTTGTTGTCATTTGTTTACCAAAGCCTTGATCAAAGTTGGATCGCCACATGTGGAGTATCACCCTCCTCGATTACATCACTCGAAAGGAGTAAGGGTATAGGGGAAGGGGTCTCCAAACAAGACGTCATAATGCTCTCATAGAGTCCCGAAAGGCAATAAATTAGGGGGGGGGGACCTGCTCCTTTTCTCATCATCCCACCCATCTTTCTACAACTTTACCCATCCACGAACAATGTCGTTACCCGTCGCTTCCAAGCAAACAACGGAGAAACCCGCTCCTGGCGCCGTCATGGAGCCAACGAACAAGGACGAGCAGGCTGCTGACATCGATCGCAAGGTATGTCCATCACCATCGTATACGTGGTCCGCATCTTAACCCTGCCTACGTGCTCCAGCTACGACTTTACGGCGTTATCCAAGCCTTCCGCGATGGGAGGTTACCAGATAACGCTCAGATCGACCATACGCTGAAATACGTTCTCAACCATTCCCCTGTCGACCAGGACAAGCTCAGTCCCGAAGGTCGCAAGCTTGTTCAAGACGTTAAGGATATCATCGAGACCGCTCGCATCATCGTAAAGGAGAAGAACAGCGACGAGCTCTTCCAGAACTTCATTTGGCACACTCGAGACGTTGAAGCCGACAAGCTCAAACGCGACCCCAAGGACGTCCTCCCAGAAAACCAGCCAGACACCGCTGCTGACAAGGAACAAGGTTTGCTAGTTTTTAGTAATGTCTATTGTGCACAAGCTTACACTTTTCCTGTCTAAAGCTGTTCACCACCTTCGCACCTTGCTCAATCTCGTTCTGACGAATTCGGAGGCCCGCAAGCTTCTTTCCGATTTTGGTGTCATCGGGCGTGATCTCCTTGCGAGGGGTGCAGCCAAGGTCTCAGAAAATCTTCGACCGGATGAGGATCAGTTGGCAAGGGTCAATCATGCCGCTCCTCAGGACCAGTTCGTTACCGAAGGCGGGCGTGCGACTGGACCCGAAGAGAAACCAGTCTTCGACGCTAAGCTACCCTTCGATACGACTTTCAAACACGACCCCGATGCTCCTCAGCCCACTGTTGAAAGGGGCGGAGATGTTCGCGGCGTCGGTGATATCGTCGATTCTGGTCGTCAGCAGACCTCCGAGGCCAGCGGTGCCGTGGATCCCCACATTTCTGGCGCAAAGGAGTGAGTGCTCGGTCAACCTTATCTTTGGCCTCGTACTTAACCTGCACAGCATCGTCACAGATCCTTCTACCAGCACTCAACAGAAGAAGAGGAGCCTGTTCGAAAAAGCTTCAGGCACGAAGGAAGCCGTGAAGCAGTCTGCTGACGAGAGGATTCCTGAAGACATCCGCGATGAGTCTTCCGGCTCCGAGACCAAGGACAAGACCATGTTGGGCCGAATTCGTGGAATGAGGGTAATTCCTGCATCCCCTTCTTGTTTAGCAGGGACTCATTCATACTGTTTCGTAGGACCGCGTTTCCGGCAGGATTCCCCAGGAGCATAAAAATCGCGTAAGCGATGAATTAGATCATGCCAAGGCCTTTTTCTCGGACGAGTACTTCCCCCCTGAGCGTCGTGACCAATTCATCTATCGTGGAAAGAAGGTCATCATCGAATGCCAGAAGCACGACGATTATCAGGCTAGTTTGAAGTGGCTACTTGACACCCTCGAGAGCTACTCCACCCACGGAAAAGGAGTCGCGAGGAATGTTCATGCCGAAAGCAAAGATGTTGCTCAGGCGAGTACCATATCTATCCTATTCCATCTACTATAATTGATCGCGTTCATGTATAGGATACCGCCCTTGGTCTGGCCGCTCGGGAGTTGAGAACGCTCCTCGAACGGTTCGCCAACGGCAGGAGTATGCACCAGATCAAGGATGCGGTCGATGCGTTGTACGACGACGCGAACAGGGACGAGGAGCTGAGGAACTGGTTCAAGCAAGTTAACCAATACGCTCGCAAGGTCCTCCTCCAGCCAGGATACATTCTTGAACCACAGTGCGACACCGACGGTCACGAGGTCCGCGAAAACGGCCGTCATTTCTACGATGACAAATATAAGGACCACTTTGACAATCTTTTCCACGTATGTGCTTCCTCTGTTTGCGGAAGGTTATGTCTCACTTTTTCCCTCAGAACGTTGGTGACTGGTTCAAGCAGATGGGCGAAGATCCTCTGAACAAACGATTCGGCGAAGACTGGGCTCGTCTCACAAAGGACCTCCTTTTCGACATCGAGGGCTCGTTAAAGTTCAAATCCCACCTTTGGGGTGACATCCGCAAGGTTATTTTACCAGCCGTGATTAGCCAAGTTGGTTACATCCCCATTCCCCGCATTGAGTACACCGACGATGCTCTCGACCTCGTCATTGAGAACATCACCCTCTCTGGCAAGAATCTACTCCCCAATATCATCACCATGTCCGCGAGGAACTACTTTAGATTCTCGCCTTACAGCGTTATTAACGACCATGCCGAGCACGAGGTCGAGCTCACTTTCAGCCAGATTCAGGCGGATATTCGCGACGTCGCCTTCTACTTCAGGAAAAAGACTGGTCTTCCAAAGCTCAGGGACTCTGGTCTCGCCGACTTCATCCTCGGTGGTGAGGGTGTCAGCGTGACTGTCAAACTCGTGTCTTCTACCAAGGATCATACGTCGGTGTTCAAGGTTAAATCCGTTCACGCCAAGGTCGCTTCGCTCAAATTCTCTATCCGGGATTCGAAGCACGATCTCCTGTACAAGACTATGAAGCCACTCGCCACGGGTCTCGTAAAGAGACAGATACGGAAGGCGATCGAGGATGGTGTCCGAACCGGTCTGGAATATGTCGATGGACAACTAGTCGGCGTTCGTGACCGAATGGCTGAGGCCAAGTCCGAGGAGGGCAAAGATGGTGAGACCAAGTCCAATATGCAGATCCTCCAGGAGGTGAGTGTTTGACTATGCCTCCTCCCACGATGCGTAATTGACACATGATTTAAGATGTTCCAAAAGAAGAGGGAGGAGGCTTCTTCGTCTGCTTCGACAAAGACCCGTGAGAGTCACTTCAAGGTTGTTTCCAAGCGCGACAGTCTCCTTGTCTCTGAGGCTGGTCATCCCTCCGGTTGGATGAACCGCGCCGCTGAGCGCGAGGAATTGGCTCACAAGGGCGAGGGTTGGAAGAGCGAGGCATTTAACATTGTTTCCTAAATCCCCCCTCGCGATGTACGACTATTTTATCATGTAATAGTGTGATCTAGTGTGGTTGTATGCTTCCCTGTATTGTACTATACCTAAGCTGTATAATTTCGCCTGGTTTTTCGCATCTCTCTCGTTCGAGAAATGAAGACGATGATCGCGTTCTGACTTTACACCAAGTTCGAGGAAATACTGCTGTCCTCTTGGGACGTCCCCTGGATACCTTACCAACAGAGAAGGACAGCCGGGCTTTAGACGAGTTTGAAATTGCGCCCTCAGTTTGGCACAGCGTCTGAGGCACACTCTTATTGACCTCCCACGTCTTACAACCATCTCATCCCCATGAACTTCTTCAAAACCAAACCGCGCACACCTCCAGACCTCGTTCGCGGTCTCAGAGATGCAGTACCCAAGCTCGAATCTGCTCCGCCAGGTTCGGAAGCGAGGAGAAAGGCGAGTAAATCGAAATTTGACATTTAGTTGTTGGCCGCAACGCCTGAGCTACACCGATTAGGCGAACGAGGAGGTCTTAAAGAATTTACAGCAGATAAAGGCGATATTGTATGGGGACGGAGGTCTGTCCTTTAATCTCTTCCGTGCTCGCCGTCCATGGGCTGACCAAATCGTCCTCCTGAACTTGAACAGAACCGGCCCCTGAGCTGATCGCACAATTGGCTCAAGAAACGTACAACACGGATCTGCTTTACTATCTTGTCGTCCACATCCACAGACTGGAGTTCGAGTCTCGGAAGGATGTCGTCCAGATTTTCAACAACCTGCTACGTCGGCAGATTGGTTCCAGGTCACCGACGGTAGAGTACCTGGTCGCCAAACCTGATATCCTGTTCGCAACGTTTGCGGGATACGAGAACGAGGACGTTGCGCTTAATACGGGGATGATCCTGAAGGAGATGCTTCGGTATGAGCCTTTGTGCAAGATTTTGCTTCACTCCGAACAGTGCGTATCATGCATCGACATACTTCTGGACTGTGCGCGTCTGATGGTTTATCGCAACAACTTTCATTCTAGGTTCTACACGTTCCCACATTATATCGAGAACACGACATTCGGAGTTTCGTGCGACGCATATGCGAACCTCAAGGAGATGTTGACGCGGCACAAACCCATGGTTGCGGAGTTCCTAGACAAGAACTACGATCGCTTCTTCGCCTCGTTCAAGACGCTGATATCCTCTAGCAACTATGTGACGAAACGGCAGTCCTTGAAGCTGCTTGGAGAGATTCTACTGGATCGGGCCAACTTCAACGTCATGACACGGTATATCGCCGATGAGGGAAATCTGAAGGTGATGATGAACATGTTGCGGGACAAAAGCAAGAACATACAATTCGAGGCGTTCCATGTCTTCAAAGTCTTTGTCGCGAACCCGAAGAAACCGCCACAAATTGAGACCATCCTGAGGAGGAACAAGGACAAGTTGCTGGCGTTCCTGAAGAACTTCCACAACGACAAAGAGGGTACGTAGACTTGTGGTTTACGTTTTATTGTTTGTTGACAAGTGCCTCGCAGATGAACAATTTACGGTACGTTGCACGCGTGTGATATCGAACGTTGTTACTGACGCGTGCTCCAGGATGAGAAGCAATTCCTTATCGTTCAGATTCAAAGCTTATGAGTCCGCCTCATCTGCCTTACCCACAGAACCTTCACTTAGGTCCAGGTGTCAGCATCCATCATCGTACATCACCTCTGCCTGACCCTTTCTTCCTGATTGCCTCCCGGCTTACTCGTGCATCGAAGGTTCTGCGGGTCGCATTTACAAGGACAGATCTCTTACCCCACACAATGGTTTCGAATCTCCTTGCATCTCGATAGTTCGGTTACTCCGCTAGGCAGTTCTATCGCCCCCGTCTCTCCCTCTACCCTTTACTCTCTTAATCACTTGCTTCCATGTTGTACCAATATACCACACATTTGTCAATATCTTCGGTATCTTTACCCGAGCGTCCCGATCGATCTCTAGCTTAACCTTCTACGACTCGGACCTGGGGTAGAAGCGGCGAGCAGCCATGTCTAACACTCTGAGAGAGCTGCTGGCCTCACAGGACGAACTAGTTCGCGAAGCTGCCCTCGCGCTTCCACACTCTTTCTCCCAATGCACCTACAACCTAGGGTACATCCGGCAAGCCGTCTACCTCTGCCTGACCTGCGCTACACCACGAGGGATTTGCTATCCGTGTTCAGTCGCGTGTCATACAGATCACGAACAGGTAGAGCTGTTTCCGAAACGCCATTTCAGATGCGATTGTCCGACTGGCGCGTTATCCCACCCGTGTGGTTTGCATAAGCAACCTGAAGAGGTGAATACGGAGAACGCGTATTGGCAGAATTTTGGGGGGAGGTTTTGTAGGTGCGGGAGAGCGTATAACGCGCATACGGAGGTTGAGACGATGATTCAGTGTCTTGCATGTGAGGTCTGTCCAAGTTCTTCTTAGGACGGGGAAGGTATCCTGATGATCGAGGACTCTAGGACTGGTACCACGAGTCCTGCCTTAACCTTCGCGAGCGACCTATGCCCCAGGGCGTTGACCACGCTTCCACAAATCACCCGCATCCGCACACGCAACCTGGGGAACACCCTCCGCACACCACAGCAAACGAGGAACCAGCGGTACCAGAGGGTGACGTTGACGATGGCGCGTCCGAAGCCTCCTCGTCCGGTCTACTACCTCCCCTCATTACGGCAGACCAATACGAAGCTCTGGTTTGCCGGAGTTGCGTTCTAAAGATCCCAATCCTACGGAAATACGCCGGGACTTCGGACGCGCTTGCTGTGGTCCGAAATTCCGGGGAAGATCCCTGGACGGTCGTTGGGAAAACTTCTGATGTGGACGCTGAAGTCGAAATTGATGTCGAGGCAGGAGTAAAGCGGTCGAGAGCTGCCTCGGAGGAAGGGGAACCAGCGTCAAAACGGATGAGGCTTGGGGAAGACGATGCCAACGATGGGACTTCTTCATCCGTTCCGTGTTGTCTGGCTCCAAAGCCGAGCGAAGAGATTCGATCCCTCTTGCAGCGGGTGGAGAAAGGGGACTACGAACTGTTCGCAGGAGATCTCTTCCTAACCGACGATTTCAGGGACAGGTGGTGTAAATGCTCTTCGGTTCGTCCAACCAACCAGATATCTGCGTAGAACCGTCCTCGAGCGGGACTTCTTCTCCAGTGTTCGGAGTCATTGAACGCCCATCCCTATCTCGTCAACGAGGAAGAGACCTACGAACCTCCAGCAGATCCGGATTCAGGTAAGGGGTCATTTCTAGTTTGTTGCCGGTTCAGGCTTACTCGCGTGCGCGTTGTGTTCCGGGTCTCAGGTCTGTCGTTAGAAGAGCTCGGCCTACGCGCTCTCGAGCGGATTCCAAGAGATCGAGCGATAGACGGCATCCAAGCGTTCATGGACTTGAGGTTCGTCTCCATTGCTCCGCACAACTCCTCACGCTGGTATCTTAATTCAGTCCTCCGACAGAGACGGTTTGATGCAATACCTTAAACCGTTCGCGGAACAAGGCAAAGAAGTGAACGAAAGCGACATTCAAGCTTTCTTTGAAACGAGGAAACAAGGAAAGTCGTAAAAAAACATCGGTGATTCTATTCGTATGAGCTCTCCCTACGTGTTTACATCGCTCATTGAGTTACTACGTACAACGTACACAGGGAACTACGCGTGTACCTGTTCCCAAAAGTCCTATAATAAACGTACAAATACGGATAGGAAGTCTGTTTCGGAAGGTTTACAAGAGCAGCGAGTCTTGGCGTACGGAAGGGTACGAGAGTGTTGCTTCAGTAGATCCGTGTAATTGCTACATGAAGGGTGAATGGTATACATTGGTGATTGAGGGCCATCGGAAATATTATATGGTGGTCTGGAGAAGTAGAGAGTAAGGAGCTGCGAACGTTGTGGGGTTTGGAAACAGACTTTTATGCCCGCCCAGGTGGCGACCACGGATTTTACTGTCTGCTGTATGCCCTTTTCACATCGGGAGCAAGGGGCGATGTCCACCAAGGGACTGAGGGCGGCCTTGATAGTGGTTGGTGCTACATCTGGCGGTAGAATTAGAGTTACCTCCAGGTCTCATCATCTGTGGAGTGAGGGCGCGTACCTGGACGGGCATCCCAAGCCAACGAAGCGACAGCTAGACCCCAAGCGTTCATGAGCGCTTCATGCTCTCGAGCTCCACAGAAGTCGTCAGGGGCGTGATAACCCAAAGGGGGGGACAACAGCCGCTTCAATGCCGTGCTTCTTCCGAGGTGGAGATACACGAGTCTTTTGAGATATACGGCGCCCATTCGTCCCACAAGATCGTCGGTCAACGTGGCAAGGTCGAAGGTTAGAAGAAACGGAGACACCGCGACCGCGAGTTGCTCCAACTTGTGTTGCGCCGCGAGAGTGTACATCTGTATCCCCGCAGTGGGCGCTCTCGAGAGCACCAGATTGTACAATGGACTGTCTTGCGAGGTGTATGCGGAAATCGGGTGACCATACTTGATGATCGTCGCAACGCAAGCTGATACATCTTCGGTGCTCGACGAGAAGTGAGTACATGGTAAGTTATACACGCAATGGAGGACAAGGTTCAGCACCGGTGAGGGCTCTGGGACGAGAATCATCGGCACGGTTGTGGAATCGACCGAGCGAGATTGAGGTGGCCATTTGTGAGCGAAGCCGTTGGTTGATGGAGAGAGAACTCGTTGGGCGTGCAGATGGAATAATACTCGATCCGCAGATATAAGAATTAGGTCTGGAGGTACTGTAGAATGCGGTGCACCGGGGAAGAACGTTCTAGAAATAGAGATGATTGCCTGTGGCCGCTCTTCATCCTAGCAGCGATGGTGAACGCCAGTGTCGACGACGACGATGAGGAGAACAGACATACTGGCGGAGTCGGGAGCTTGTCTGCATGGCAATCCATCGGGGGATACGGAAAAGCGACAGGGATTACCGGGTTCACAGCTGACCGGCCAGCGTGTTCGGTCGTACACGAGATGAAAAAGGCTTGTGATAATATTGTTAACTGTCTAGCATGTGGTCTAGTTGTGCTACTATATGCGCTTCTGCCCGCCCGTAATCGTGGGACTTCAGGAAAACTTCTACTCAAGCCACCCATTGGACAACTCCGGAGAAAGCTTCGGCATAGATGATCCACAGGCCTAGCAGGGTGTGAGGCAAGCGTCCACTTTGAAGAGCCAACGTGAGTCACGTACCAAAGCGCACCTCCCATTACACTCAGACAAGGGTTTCTCACAGACGCACTTGCCGTCACGTTTGCGATAAGTCTCGTCACATCCGTATTCGCAGACACCGCAGCCGCGTCCCACAGAAAATACGGGAGTTGAGTGTTGAGGGAACTGACAAGTCTGTCTACCATCAGCCGCTCTGATCTGAAATCATACGGTCAGTCAGTCACTTGAACCCAAAAAGCCGCCCAGCGGCACCCTTACCATGTTTCTGATGTTGATGATAGCATTATTCTCGCCGACCCGATCGACATAGTCCTTGATCCTGACGTCGGTCTTGACGAACACGGGCACAACAGCAACACAGATGCAGATATGAACCTCGAGGGCGGCGCTAGCCTTGAGCAGTCCTAGGGCAGACACACTATGAAGTACAGACAGGTCGATGGGAGCACAGATATCAGTAAGGCTGGTTCTCTTTGGATGGTGCTGGCGATGGGCAATAGCAGGGTGGTCGTGGCTCGTTCTAGAAACCAGTTGGTCCATCCTAGCAAAGACTGGGAGGGTAGATAGTGCCGAGAGAAGGAATAGAGTGGAGAAGAAACGCATAGTCTGTCCGAGAACTTGTGGTAGATGACTGTGTGTGTTGGGTAGTGTCGTCGTCGAGTAGAAAGATGGGGAAAGGAGATGAAAAAAGCGTAGAGGGTTTTATACCCAAGGGCAGTTCCATTATCAACCCAGAGGTAAACGCGATCGACAAGAGGAGTGATCTGACCAAGGACGCGTAACACCTCTCTCTATCTCTTTATCTCTCTTCATCACCCCAGCCAGTTCACCCATCATGGTACACCTGCGTGTTTATCGTTGTCAGAGTCGCCGATCTCACAAGAGTTTTATCAGTCGATAATGGAATATAACGGAGGGTCTGTCGTGGCCATGGTCGGCAAGAGCTGCGTCGCAATCGCTTCCGACCTCAGGCTCGGAAACCAGGCTTTGGGCATCTCTTCAAACTTTCAAAAGGTAAGCACGGAGTCTTGTTCCTGCATCTCACCTTATTACAACGGTCCGTAGATTTTCCCCATAACAGATCGCATATACCTCGGTCTTCCCGGCTTAGCCACAGATGTAACAACACTGTGAACTCCTCTCCCATCTCATCCACAACGCAGGTCTGACAATGATATCAGGAAAGAACGATTCCGGTACCGGGTCAACATGTACACTATCAAAGAGGAACGAGAGATCGAGCCAGAAGCCTTTGCCCATCTCGTATCTTCCACTCTCTATGAGAGACGGTTCGGCCCATTCTTTATCGAGCCAGTTATGGCCGGACTCACCAAGAAACCTTCGGGGGAGTACAAGCCTTTCATCGCAGCATCAGATTTGATCGGCTGCCTCAACTTCGCCAAAGACTTTGTAGTCGCCGGTACGGCAAGTTCAAAATTATTTGGTGTGGCTGAGGGACTGTGGGAGCCGGACTTGGAACCGGAGGATCTCTTCGAGACTATCTCTCAAACACTGTTGAATGCAGTGGACAGAGATGCATATTCGGGTTGGGGTGCTGTTGTGCACGTTATGTGAGTACCTCCGCTGCCAGCCCCGTCCATCGTTGCCTAGGTCATGGGATGTTTATACGTATTCGCTCCCAGTACACCTGACAAGGTCACGACGCGCACTCTTAAGGGCAGGATGGATTAGTCGTGATGCTTCCATTATCAGTCATGTCAAGAAAGTTTTCCCATGTATTGCGTCCTTACTGGCGGCCCGCGTCTCATTTGGAATAATGCGACGCGCTCTATATCCATGACCACCTTGCACCCCCTCCGTTCACAACGGTTGAGGAGGAGTTGAGTTTGTCTGATTGTCGTTGTCATAAGGCGACCTGCTCCCTCTTCGGTTCTCATGTTCCTCGGTGGTGCCACCCCGTCGGGCCAGAGAGGTTGTCTGGAGCGACTCCGTCTGCTGTTGGAGTCTTGCCGGGGCCGTCCCATATTCTCGTAATTTAAGCGACGGCAACTGCTCACCTTCGTTTGGCTTGGCTCAGGGCTGATGGTCTTTTTTTGGACCTCCAGGATTCTAGTCCTTGGCGCCCAGCCTCGAACTTCTCTTGTTCTGCCGAGCGATTCGACGGGTGCAATTCTAGCGTAGAGGATGTTTCCTTCCGCGGTAGCTTACAGCTCCGTCTCTCAAGTACGCTTTTTCCCCACCCCGTCAGTGACCTGCGTTTCCAATTGGACGGCTGGATGAAAGGAATTGCCAGACATAGTTACACGGACTGAGGAATAGGTCTATTTTCGTGATCTGCACTCTCGCGAGGTTATGGCGCCGACACGTCAAAGCTCCTTACGTCGCTTGCGTTCGGATTCCCTCCGAAACGTGGTGTCGCAGCCCATGAGAAGGCGGGGCTGGTATTTTTCGCTTCTGTGACGTTTCAAGAACTGGGTCGGCGGAAAATACTGAAGGGTGAGAGGAAGTATTTAAGCCGAGCTGCTTGGCCGTTGGGGGACCCCCAGTGTTCGGATTCTTCTCCCCCCTCCGGCTAACGCTTCGTAGGCTCTAATCTCCACTGTCTTTTCTTGAAAACTCCACAATTCGTTTTCGCCATGAAGCTCTCTGGATTGGTAACTTTGCTCCCTATCCTCCTCTCAAGTTCGGTGGCCTATGCTACGGGGACCCGGGACGTTTTCCAAGCGAGGCAGGCTCACGCGAAGAAGAGCCTTGTCGATGTTTGTGCCGCTCTGGATTTGGATGTCGACGTTTCTCTCCTTAGTGCGTAGTCCCATATAAGTATCACAATCTGTCAGGCCTGACTGGTCTTGATTCTGCAGGCCAGAACCTCGTTGCGGGACATCTTAGCATCTGTCTCTGCTTGTCTGTCCTTCCTGGGTTCCTTGACAGCCACCCAGTGGCGAAGAAGGTCGTCAACGGAGTTGGTCGGGACAGGGCCCATGACTACTTCGCCGGGCTTGTGAGTATATCCCTCTTCACACTCATCCGCACAACTACTAACTTTGTTCTTCCATCAGATCCGAAATCAGAAGGGCAAGCAAGAGTGTCACTACCCGGACCACGCCAGCCCGTTCTGTAGCATCAGCCGCCCTTGTGACTTTACCTGCCAACATGGCTACACTCCTTCTCCCAGTACAAACCCTACCAACTGTATCTGCAAGCCACCCTACAGCGAGTGCAATGGTGTATGTGGTAACTTCCCGCGCGGATGTGGCTCGCAGGGCCTCTCCAAGCAGAAGCGTGACCATCCTAGTTGCCCTGCTGGAAAGACTATCTGCGGTGTTCCTAACGGTGGAAAAGGCTACGACTGTGTTGATATCAAAGTCGATGTCGAGAGCTGTAAGCATTTTTACTTTGGGTGTGCGTATTATGATACTTAGGGCGTGCCTTTAGGTGGTGGTTGCATGGTTGCTTCTCCTTTCGGAAATAACGTCGCCGACGGCAAGAACTGCAAGTCTATCCCCAATGTTGAAAAGGTCCAGTGCGATGGGTCCTGCAAGGTTCTCTCCTGCAAGAATGGTTATGAGGTTTCCCGTTCCTATGATAAATGCGTCAAACCTCGTCTCGAGCGCGTTCGCCAAGTTCGGGGTGTAAAAGTCCACGACACCGACTCACTCCTCGATCTCATTGTCAAGGAGGACCTATTCGTTAAGGGATTCGACCTCGTCTCCGCTAAGGAGAGGTTATCTGTCTCTGTCAAGGTTTTCAACGTTGATAACATTCTCGAGGTGTTGTTGGGCGAGAAAGCCTTTACCGAAGACTTTGGCCTCGTCGAACTCAAGGTACGTCTCGATCTCGACGTCGACGTTAGCGTCCGCCGCAGTACTATGTAGGGTATCCACGATGTCCTCGAGGAGTCTTTAGTGTTTTGTGTTCGCGTCCTCTGAAATTCTTAGGGTTTATTGCGTTCTTTTTTCTGGAGTTTACCGTGGAGGTTGACTCAGAGCCTTTTATTATATCCCATTCGATCTTCTCTCAACCTGTGTTGACCCCATACAATCGTTTGTCCTATCCGCTCTTTTGGTTTTGACGGTATTATCATAAGTAACTTCGTTCCCAAGGTAATAATATTTATACACCTGAGAGGGAACAGGGTGAACCGTGGTTTAGATTTTTTAGTATCTGAGCATCGTACGAGAACCAGCACCGCACGGACGCAATCGTCATCACTGTGATCGATCTCAGCAATTTTGGACGGTATTGTCCATGGGCGCTTGAGCACAGCTAACTCTGGCCTCTCACAGCTTCCTAAGAACCTTGATTGTCGCTTTCTTGGATTTAATCTAGACTTTCGGTACCATGGAGCGATACAGTCCAGTCGCCTGTTTCTGCACGTAGCGCCCCGTGGTCTTGCACGTTGACCGATATCCTGTGCCCCAAGTGGTACAGGGAGGACACCGGCGTATCAAGTCCGCTGACTCTGAGGAGTTCCCAATTCTATCGAGACGGCGCCGAGTTCTTTTGCGCATCAGCGTCCGGGTCTTTTTTTGCGCAACACACGATCACCCGCCCGCCCGTATACCGGCGTACGCGAGTTTTGCCCCCGTCAGGAAGTCGTGCCACAATCACGACTCATTGTGGGCGTTCCTCATCCGTGAACGAGAGCCTGATTGCGGTAACCGGTTTATTTCTCCCCCCATGGCCGCCCCCGCTTCCTCATGATTCTAACTCGTGTCTTACACAGTCAAAATTACCGGGTTTGCGGTTCGTAACAGGCGTTTACGAGAGGTACTATTATCCCCCCAGCCCCTAGCCTAGATGCAGGGTGACATTCTGTCAATCAGGGCTTATCAACTGCGAACAAAATAACCCGCAACTCAGCGATACTCCGCGAGCTTGAATCACGTTTCCACATGACTACTCATCTCCTCATCGTACGTCAGGTTTCAAGTATCCAGAAAACACCCCGGACCCTGTGGTAGACCCGCTAGCATCAGATAACTTTTGTTATTCGGTAGGTCGCCCCTGTAGGGTTTGATGATGCAACAGGTGTGTTCACGGTCGTTCCGTTCCACCTCTTGTGAGTGACAATGGCGCCTCACGGTTCTTACTTCAATGGATAGCCAGGAAGTTATCCATCTGATTGGCATATCAGATCAAAGTCCAGGATTCTCTCAGACGTACCTCAGGATTCACTAGGCGATGAGAGTACTTTGCTTCCCACTCTAAGACCCAAGTGGCCCGATTCCAAACCCTTGATCGGCTTGTACCGATCGATTCTCCGCCTTATTCATCTTTCATCCCAGGCACCACAATTCACGTCGTTGGTCCCTATCGCCCTGTCACTATTCGTCGCGACACTCCGCGCAGTTGAGTTGAGGAAACAGTACGTCGTTTCCACGTAATTCACGATATGAATTATTAACCAACTAACTGTGTTAGTTAGGTGACGGCAGGCTTTGTATTGCGATCCTCCACGCTCCTCGGGTTTCTGCATTCAGTGTGCGCGTCGGGTCTGGACATGTGAACCGGCCTAGCACATTTCTGGGGACGTTTGCCTTGCTACCATCTGGCGCTGAGAAAAAGGAAGGAATATCGAACGCGTTCAAGGTAATGATACAGGTCCGTAGTGTGGTGATATCGATATTACATGTATCACGGTGTGTTATGATCATTCCTTGTCTTCGGGATGATCAACCATCTTCATGTCAGGCCGCTCCTAGTTAGCGTGCTCCTGTCGTTGTTTCTCATTGTCGGGATGAGCCTGGCCAGGGTGACCAAATGCACCTCGGTCCTGCGGAAGACACATTAGGTGAGATGGTCGGTAAGCTAAGGCCGAAATGAGCCTACCTCTCTCGCCTCCTTCCGTTTCAGTTCTCCAGTGCGCTTGTCCCGACCATGCTCAACGAGTTCTGGATCATGCTTGATCTTTCCTTTGATCTCCTCCTTCAGGCCACCAATTTTTTCGCTGATAGTCTGTACAGGCATATAGTTTGTAAGTTTTGTCGGGGGGAGAGAATGATGTGTACGTACGGCGCCCTTTGCGAATTCCGGACCGAGGCCAACGGCTCCGGCATGAAGTTGAGGTGGATATTCAGTGTTTTTGGGTGGGGTGGGACTCGTATCTCTAGAATTGCTGGGTGATTGAGACATTGGGTTGGTGTTCGTGGTGTTTCTTGGGAAGAGGGGGATTGGGCCACTCGCCCCATTTTAGACACCAGGGAGTGCGGTGGAGGAATGTGACATCATTCCCGTATCAGCGGTAGAAAAAAATTCTCACGATCACAACTCCCGCTGTGCGATATCCAAGTACAACGTTCCTCGTCGTTGTGATGAAACACTCTTCACCCTCGGGTGGTTCAGAGCCTTTACTCCACCCGACAAGCAATTTAGCAGACGGTCTGTATCCCTCATAGCTATCAGTAACCGGTGGCAACCAGATGGATCAATTCTTCTCGCACTCTCCGGCAACCTTGCTCTCCCGGCCTGGCGGATCCGTACTCATATACACCAAGGGTGCCAACACAGATGGCGAAGACTAGGCAACAGGGCGCGGGTCTACGGCGGTTTAATGTTTCGGGTGCCGTCGAGCGCCGGATTCGTTTGGAGGGATCCTCACAAGTTTGCCGTGTTCCGGAACGGGGTTCCGCGCATCGACTCCGGCTGACTCTTGAACAAGATGTGGCCCGGTAGCCGTAAGGTCCAAGGATACACTTTTGTACACCGTTTCACCGAACTACCGGCCCAGCACACCCGGAGTTCGCCAAGTAAATGCTCCAAATCCTAATACACCGCCAGTACGGAAGCTGAGTGTTTTTTTAGTATTTTTTTCTAGTGAGTCAAGGCGGAGAGAAACATAGAGACAAGTGTTGTTGGGCGAGACAGACGAAAACACCGCATTCGTCTTCTAGAAATTGCCTTCCTGATATGGAAATAACATGATCAAAACAGGCAGTGCGTTATCGTGATGTCACGGCTCTCTCTCCCGCCACCGTGACCATGACTTGTCAAGAAATTGATCCTCGCACAGGTTTTCTCATCCTCTGACTTTTCCAAGTGTCATACCTGGCGTCAGCGCGCCAGCCATCGCACCGCCAATGTTATTTTGATCGTGAGCCGATTACTTGCGGCCGCGACGACCGCCTAGGCGTTCCTCGTGTTATTCCTTTGGACGCCCTTCCAAAATGCAAACGATATCTCTGGCCCGATAACTTTTACATCTTGCCGGTCCTAGATCTTTGCTCAGCATCGCTTAGTGGATCCATTCTGTTTGACAATTACCGTCCATGACTCGGTTCCGTGTTTCCATATAAGCCGGTTCTGAATCCGGTTGGGTTACATATAACGTACTCTCCTCTGGTCTTGTTTGCCTTTAAAATGAAGTACTCGTCAAAACGAGACTCCAAGTCCGCAATGTCTCAGCCCGTTATCACTCTCTATGATATACAATCCACGATACCTCAACCATGGGCTCCCAACATTTGGAGGATCAGGTACGCACTTACATCTCGTTCGACTCGTTGTGAACAGAACGATAACCCCTGCATATAGGTTTATCCTCAATTACAAACGTCTTC
>Ga0307512_10001972_pt1 | contig 27343 bp, 45 predicted proteins | sample 14_EM_MG_FD_200267 | JGI IMG/M metagenome (GOLD analysis project Ga0307512, IMG submission 200267) | Populus trichocarpa ectomycorrhiza microbial communities from riparian zone in the Pacific Northwest, United States - 14_EM | ecosystem: Host-associated > Plants > Roots > Unclassified | place... | reverse complement strand
CACCCTTGTCATACAATCGTGAACAACATTTGTCAGTGCCATCCAAAAGGCGCGTATTGCCCTGCTATGTATATCTGCGCAATCACATCCTGAGGCCCTTGTACGGCGTGACAAGAACATGTGGAACTCAGTGAGATCGAAGAGAGCTGGACATTTCGCTATGGAATCGATGTATTCACCCAACCAAGTCAGTGTGCCATAACTGCAAGATTGACCAGTCATTTCAATGGGAACACCAGTCGTCCTGAATGCCGGAAGATCATCTGCAAGGTAAGTCCGAACTCTGCGGTGGTACTTCCAGAGTACGTGAAGATCAACCAACGGTGTGGAACCAAGCTCGTCTTCCAGACCCTCAAATGTGAATGAGAAAGGCAACGTGGCGCGCGCCGCATGATGTGCTTCCTGACGAAGTCCATGTGTCTGTGCAAGAGAGTAAACTTGGAAAGCGGTCTCTTGACGGATGAACGGTGGATCCTGCGACCCAATGATGGCTCGGATGGTGCTCATAATAAACTCCATCTGGTACTTTTGAGCTGCCGACAGAAGGAGCATGGTTTGTTCGATAGTCGAAGGAAGGACGGAGGGCATGGGGAGAATGAATGAGAGGAGACTGGAGAGGGTGGCACCGCTATCAGATAGCTGGACATATGGAAGTGATGGAGTGGTGCTTGCAGTATGTGGACTCAGAGCAAATTGGATGGCCTCTCGGAGTACGGGGGAGGCCCTGGTGACATCGAGTTTCAGCACTCGAAACTCGCGGTGGTCGCATGAACGAAGAATGATATCGGCATCGGGGTCATCAAAAAGTGAATTCTCTAGGATTTCGCCCGAGTTGGAAGAGGGTGAGGACACCTCGCTGGCCGTTTGAGTCGACATTGTAAGACGATGAAAACAAAGACAGTGACGATCGATGGGACTTACACAGTTCAGCGCTATCCATGATGACTCGGGCGCGATGACCACGTTGTCTACCCTTGGACCCAGCGGGCGTCTGTTTTTGACCGACTATACCTTCATCAATATGTTGGCCACTCGCACCTCAGGCTCTCTTTGTTCATCTACCGCCACATTTCTTCTATATGTTGGAATAGGAATAGTCCGCTCAAGGTCTGCTCCCTTTATGTCATTAGCATCCGACGCTTATGAGTACAAACGGCCCTCCGGCGACACACTCATCGACATCCTCGATGGTGATTCCCTTCTCAACATTTTCTACCACTGTATACCAGTTGTTTTGGAGGAAGATGGCAGTGATATTGCGTCTACAGTATCTGCTTCAAGCAATGACCGTGTATCTATCTACGAATACAGAACATAAGTGACGAGTGGGGAGCAGCGTGCTTCGCTTAAACCCTCTACTATAGCTTGATTCAAATGTTCAGATGCCCAAAATTCCTCCAGAAAATGAAAGTCACCCACCTTGCTGATGGCCAGTGCTAATCTATTCTCGATCTCTTTGCAAAACATTTCCCCTTTCACAGCGTGTACTTTCGGACAGCCAGCGCAATTGTCTGATGTCGTATGATACTGTAAAGCGGAGAGGTACTCCTCACGGATATTGGAGGTGTTCGGGAAAGGGTTTGTGAATGCCTCCTCCAATTCGAGGAGACGCTCCTGAAAAAGATCGTCCAACCAAGTGGGCAAGCAACTCGCACATAAATATGGACGTGTACAAGACGTCCAAATGTCGAATGGGGGAATGTCGAGTTCGAGAAACGACTTGAAGCATTCGATGAGATTGTCTCGGCAGCGCTTGCGAAATCTAATAAGATCACGTAATACCCAACCTTCAAAGAACGGTAGCCCATCGCAGAGATATTCGAATGTCATCGGGAATTTCAACGTAAGACGGGCCAGGGTTTCCCTTTCAGATGACAATCCGCCAATGCTTGCGATTGCGTATGCATGAAAGGTTGCCGGCCCATTTGTCAGAGACAGGTTTTTACTTTGGATCTCAGCGCGGATGCGGGACTGGACGCCGTCCATCTCGTATTTCTGTGAGGCGGCAAGCACCATCAAAGTTTTGTCGTAGGTGTCAGGGATCATGGAAGAAATAGGGTACAACATTGTGAGAAGACAATTCAGCACTTCCGCGTCCTCAGATAGGCGCACCACCGGAAGCCCATCGACAGCTTCTTGATCGGAGGGTTGGGGAAGGGAAAACATGTCATTGAAGAAGGGAGACGACAGGGTTAGCACCGATTTGTGAACACGGAAGTTGATGAAGTCGCAAGATTGAATTACTATGTCGGCATTAGCCACGTCCAAGCGATCAGGTAGGGGTGAAGGATTCTGCGGGAAAGCAGGACTCAGGCCAGTTTCAGATTGAAGTCCTCCCAGAATCACGATGTCTGATTCAGCCTATGGAAGCCCTCTAACTGTTATCGATATATATCTCGTAAACATTAATACTCACCCTTGTCATACAATCGTGAACAACATTTGTTAGCGCCGTCCAGAAGGCGCGTATTGCTCTGCTAGGTATATTTGCGCATTCACATTCATCATATCCACGACGCGAGGACCTTGCATGGCGTGACAAGGACATGTGGAATTCAGTGATATCGAGGAGAGCTGGAGAATCCATTATGGATTCGATGTATTTTCTCAACCAAGTTAGTGTACTAGAACTACAAAGTCGATCAGTCATTTCACTGGGAATACCAGTCGTCCGGAATGCTGTAAGATCATCCTCAAGGTAAGTCTGAACTCTGTGGTGGTACTCCCAGAGTCCGTGAAGAGCAACCAATGGTGTGGCACCAATCTCGTCTTCCAGATCCTCAAGTGTGAATGAGAATGCCAACGTGGCACGCGCCGCATGAAGTGCTTCCTGACGAAGTCCATGCGTCTGTGCGAGAGAGTAAACTTGGAAAGCGGTCTCTTGACGAATGAACGGTGGATCCTGCGACGCAATCACGGCTCGGATGGTGCTCATAATAAACTCCATCTGGTACTTTTGAGCTGCCGACAGAAGGAGCATGGTTTGTTCGATAGTCGAAGGAAGGACGGAGGGCATGGGGAGAATGAATGAGAAGAGACTGGAGAGGATGGCACTGTTATCAGACAGCTGGACAGACGGAAGTGATGGAGTAGTCCTTGCAGTCGGTGAACTCGGGGCGGAATGGATGGCCTCCCGGAGCACGGGGGAGGCCTTGATTATATAGTTTCAGCACGCGAAACTCGCGGTGGTCGCATGAACGAAGGATGATGTCTGCGTCGGGGTCATCAAAAAGCGGATTCTCTGGGATTTCGTCGAAGTTGGACGGGGGTGAGAATACCTCGCTGACCGAGTGGGTCGACATTGCAAGAGACGACCAGAAAAAATAAAGACAGCGTAGTTGTTCAACGGCTTACGTCATTTCAATCTGTCTTTCGCTCAATACTATGTTGGCCACTCCGAGTCGCGTGTCTCTGTTTACCTACCGCCGCATTTATTCTATAGGTTGGGATAGGAATAGTCCGCTCGAGGTGTGCTCATGTGCTCCCTTTATGTTCGGCGATTAGACCGCACCGCTTGGCAAACAAGCTGCGAAGAGGGTGACACGCTCATGTGGCTGCCCTTCAGACAGGGGCAAAGATTGCGGCGTGATGGATGGCCTCTGTGTCCCCTTTGCACAAGTGACTCAGTTGGGCACTGATCAAGCCAGATGTGGTTAAAACACGCGCCTCACGCGAGGACACCAATCGAAGGACAGGGAAGGGGTCTCCTTCGGCCCTGGTATACCGCTAGTTAGATGACAGATACTAGGATAATGGCATATGGACGTTGGGAAGATTCTATACCTACTTAGGTCGGTACTACGCTGGCCGTACCAGGTGGCACGCAGGACGACCGGCAAAAACAGAAGACGACAACTTAAGGGTAAATCGAAGGCGGGGAATAAGATGTGTATAGCGGCTTATAGACGACACACCAAAGAAAGCGTCGAGCAATACAGGAATGAAAAAGCGCGTGGTTTCGCCTACAACAGGACTGTGTAGGCATCTAACCGACAGTTTCATGTTGATCCTGTCGACTCTAAGTCCGTACCGAAGCAAGGATAGCAAAATCACGATCTAACAAGGTCTCAAGGGCCTGGGAGGGTGCGAGGAAAACGGGTCAGGAATGAAATAGAGAGCGAAAAAGAAGAAGAAAAAAACTCGAGTCGAGCCACACTCACCGGTATCTTATGCTACACGCAGCAAGTCACTCCGCTCCGACGGCCCTTGCCAGACCAACCATCTCCATCAGTCGTCGAGCCGAGTCGTCGACCTCCCCATTCGTGTCCAAAGAACCAACGACCAAGTTCGTCAATCCGCCACTCAACTCTCCCGGCTCAAGCAGGCGGTGCGAGTTCACCAGCCCCTCGAGGATGGCCGGGTCCGTCAGCTTCGTCTTGCTCGACTGGACACGCTCGTCGCTCTGAGCACGTTCCACCAGACGCTCCCGGTCATAAGACGCGCTGACCCGGTAGAGAGGCACGTCAGTGCCGCGCACCAGGGCGAGATGCCCGCGGAAAAAGGCGGCGTCCCTGTGGTTTTCTGTGGCCAGGCACGCCGTCATGAGGACGACGTGGCCCTCCTGCGCGAGCTTGCTGATGCACGGGAAGACAGCGTCTCGGATTTTCCGGCGGAGGGCGTGGTGGTCGTCGCATCGGTCAGGGAAGAAAGCCTGCACGGGGTCGATCAGGAGGTGGTTGTCCACCAGGCGGGAGGATTTGTCGGCAGGCAGGAGCTCTTGGAGTCGTTTAAGGATGGTGTGTTTCCCCGTGCCGGGGAAGCCGCTGAGAACAACAATCATGCCTTGGGGTCTCGTTGGATCGGCTTGTTTCTGCGGAGGAGCTGCAATAGGTAGAGAAGCCGGAGTCACTGTATCATCGCGAAGGACAGGTCTTTCTTGGACGCATTACGCGACAGGGTAGACGAGAGTCGACCCTTGGACTGTGCGTGGCGTGGGGGAGGAGAGGGGGAATGATAGGGAGGGCTCAAATATCTTGGTCATTGGTCAAGGCTCTTTATGACTCAGGAACTTTTCCTAAGGCGTCAAACCCTTACCTAAACCTAGGCCGATACCCCTTTTTTAACATTAAAACAAGTGTTTCGGGCGTGGTAAGTTCATTAGATAGTATTTAAAAATAAGTTATAGTGACATGGGATGATCAGTACAGTAGAGTGACTCATCTTCACAAGAAAAGTCATGTCGGATCCAGGCGTGGCCCGCCGTGGTGACTGGTGCCCCGATCAATAACCTCTCGTCAAGGAAGTTCCCACGCTCACACTATCTCTATATCTAGACTAGCTTTACCGCACGCACTCTGCCCGATGCATGGATTCTCGACATCAATTTGTCCATCCAACATTAAGTGCTGCTCCCCGTGTCACGCAGTCCAGCAGCTTGCGCCCACAATATCTGTTGCAGGTAATGACCGTGTATCTGTCTACGGATACAGTATATAAGAGGGGCAGAGGTGTGGCGGCGTGCTGCCCTTCGCTTAAACCCACTACTGTAGCTTGATTCAAATGTTCAGATGCACAAAATTCCTCCGGAAAATGAAAGCCACCCACCTTGCCGATGGCCAGTGCTAATCTATTCTCGATCTCTTTGCAGAACGTCTCCCCATTTATAGTGTGTGCTTTCCAACAGGCATTGCATCTGTTTGATGCGATATGAGCCAGTAGAGCGGATAGGTACTCCTCGCGGATATTGGAAGTGTTCGGGAGAGGGTTTGTGAAGGCCTGGCCCAATTCGGTGAGCCGCTTCTGGAAAAGGTCGGCCAACCAAGAGGGCAGGTGTCCAGCGTAGGCCATAAATGAACCCGAGTATCTACAAGACGTCCAAATATTGAATGAAGGATTGCGGACCTCGAGAAATGACTTGAAGCATTCGATGAGATTGTCTCGACAGCGCCTGCGAAAACTAATAAGATCACGTAATACCCACCCTTCAAAGGACGGTAGTTCATCACAGAAATACTCGAATGTCATCGGGAAATCCAACGTAAGACGGGCCAACGTTTCCCTTTCAGACGGCCATCCTCCAATGCTTGCGATAACGTATGCACGAAATGTCGCTGCCCCAGTTGGCATTGGCAAAATTTTACCTTGGATCTCAGCGCGGATGCGGGACTTGACGCCATCCATGTCGTATTTCTGTGAGGCGGCAAGCACCATCAAATTTTTGTTGTAGAAGTCAGGTATCATGAAAGGAATAGGGTACAACATTGTGAGAAGACAATTCAGCACTTCCGCGTCCTCAGATAGGCGCACCACTGGAAGCCCATCGACAGCTTCTTGATTGGAGGGTTGGGGAAGGGAAAACATGTCATCGAAGAAGGGAGACGACAGGGATAACACCAATTTGTGAACACGAAAGTTAATGAAGTCGCAAGATTGAATTATTATATCAGCATTAGCCATATCCAACTTGAAGCCATCAGGCAGGGGTGAAACATTCTGTGGGAGAGCAGGACTCGGGCCAGGTTCAGTCTGAAGTCCTCCCAGAATCACGATGTCTGATTCAGCCTATGGAAGCTTCTATTTGTCACTGATAACATATTTCGTAAACATCGATACTCACCCTTGTCATACAATCGTGAACAACATTTGTTAGCGCCATCCAAAAGGCGCGCATTGCTCTGCTTGGTATATTTGCGCACTCACATCCATGACCATCCCGGGGATCATGTGTATGGCGTAAGAAGAACATATAGAACTCATTGATATCGAAGAGAGGTGGGGATTTTGCTATGGAATCGATGTATTCACCCAGCCAAGTTAGTGTACCATAATCGCAAGGATGACCAGTCATTTCACTGGGAATACCAGTCGTCTTGAATGCCGTAAGATCATCCGCAAGATGGGCCCGAACTCTTTGGTGGTACTTCCAGAGTCCGTGAAGATCAACCAATGGTGTGGAAAGCTTGTCTTCCAGATCCTCAAGTGTGAATGAGAAAGTCAACGTGGTGCGCGCCGCATGATGTGCTTCCTGACGGAGTCCGTGTGTCTGTGCAAGAGAGTAAACTCGCAAAGCGGTCTGTTGACGAACGAACGGTGGATCCTGCGACGCAATAACGGCTCGGATGGAACTCATTATAAACTCCATCTGGTACTTTTGAGCTACCGACAGAAGGAGCATGGTTTGTTCGATAGTTGGAGGAAGGGCGGAGGGCATGGGGAGAATGAAAGAGAGGAGACTGGAGAGGGTGGCACCGCTATCCGATAGCTGGACAGACGGAGGTGATGGAGTAGTGCTTGCAGTATGTGAACTCAGAGCAGATTGGATGGCCTCTCGGAGTACAGGGGAGGCCTTGATGACATTGTGTTTCAGCACTCGGAACTCGCGGTGGTCGCATGAACGAAGAATGATATCGGCATCGGGGTCATCAAAATTTGAATTCTCTGGGATTTCAGGCGAGTTGGAAGGGGCTGAGGATACCTCGCTGACCGTTTGAGTCGACATTGTAAGACGATGAAAACAAAGACACTGACAATCGATGGGACTGACACAGTTCAGCGCAGTTTCGGCGCTATCCATGAAGGCTACGGTGCGATGGCCACGTTGTCTACCTTGGCCCAGCGGGCGTCTGTTTTTGACCATACCCTCACCGGTATGTTGGCCACTCGTATGTCTCTTTGTTTATCTACAGCCGCCTTTCTTCTGTATGTTGGAATAGGAATAGTTCGCTCAAGGTATGCTTCCTTTATGTCATTAGCATCCAACGCTTATAAGTATTAGGTACATACGGCCCTCCGGCGACACCAACAGACGACGCACACTCATCAACACCCTCGATGATGATTCCCTTCTTAACATTTCTACCACTGTAGACCGGTTCTTTTGGAGGAAGATGGCAGTGATATTGGGGATATCGACAACAATCTCTTAGAGGGTGGGAGATGGGAGCGCGAACGCTGGTGGTACAAGCTCGCTCAGGTCTACCAGAGATGGCGATACTTCACACTGGCATCACCGTCCCGCACCTACTGTACGTCTTTCCCTCGTCTGTATGTCTGGGACCCCGGATTTGCCCCCCATTCCGCTAGTTATTCACACGTTCAAAACCATCACTCACTGTGGACGACCAAAAAGGAATTCTCCTCGCACTCAACCACTGTGGTCTCGTGCGTCCCCATACGCCTTCGGATGCATCTTATACCGTTGACGAGGCCCATCGCAGCCATAGACGGGGCATTTCCGCTGTTGGAATACCTGTATGTCCAGCCTCTGACCGTGCCAGATACTGACTGGTCACTTCCCTCAGCATTTCGAGCACAACTTCTCCACCATCCCGTGCTACTTACCTTTGCCTTTCCGATTAGCTCGCCATTGCCTACCGGGCTTGTCGCACACTCTTGAATATATTCAACCACCCACGGACTTTGGCCCAAGAGAACTACTACAACAGCTTTCACTCATACCTCGGCTGTGCCACCGTCCTAAAATGCCTTGTCTTACAGCCATTGCCACCTGTACAACTAGTCTTTTCTTTTTGTGCAATCAATATATTTGTTGCGATGCGTATCTTTGCCACCACCTTTGAGGACTTTCGCCTGAGGCCGAATACTTGCGATGCGCCGAAGTGCCTATTTCCCAATACTTTGTCAGTCAACCCAGCACTCTTCAAACAGCCTCTCCTCCCTCTACACCCGCGCAACATGAGCACGCGCGCCATCCCCGCCGTCCCCCTCCTCTCGAGCGATATCCACCAACGCAGCCCTCACACCAGCAGGCATCTTATTTGACGATCTATCATCCAGCCGTCAATAACATCGACTTACGTACGCGCCTGCGCGGGGCTCCAACAGAGAGTGTATGAGCGCACGCACCCGGAGATATACACCCAAGCGCCACCCTCGTGGACGAGCTGCCAAACGCGCATCGCGTCCTGCCTCATGAGATCTTGTACATACCCGCCGGGTGCCTCCGGGTCCATCCCACGAAGCCGCGGCGTGATAAGTTACGAGATGTCAGAGCAGACCCTCCTGCGGAAGGACGGATTGACTACGCAATATGTCGCCCTAACTCTATTATGGAACCGATTGATTGGGAATGGCCTATGTATTGCTCCGTCAAAAAGCGACCTTTTTGGACATGCTTACATAGGTATGGCCTGTTGATGCGTGCTTATCACGCTTTCGATCACGACGTCCTGTCTCGAGTACACGTGATACTACACGCCTTTATAAACTCGGATCAGTAGATATTCATTCCCCTCAGTCTCATCTCTTGTCTTGATACTGAGGGGTACGTTGACCTACTTTACATATCTTACCACATTGCTAACTGTACGATAGCTCGCTAGGTACATCAATATTAGTCTCATCTCTTGTCTTGATACTGAGGGCACGCTAGTTCTTAATATGGCCATCGTACATTCATTAACGCATCGGATTTCTCAAATCTACTCAGGCTTCGCCCGTTCAGATGGTTTACCTGGGTTGCGCTCTGCTTCGTCTACTAGAGTTTGCGCATCGACCACCGGCGCGATATCCTGACTTATTCCCCATCCTCAACGTACTCCTCAGCACGCCAGTCTTCGTCTTCACCTGATCGTGGAGCATCAAATCTATCATCAAGGCGCGATGGACTGCCGGCAGCCTTAGCGTCGGCAGAGAGCCGAAGGAGAAAGAGGAGGAAGCCGGTCTCAGGCTGAGCATGCGGTTTCCGAGCGAGGACCTGGGTTCAGGCGGGGTCGGTTCTGCCGTTGCGTCGCTTGAAGGGATCCGGAATAGACAGGAAGGTGGATTGAGTGCACAGTCTTGGATATGGATTTGCAAGGAGACGAGGACGGGTGGACTAAAAGGGCGAAAGGTTATCTCACTGTATCTATATTTAGACTATTTTTTGCTGCAGTGGGCGCAGAACTCTGCCCGATCCGATCATGAGTTCTCGACATCACTTTGACCATCCAACATTACGTGCTGCTCTGCGTGTCACACACTCCGGCGTTTAACGTTTAACGCCAACTTGCGTTCACAGTATCTGCTTCAAGCAATGACCGTGCATCTGTCTACGAATACAGTGCATAAGCGACGGGTGGGGCAGAGGTGCAGCAGCATGCTTCGCTTAAACCCTCTACTGTAGCTTGATTCGAATGTTCAGATGCACAAAATTCCTCCAGAAAATGAAAGTCACCCACCTTGCCGATGGCCAGTGCTAATCGATTCTCGATCTCTTTGCAGAACGTCTCCCCATTCATAATGTGTACTTGCGGACAGGCAACGCATTTGTATGATGTGACATGAGCCTGTAGAGCGGATAGGTACTCCTCACGGATAGTGGAAGTGTTCAGGAGAGGTTTTGTAAACGCCTGGTCCAATTCGGTGAGACGCTCCTGGAAAAAGTCGGTCAACCAAGAGGGCGCGTATCCAGTGCTGAAATCCATATATGAAGTCGGACGTGTACAAGCCATCCACATATGGAATGGGGGAAAGCCAAGTTTGAGAAACGACTTGAAGCATTCGATGAGATTGTCTCGGCAGCGCTTGCGAAAACTAATAAGATCACGTAATATCCAACCTTCAAAGAACGGTAGCTCATCATAGAGATACTCGAATGTCATCGGAAAATCCAACGTAAGACGGGCCAACGTTTCCTTTTCAGGTGACAATCCTCTAGTGCTTGCGATAGCGTATGCATGAAAGGCCGCTGCCCCAATTGGCATAGGCAATTTTTTACCTTGGACCTCGGCGCGGATGCGGGACTGGATGACATCCATGTCGTATTTCTGTGAGGCAGCGAGCAGCATCAACGTTTTGTCGTAGGAGTTAGGTATCACGGAAGGAATCGGGTACAACATTGTGAGAAGACAATTCAGCACTTCCGCGTCCTCAGATAAGCGCACCACCGGAAGCCCATCGACAACTTCTTGATCGGAGGGTTGGGGAAGGGAAAACATGTCATCGAAGAAGGATGACGACAGGGATAACACCGATTTGTGGACACGAAAGTTGACGGAGTCGCAAGATTGAATTAGTATATCGGCATTAGCCATATCCAAGCCATCAGGCGGGGGTGAGGCATTCTGCGAGGAAGTAGGACCCAGGGCAGTTTCAGTTTGAAGTCCTCCCAGAATCACGATGTCTGATTCGGCCTATGGAAGCCTTCTAATTGATACCGATATCAGATATCTCGTAAACATTGGTACTCACCCTTGTCATACAAGCATGAACAACATTTGTTAGCGCCATCCAAAAGGCGCGTATTGTCCTGCTAGGTATATTTGCGCATTTACATCCTGAGGCACTTGTATGGCGTGACAAGGACATGTGGAACTCGGTGATATCGAAGAGAGCTGGACATTTCGCTATGGAATCGATGTATTCACCCAACCAGGTTAGTGTACCATAACGGCAAGGTTGACCAGTCATTTCGCTGGGAACACCAGTCGTCTTGAATGTCGGAAGATCATCCGCAAGGTAAGTCCGGACTCTGTGGTGGTACTTCCAGAGTCCGTGAAGATCAACCAATGGTGTGGCACCAAGTTTGTCTTCCAGATTCTCAAGTGTGAATGAGAAAATCAACGTGGCGCGGGCCGCATAAAGTGCTTCCTGACGAAGTCCATGCGTCTGTGCAAGAGAGTAAACTTGCAAAGCGGTCTCTTGACGAATGAACGGTGGATCCTGCGACCCAATGATGGCTCGGATGGTGCTCATAATAAATTCCATCTGGTAATTTTGAGCTGCCGATAGAAGAAGCATAGTTTGTTCGATAGTCGAAGGAAGGACGGATGGCATGGGGAGAATGAAAGAGAGGAGACTGGAGAGGGTGGCACCGCTATCAGAGAGTTGGACAGATGGAAGTGATGGAGTAGTGGTTGGAGTAGGCGAACTCAGAGCGGATTGGATGGCCTCCTGGAGCACGGGGGAGGCCTTGATGACATTGTGTTTCAGCACTCGGAACTCGCGGTGGTCGCATGAACGAAGAATGATATCGGCATCGGGGTCATCAAAAAGTGAATTCTCTGGGATTTCACCCGAGTTGCAAGGGGGTGAGGATACCTCGCTGGCCGTTTGAGTCGACATTGTAAGATGAGGAAAGCAAAGACACTGATGATCGATGGGACTGACACAGTTCAGCGCTATCCATTATGACTCGGGCGCGATGACCACGTTGTCTATCCTTGGACCCAGCGGGCGTCTGTTTTTGACCGACTATACCTTCATCAACATGCTGGCCACTCGCACGTCTCTTTGTTTATCTACCGCCGCATTTCTTCTATATGTTGGAATAGGAATAGTCCGCTCAAGGTATGCTCACTTGATGTTCATTAGCCGGCGCCTATGAGTACATACGGCCCTTGGTGACACTGACACCAACAGACGACGCACTCTCATCGACATCCTCGATAATGATTCCCTTCTCAACATTTTCTACCACTGTAGACCTGTTCTTTTGGATGAAGATGGAAGTGATATTTGGGACATCGACAACAAACTCTTAGAGGGTGGGAGATGGGGACGCGAACGCTGGTGGTACAAGCTTGCTCGGGTCTGCTGGAGATGGCGACACCTCAGGCGGTGACTGGTGCGACGTCGCCGGACTTGATCTTTGGAACTTCGAGGCGTTCTTGTATGAGGTGGTTATCTGGCTTGACTTCGGGCATGCGATGCTGTGGGGAAGCGAGGGACGAGAGTGGGGGCGGTGGGTCTGGAGGCGGAGGTGGTGACAGAGCTGGCTCAGAGTCGTCTGGGGCAAGGGCAGGTGGTGCTGAAGCTAACAGTTCTAAGTTCTAATGTCTTAAAGCTGCGGCGGCGGAGTCGACAAACATATGAGATGGTGCACGAGTGAGCTGGTAGGGGACGAGAGGGATGACGTGGGTGGTTCTGCTAGTGTCGACAGAGCCTTTGGCGTAGTGCTCTTTGTAGTTGCGGCTGCTTCGGCTCCCCTACTAACAATGGTGTCCAAAGGCGATATCGGTATTTCAGGTACGGGTGGCAAGAGTGTACGGGTGGGGGACGAGGGCGCAGCCGCGGCGTGATGGGTGTGAAATGTCTGCTGCGGTGGTGGATCTTGCACAGGCTCAGGTGAGGGAAATTCGAGGACATTGAGCGTGACGTGTGGGTGTGGGGCAGTCATCAGCAAAATCCAACGTTACTTGCCATGACTTGCCGCTTTTTTGACTTGCAGGTGCCTTGCCATTTCATTTGTAAGCCCTGATAAGGCCATTTTTTCCACAAGCAGTATCTGCAAGCCTTTCAAGTAGTAACAAGCCATGTAAGGAACTTGGGTTTCAGCAAGGCAGGTATGTGACTACTTCAAGCTACAGTACATCCGTCTCTCCATCTCGACGTGTAGTTCCTCCATGAGCGTCACGACCGCTTCCCTCACCACAACGATCCATGCCATGCTATTGATCCCGATCCCAGGCACAGCGACTCAAGGAGGGCGGCCTGGAGAACCTGATCTCTGGTGTGCGCAATTTCCTCCCCACGAACAAGCTCTGTACGGTCACGCGGCTGACCGAGGCGCTCATGGATTCCGGCGCGGCGTCGAACGTGTCCCTGCAAGAGACGGATGAATATATCATGTTGGATCCTCGCGCACCACGCAGTTCCCCCACGGCTGCGCGCGCGCCGGTGTGGCGCAGTCAGTTCACGGAAGGCATTGTCTTCGTCGTGGGCGGCGCGGGATACGTTGAATATGGGAACCTCGAGGAGTGGGCGGGCAAGGCGCGGCGGCAAGTCACGTATGGCGGGACGGAGATCTGGGACCCAGAGGGCTTTGTAGGCGTGTTGAGGGATCTTGGCAAGGCGCAGACTTGAAGGGCGGTGGGTGTGGTATGGTACGGCACGGATATCGCTTTAGACTCCAGATACGTGAAACTGGAGCAGCCTTTTTCTCACACAATAAGGGATTTTGATGAGCGAGGAACTGCACGACTGCCACACCTCCCTTGAACGACGCTGAGTGCAAAGGAGTCGACCAGTCCTTGGCCTGTGCTATTGCATCTGCGCCATTCCAGACAAGAACTCCGAGCTGTGCGACTTTTACTACGTATCCTCCTTCTGATCAGCCCGAAATGACATTGCCCGCCAACGTTCCGTAATCAAGCATACCCGTCGGCGGTCGAGCGACTAACACCCACCAAATCTGCCCTCCCCGTTCGTTCCTTCATGCGTCCTCGTCTCGGGACGCGACGTTGGTTCTATCTTGCTATCCTCTTCCTTTCAAACTCACGGGCGTGGACTCGACGTCTGCGCTACACTGCACATGCAGCTTTCCTCGGCGCAGGCCATGATCGCAACGGAACAGTGCCAATCCACATGCCTACGCGACGTGCTGGATGAGGCGATAGAGAAACTCGCACAGGAGACCTACGGGCAGTGCTGGATTGCACTACGGCTTGCGGTCGTCGGGCATTTGGACCAGCTGGCAGAGGCCCTCCGGCAATGGGCGCGGTGCGTGCAGGAGACATGCGCCAGTGGAAGACGTACCAGCTGTGCACTGGCTTGGCTCTGTCATGGGCGATGTGGGCGAGCTACTTGCTCTTGTCGATAGTACCCCTGCGTCAAGGTCGGATGGTGAGGCTGTCTGTGAGCTAAATATAAGACAAAAATCGAATTGACGATTAGGACTGTGCATCTACAGAGGCAAGTGGGGAGATAACCAGACGTACGCGGTTACCCAATGAGCTGAATCCTTTGAACAGCTCGCCCCCGGCCACACCAGCGCCGTGTGACCCAGGGACTGGCGTCGTGGCACCCACAGAGGGCACAAGCATCTGCGATATTTCACGTAGGCGCCGGACGTACGCGAATGCGGCTACATCTGCTCACTCTTTCTTCAATTCTGCTTCAAGCTTCTCCACATTGTCCTTCGAAATTGCGTTATCCTGCGAAGAGAAGTAAAATACGAGTACCAGACGAAGCTTGTCGGTCGGCGTTGGCTTTCCTTCTCCTTTCGGCAAACGGAGATACTCGAGCACAGTCGCAACGCTTTGTTTCGTGATCGCTTCTTCGGTCGAAAGAGTTCGTCAAGTCCGCGAGCTTTGATCTGTTTGAGCAGCGCTGTAGCGATGTTCATGTGCGAGTCAAGCATCGCTTTACGTGCTGTCAACTCTGGGAGCTGCGTAATTGCGGTTTTTAGATGCGTCACATTCGCAGAGAGATCTCTATCTTGCGCATTTCAGCCATGGATAAAGGGGGGAACGAGGGAACGAAAGTCTCACAGTTGCATGATGTCATTGACGTCGCTCACACCTGTCGATCGATCAGTCAGGAGAAGAGAGAGAGGAAGTCACACACGAGCGAAAGAAGGGAATGGGTTTCTATTGCTTGCCCAGCAGTGAGGCCAGGCAGGAGGTTTTTGTATGACGATAGGAACAAGTACACTACCAATGAATGTGAGTAGTAAAAAGAGGAAATGAGAATGGGAAACGAGTGTGTTGTGTCAAGGGCGCAACTGCGGGCGTGAGGTCCAAGCGTCGTGCTTTATCCGTCAGCTAGGTGAGAAGGGAGGATTGAAGGGGTGCATTGGCCATCGGAAAGGGGGACAGGCGGCGTGTTCAGCAGCGTGGTACTGGGTTGGCGATGTGATGCGTGCGTTGTTGTCTTTGGGGCGAAAGGAGTGGCATGTGTAACAGTTGTGAGGTCGGTTTGGTGGACGCAGAGGCTGTCATGTGGTCAAAATATGCCGATTTCGAGGCTGGTGCGATCCCATACCTTACAGCAGCATTGACGTCGTGGCTGCGTGGCGTGCTGCATGTGACTCAAGTACCTTTTGTAGGTTGTCCGTGGCGGGCTGGGCGAACTTCCTGTCGGGAGGAGAAGTGAAGGTGGGGAGGGCAGGGAAGAGGAAGAGAACCGGACATACATGTAATGAAAGACATCTTGGCGGCAGTATTGTCATCGTGCTTGAGCAGTTCAAGCTTGGTAAGCACAGACAGCCGTATGCTCCCTTCTTTTGCAGCATCCCGCTCCGCGTCCAATTCAGCACGAGCCTTCTCGAGCTTGCCCTGCAACCTGCAAACCTTGATCCTTAGCCCCCAAACCCCTTAGCGAGCTCGTGCCGCTCTGCAATGTTTTCACCAAGAGGGTCGACACCCTGCTCCTATCTTGTCCAGTGTGGTTGCTGTTAAGAGTGTGGGTTCCGGCAGGGTTGAGAGTGGTTCTTTCGGAGGTGGTGGCAGCGGTTGAACTGGTGGTTGCGGCTGTGATGGAGGCGACGAGAGTAAGCTCTGATGACACTTGAAGGCACGCACCAAATCGACATACTCCCCAACCGCGCGATCCATCATCCTGCCTTCCTCCTCGGCCACACGCAGCCCCAACATCAGCGCATGCTAGCACATCGATGCCTCCTCACCAGTGCGTACGTGCTCAGCATCACCAAACACGCTGTCCCCCGCATACTGGGCACACTCGGCGGCACCCTAGATCTTGATGAACTGGGCAGTGCGCGTACGGAGGGCATCCTCCGTGAGGGTAGGTTTGTCACCGGTGCGGTGTAAGGAGAGGGAGAGCTCGGGGAGCTGTAGTCCGGCGGGGTGCAGCGTCGAGTCTGGGTATGCACGAAGGACGGTGCGCTCTGCGTGCGCTGCGGCATTCTTGCGTTCGAGGGCTTGAGCACACTCAATGGCCAGGGCTGATTCCAGCAAGTGCTGTTGTAGCTTGAGTGCGGATGTATGTGCCTCATGCTAGAAGAATTGTGGTTAGTATGTGGTGTGTATGATGTATTGTAGTACGAGTAGGGTACGTACCTAGAACCGAGCAATGGCCGTACACAACTTTGAGAGCTTGAGGGACGACGGAATCCACGCGGAACGACACTGACTGATGGGGTGTTACGTTCTTGGCTTTGTACGATTATCTTTTACTTTTCCTTTCCCTTTCTCGTCACCTGACCCCCACTATCCCACGATCACCGTTCACCCTTTTTCCCTTTCCCTTTCTTGTCACCTGACCCCCATTATCCCACGATCACCGGACTGCCATATCACCTGACTCATATCTTGGGCACCAATGTGCTGGTACCTCATTGTTCCCCTTTCTTGTATAACCAACTTGTTCTGACTCCCATTACTTACTTTGACTTGTTCTGACTCTTACTACTTACTCTGACTCACTTTGACTCCTCTCATTCCCTTTGACTCGTTCTGACTCTCACTCTGACTCCTACGACTCATTGTTCTCTCGATTAAGCCGTTTAGTCATGGTAGCTGCCCTCAGGGTATATAAGCTGGCTTGTATCTAGAGTTGGGCCTTAAGCCTGACTTGGTTTAATCCCATTGTCTTGTCGCTTCCACCATGATTGAGTCTGAGCAACTTAAAACTTTCCTTCTCCTTCTTGCCCTTCTTCTTATCATTCTTAAAACACTTCAAACTCTCTTTGAAGCATTTTCCCTTATCCTCTTGCTCATCTCCCAGACCCTGGCTTAAGTGCCACTTCGCTTTATTACATGTTCATCTCTATTGAGGAAGTCCCTTATAGTAACTCGTCCTGCCATCACTATTTCATGCAAGTCGCACCTTTAAGCATCACCGCTTATAACATGGGGGGCACCCTCTGGAGACCATGGAGGAGGGACTTGTCTGGGTGCGGAAAGAAAGCGACAAAGAGAGGGGCATGAGCTGAAGACCACAGGAGGGACAAGCCAGGATGGAATATAAGTGAGTGGAGGAGGGGCACTCATGTTATCCTTCAGAGATCAGAAGGGAGGAACAAGTGATGACACGGAAAGAAGGCAGGAGAGACACGTCAGAATACAGAAAGAAAGCAAGTAAAGTAAGGGAACCCACCCTCTGGAGAATGCGACTGAGCAAGGGGTATGAGTTGGGGACCGCAAGGAGAGGGACAAGTGAGGGCATGGAAAGAACTCAACCAAGTGAGGGTGTGACCAGCCTCTGGTTTAGCCAGTGTAAGTTGTGGGAACCGGCCCTGTCAGGTGATCGTATCAGTCATAGTGCTTTGTCATGCCTTGTAATCATATTAGTAGTATCAGTCAGCATCTGTGATAGGCTTACTAACTGGTTAGTAAGTAGCTTATTGATAGCTTAGCAAGCGTCTTAGTACCTTAGTCATAGCTTGTATCTGACTTACTAAGTAGCTTAGTCGTGTCCTTGTACCTTTAGTATAAATGAGGCTCACTGTCATCCTTAGGATGGCAAGTTGAATATCCTGTCAATTCAGGCTTATTTTCCTCTTCACCTCTCTCATAAGTGGGCCTTAGGACATACTCTAAGGCAGGAACCACTTCCTCTATCACATCGACTACAACAAGTCAACAAGTTAACAGCTATACCGACTTGTCATTCAACTTCATATCCCAACACTGAGTCTTAGTGTTGCCTGTCGAGGACGGAGTCCGCTGTTGAAGACACATTAGTCCAACACGTGCTACTATCCAGATATGGAGGTGCACTTCCCAATTTGTGGTAATTATAATACATAGGTCATGTATGCACATATGGTAGTATGCACGTCACAGTCATGGCCTCACATGTATATAAACCCCAGGGCTTTCGCCCTAACAATACAGAGTTGATCTCCCGGATCATCTACTAGCTACAGTAGTACCTAAGTGAATAACTGGTAAGCCTGGTTGCTGCGCTTCATTGCTGTGCATCAGGTTATGGGCCCTGGTTGGCCTTCCACCCTTTTTGTCTGTGCCTTCAAAGGCTGCGAAGAAAGGTGTGATGGTATCTCTGGTAGGGAGAAACCTTGCTGGTACATTGTACTGCAGGGAGGAGACCCATAATACCTGCCCAGCATAATCCTGCCTAGTGCAGAGTCTGGGATGACCTGTTTCTTGGAAACAAGGACAGAGGGCGGAGTAATACATGTGGGAGTGTGTGACAAGCACTCTGAAACACATAAACCAGGCAGATGGCTCCAGCTGTGGAAATTCCGAAAAGATAAGGAATTCCGCATGTGGAACCATCAGCGCTCATTGCTTGATTTGCGCAATTTCTTGTTTGGTTCACTTGCCACATATTTGTGTGCTGATACACTATTTTACAGAACCAACCCTCAAACCTTATCGCTGCATCTCCAAACAATGGCTGCACAATCTGAAACACATAAACAAATGGAGTCAATTCCACGGTTGGACGGTACCAACTACCGCCAATGGAGTTTCTGTATCACCGCTGGTCTTTGGACCCTTGATCTCTGGTTGGTTACAGGGGCAGTCGCCCCTCAGTACCAAGTGCATCCTGTCCCCGCCAATGCAGCTGCTCCAACAGTTGAGGAGCACACAAGGATAGCCGCTTGGGACTCTGCCAATGAGAGATCCATTGGCTTTTTGTCAGGAGCTATGGAGGAAGCCATCGCGCGTCGTGTTGAAGACGCTGCTGAAATGGCTGCTGGTATTAAGGTCCAAGGCCTTAAAGGTGCGACATGCACAAGTTGTACGAATGGAAGTAGCGCATGTACAAAGGACTTGGTAGAAGGAGTGCTCACTTGTGATGACTAAGACTGATGAGGTAATAAAGGTAGAGTCTCCTAGTGATACTAGAGACGACTCAGAGATCGAAGTAAGAGGGAGAGCACACAAGGGATGAGCTTTCAAGATGTTTGGATTGGAAACCAAGTCAAGCTTAAGGCTTGACTTCAGAGCTAAGGCAGGCTTATATACAGGTTTGTAGCAATCTATCCTAAAGGGTAGAACAATAGAATACTGGAGTCAGGACGAGTAAGTACAAGTCAGAGTAAGTAGGAGTCAGGATGAGTTGATATGAATCATGTCGGGAGTTAGGGAGAGGAGTCAGATCAAGAACGAGTAGTGACTTGTGTAGTACCGTATGGAATGATGTAGCGATCTGGATATAAGTGAGTCATGAATGAATGATGCTATATGCGAAGTTACAAGTCAGTCCGAGTCAAACTGGAGGACGCGTAGGCGTCCAACAAGTTAGCGGGATAGATATCCAATAGGAGAGGTTGAGGCGGGGTTCGGGATAGAAGCACTGATGGCGGATTCAGGAATAGGCAAGGGCGCATCAGAGGAAGTCTCAGGAGATGCCGAGGTGCTTTCAGGAGGAGATCTGCGATGTGGCACTGCAATAGTATGCGCACCGTTGTATGTAGGCGAATGCTTGTGGATCAGTCCCTCAGCGTTCATATGCGTACGTACTGAGGTTGCGAGATGACACTGGTCAGCGAGGCACTGCACTTGCCTAGCAAGCTAGCTGGGGATGGAGGGTCTTCAGGAATGGTGATCTCTAACAGGGGACGATGGCTTGGTACAGTGGGATAGGTGTCGTAGGATGTAGGCTGGGGCTCTTGCATGTGATTGGGTTCTGGGATTGATTGCTGGCTGGGCCAGTCGACAGGGATATCGAAGTCTAGGAGCTGGGGTGCTGGCACGTGATCGGGTACTGGGGTCAACCACTGGTTGGGCCAATTGGCAGGGATGACGATAGACGACTTAGGGGAGTCGTCAGACATGGGGCTGTCCTCTTCTGGCATATGCTCTGGCTTCTGATCGGCTAGATATTCCATGGATGAGTACTGGCAAGCATGCTGGCTCCAGGGGATTGGAGGCATAGGCGGACATGGCTCAACGGCTGGGAATGGCAGGTGGGCTTCCTGATAAGGAAGTGGCTCTGGCGGGGATGAGTGGTACTTAGGCAGGAGGTATGACTGATGACTGGACATGTCAGGTGGCTGGTCAGGTGGCTGGACGGGTGGCTGGGCAGGTTGCGGTGGGGATAGGTTCGGGAGTGCAGAGGGGAATATGAGGGTTGGGGATGGTTCGGGGTTGCTCCGGGGTACCGCAAAGGGTGGTGAGGTAGCAGAGGATGATAAGGGAAGTGAAAATTTGAGGGGGAGATCGTAACAGCTGGTGCTGGCAATCAGGTTACCACCCAACATTGGTGGGACCAGACCAGCACCCTCTATAATATAACAACCCCTGCCACGATCTATTGGATCTTTGTGCAGGTTTGGGAATGGAGGCTGTCCCTGAACAAGCCGCCCCAAGGGCAGCTTGACCACCTCCTTATGTTATATAATCAGCTTGAAACAGAAGGGCAGATGCTTCCAACCCTTACAAAGGTCATGACCTTGCTAAACGCCTTACCAAAGGACTGGCAGCAATTGGTCACCCATCACATCCTGAATCAGCCTGCTGTAGCCAATATTACCTGGGCTGTGGCGACGGCTGCTATTGGGAACCATTGGGATGGGCTTCAAGCCCATAAGAAGCATCCACACCCTCAAGTGAAGGTGAATAAGCTTTCGGCTGTGCAGCACAAAGGTCCTAATCAAACCTTGCAGCAGCAGATGGCACCCTATCAAGGCAGCTTGTCAAAAGCGCCCCAGAAGAAAGGAAAAGGAAAAGCCCATGCCAGAGGCGCATGAGGAAAGGGACAGAAGGCGTGGAAACCCTGTATCAACTTCTTAGAGCAGGAGGCGGCTTTCAAGCACACTGCCATGCTCACGGAAGAATCCCACTCCACCCCTACCTTGCATATGGTCTTGTCTATCGGACCATCCGGCATTTCCACTTGGGTCGAGACCGAGTCTTCTATTTCTTCCACAGGCACTAACAGCATGTGGCCATAACTAGTGGATCCTCCTTTCTCTCTAACCACCATCATCTGTGAAAACCGCCTGCATAAACAAGTTAACAACTGTTTCTCGCGACTCACACTGCTGGTGATTGCTGTCTATGTCGAACAACAATATACACCTTTTTCTTCCCCAAGCCTTTCCATTCGCATTGTCACCGTCTCTCCCTTCCCCCTTTCTTGCCCCTGGGCCTCTTCCTCACAACATGGATTCCTACATCCCCAACGTTTCTGAAATCCCTGTCCCTATCCCCTTTGGTGAACTCACCTATTCCGCCATCGAAGACACTCCCAACCCTCACCCTATCACCGTCACCAATCCTCTCCAAATCCACGAATTTCCCGACACCCCTCAAGGTGCTGTCACCTTCCAAGCTCTCACTCGGGTCCAAGAATTCCTCTCCCATGGTTTTCGCAACCCCGACGACATCACTCCTTCCCGTGCCCTTTGGCTCGGATTCACATCCCAACTTCTTGTTGCCATCCACAATAGTATCCGTCGCACTCACAACACTGATGTGCAACCCCATTTCTTCACTTCCCTTTCGTCTCTGGAAGACGTTGACTTTCAACTTTTAGCCTCTACCTCTTCTGCTCTCCAATCCTTTTTCACTAACAGACAGAACGACGACTCTGCACCTGGCTCCCATGAGATATGCCTCCGCTGTCTCAAAGAGTGCAAGGTCCCCATCTCCGAAGCTGAGTGGGAGTCCATCCTCCTCTCCTGCAGACAGAACATCAAGGCCGCCCATCGCACCATCATCAACACCAAGCTTCGTGAAATTACTGAAGAAATGGACACCTGGGTCAATAACGCCCGTGCCCACATCAAAGACACCTTCATCAATTCGGTCGTCAATGATGATATCCCCAACTTTCATAACGAACATGCCCATGATGCACGCCTTGTAGAATGGGCTACACGCACGAAAGCGGCTGTTCGCCAGACAGCACTTGCTTACATTACTAACGATGCCATTCTTGACATAGTCGACCCCTGGGCTTCCGAAGCCCTTGAGGGAGCCAAAGCTCACGCCCTTGAGGAAAACAAGACCTTCCTCCTCAACTACACCCGCGACCAGCGCACCATTGCTGAAGCGTCTGCAATCTCTGACGCTAACGACTTCTACAACACCACCCTCGCTTCCCTCAAAGCTGAAGCCCTCGAACGTGCAGAACGCGAGGTCACCAGCTACAAGTCGGACCTCAAAATCCAGGCTGAGGAACGCAAGGAAGCCTTGAGGCTTGATTCGATCAAACGGATCAAAGAACCTTCTACTTCTACTTCTTCCGTATCCTGCACTAACCGCAACAAACAGCGTGCTGATCCCATTGCACGCCCATCACGCTCTCGATCGATCTCTTGATCCAGAGCACCTTCTCCTGAATCTCAGATCGTTCCCCCTGTTTTGATTTCTTCTCACTCACCGGACCAGTCCACACCTCGGGCTTCGCCCGTGGTGGAGCTTCCCCTCAACTGTGCTCTAACGGAGCCGGCTCTGAGTCTCCAGCCACCCCCCACTAACGTTACTGTCGGACCTCCCGAGAACTCGTTCGAGGTCGCGATGCTTGACGTCCCTTCTGAGGACACTAAACCCCTTCCCTCGATGGCGTCTTCCTTAGACCCGTCTACCTCAGGGATCCTTTCCGCCATCCAAGGGATGATTACCGAGGCCATCAGGCCTCTTGCATCCCAAATTTCAGTCGTGTCCGCTCGATGCGACACGATCCAAAGCCACCAGGCTACCACGGCTATTGACAAGCCATATTCTCCTTCTGCTCCTGCTGCCCTTTGGGCTCCTAACCCCTCTCACTGGGATCGCCCAGAAATTTCCCAACAGAATTCTCTCCCATCGTACCTTGACCAGCCAAAGCTCGACTACGACGCTGACATGGGAGACTATGACTACACTCCTCAAATCCACCCCGACCTTCTCCTGGTCCTGGCCGACATCGAACAATTTTACCGACGTCTTTACAATGTTCACCCCGACTCCACCCTTTCGACCTCCCAAGACGCTGAATTGCGCCAATTTGAGGACGATGTTGAACATTACCACATGGAATGGCTTAGCTCCGACACCGGTCCCCTTCCATGGTCCGACCGCGTCGACTACAACTTCAAACAATGGCGCGCCACCATCCTCTAGAACCGCGCCTTCCAAGCCGAAGACGCCTGTGCTAAGGGCACCACTTCCGCCGCACAAGTCGCCTTCGTCGCGCCGGACCCTCAACCCGCCGGCTCTATCAAACTCTTCCCCGACAGGCCGCCCTCAGCCCCCCCTATCACCACCCTCAATGACCAACCCGCCCACCAGCCCACCACCAATTTTGGCTGGTCTATTATAGGCAAATCTGGTAAACCTAAAAGCTTCGCTGCTGCTGCTGCCCAGAAGGCCCAGCCAGCCGTCGCTAAGGCAACCAATGCACCCGTTACCACTACTAACATCCGTCCTTTCCTCACACGTAACCAACTCAACGCCCTTAGCCCCACAGAAATTATTAACGCCTTCGAGATCCGCTTCCGTTCCAAGGTGATTTCTAGGATGGCAGGCAAAGGCGCCCTCATCAACATGTACCTCCGCTTCGCCAAGGATGACCCCTACGCCGGCCAAGTCGTCCCAATCGGCCAAGCCGATGCCTACGTCGCCCAATGCGACCAAGCTCAAGCCCAAGCCCAAGCCCAAGCCCAAGCTCCAAATCGACCCCATCGTCGACCTCGTCCCACCCCAGTTGTCACCACCGAATACACCGTCATGAGGTCCCCCTCTGCTCGGTCTATTCAAGGCCCAAAAGGCGACCCTGCGGCTATTGTCCGCTCTCTTCAAACCGCCATCCGACAGGCGTTTGGTAACAACAACCCCCCCATTTCTTTACTCAGTGGACGTTGGAGCTCTCAGCTCTTGTCTAACTTCGTCCTGACTTTTGCAGGTACACCGTCTAACGACGATGTCCTCAAATTCTCTGCTACCCTATGTTCTCCTTTCGGCCCGGGGTCTTCTATCATGCCCCAAAAGGGCTTTACCCGGGTCATTGTACACTCCGTCCCCATCGTCTACTCTAACGGAGTACGGCTGGACTCAAAGAAGCTCTCTTCAGAGCTTGCACGCAACGATGCGTGTGTCGGCCTTCGGGTCATTCAACAGCCGAAATGGCTCCGTTCTACGCTCTCTGCAGAACAGACTCATTCTTCTATTATCTTTGCCTTCCTAGATGAAGATGGGTCCAGGCTTAAACGCCTTCTTGCCTGACCCATTTTCCTTTTTGGCGGCCCTTGTGTCATCAAACTTTTTAACTCCCTTCCCCTCATCAAACAGTGTGACCGCTGCCATTCTCTCGGCCACGACATGCAACACTGCCGTCGTCTGAAGAATGCCATCATCTGCCCCCTCTGCGGCGGCCACCACTTGGCCAAAGACCATGGCTTTAAGTGCACCAATGCCAACACCCACCGAACCAGCCTCACCTGCACGTGCCCACCCTCGTGCATCAATTGTAAAGCCAAAGGCCTCAAACCAGTAGGTCATGTCGCTCGGGACCTCTCATGTCCCCTGCGCAAACAATTCCGCCATATGGATAATCATACGGGTAATTCGTCCGAGGAAGATACCTCGCGACCCATGATCGTGGATCCTGTCCACAATGCTACTAACAATGTTATTCCTTCCTCCCAACTGGACGAGGACGACCAAGTCGTCTTTGCTCCACAATCCTCGGCTGGCATCCCCTCTGCCAAAGATCGTAGCGACTCCTGTCTGACGGGAGGAACGGCCCTTAGGGGTCCTGGGCTTGCCCCTTCAGTTCCCGCTCGAGTCGATGACACGGGCTCTGCTACCACCGCCACCCTTTCTAAACAGGAACATGACTGTGCCCAAGCTCGGGCCGCCGCAGCAGATATCCAATTTTGGACTGATTTCTCTGCGGACGACTTTAACTGTCTGTCCCTCGCGGAGCTCATGGAGCTTCCCCCTCTAGGCCTCATGCGAGCATATCAGCTCGACATCAATATTGATTCTCTTCGCAGTGCCCTGATTAATGTCTGAGAGGCCCATCCAAATCACGTCGGTTAACATGAACCGACAGAGTGCTCTCACACACTCTCTCTTACAAACCTCTACCGCCGATGTACTAATTATCCAGGAACCATGGATCGGCACTGTCCAAATTGGACGGTCCGATTCTGACCCCCTTGGTCTTGATATCGCCAGTGCCACTAATAATAATATGTGGGAATGTTTTCTTCCCTCTTTCACTGACCCATCTTCCGTCCGTGTTGCTGCTTACGTTAAAACTGACTTTGCACGTACCTTCGCGATCACGAACGTTCTCTCCCATTCCCTCTCCACTCCCGAATCTATGATCCTTGATATTTCTTTCGACCAAGAACTTCTCCGCATAGTTAACGTCTACCATAGAACCCCCGTTGACAGAGACGGTCACAACCTCCTCCATCTTCTTTCTTCTACCTTAGACCCCTTCGTACCTACCCTCCTCCTTGGAGATTTTAATACTCACTCTCATATTTGGTCTTATCCTTACGCTACTATATCCCCCTGGGCCACAGAACTTGTGGATTGGTTTGACAACCAAGGCCTTGAGCTTCTGAACCCACCTCGCACTGCGACGTGGAGGAGCCATCAGGACGGAATTCAACCCTCTGTTCTTGATCTCGCTCTCATTAACGAGGCCGCGGCGATCTCCGGACAGATCTCCCCCCTCTCCATCTCTTTTGTGGACTCCGTCTCATCGGACCACGCTGCACTCTCCCTCTTTTGGTACCCCGCAGAGGCCATCGCTATTGCACCGCCTCCCAAACTCACCGGATACCAAGTTGACCACAACTTCTTCAAAGAATGGTCCAGATTCTTTTTGGCACTCCTACCCGAGCCGACTCCCCTTACCTCTATCGACGCACTCCGTACAGCGTCCATTTCCCTCCACGAAGATATCGACTCCGCTAGCGCATCCGTCTTTAAACATCGCAAATATCCCGATCCCTGCGGTGTACGCTGGTGGAATAAGGATTGCAATCTTGCACTAATGGCGGTTTATTCTCAAGACCTTCATGGTCCGGCCCGAAAGGCCGCTATCCGTACCCTTCGCAACATCATAGCCCAATCAAAATGTCAGTGGGCTCACGACTTCCTACATCATACCACCAGCAAGAATTTATGGGAAGCCGCCACATGGCGTAAGGGCCGCTCTATTAAGCGGATCCCCCCGCTCCTCACCTCCCACAACATACTCTCCCACAACCCAGTACATATGAGCACCGCTCTGCAGCAGCGGTTCTTTGTTACTGACCGACCACAAGTCGCTCCCCTCCAACCAGATGACCCCCCTCCTTTACCACCACGTGACTTCTTACCGATCACCAAGGAAGAGATTACGGCTGCCATCGCGCCAACCTCTAATAAGTCCACCCCAGGCTCCTCCGGCATCGGTTACACCCTCCTCAAATGGGCTTTCAAGGCTAGGCCAGATAGATTCGTCTCAATCTTCAACGCCTCCATCTCCCTCGGATTCCACCTATGGAAAGATGCACTTGTCGTCATTGTCCCGAAACCCCACAAGCCCAATTATAGCCTTCCTAAAGCCTACCGCCCCATCAGCCTCTTAGAATGTTGCGGGAAGCTACTGGAAAAAATCATCGCCCGCTGCATCCTTTCAGACACCCACACCTACGACATCCTTCCCAACTCTCAGTTCGGATCCCGCGACTACCATTGCGCCACAGACGCCGCCCTCTGCCTGGTTCACCACGCACAAGCCACCGTCAAATGCCATTTCATTGCCTCCGTCATCCTCTTCGATATCTCCGGGTTCTTCGATAACATCAACATCGAACGCA
>Ga0307512_10001971_pt1 | contig 27363 bp, 28 predicted proteins | sample 14_EM_MG_FD_200267 | JGI IMG/M metagenome (GOLD analysis project Ga0307512, IMG submission 200267) | Populus trichocarpa ectomycorrhiza microbial communities from riparian zone in the Pacific Northwest, United States - 14_EM | ecosystem: Host-associated > Plants > Roots > Unclassified | place... | reverse complement strand
GTGATACTGAACACTCCCCCCCCCCCCCCCGTCAACCCCAGAGATTACCCCATTCCTCCACAAACCCCAACTCACGGGCCCTCTCGGAAACTAGATCAAGCGCGTATCCTGCGGCGGTCTCGACGGAAGTGCCGTCCTTGATCCAATCCAGAATCATCTTTGTTTCGTAGATGGGGCATGGGTCAACCTCGGGGTCTGAGCCAGGGTGGACTCGGAGGTGCATCTTGAACTCCTCTTTACGGTGCCCCCTCCAGGAGCAGGGCGAATGGGGGCAATGGAGACAGCAGGGGAGGTGAGTCGATAACATGTGTCGTTTTAATTCCTGGACGCGCCCACATGACGTCGTGCACTCGGAGCAAAGTAGAGAAGGCTTGGAGGTGGATTCGGAGACGGGGGGAGTCTGCAAAAGGATGTACAGGACACGTATTGAATACTGGTCTGCACTAGCTGCACTTTATGAAGAGAGGCACCTCACCTGACCCTGGTGCGACGGATGGTCAGTAGACGAGGAATTTCCAGCGCCGGGGTGGATGTATTCCATGATGGCAGTAAAGATCGAGAACAACAAAGTTGGAGGGATTGCGGGAATGGGAATGGAAATGGGGGAATGCTGGGCATCAACTTGAAGATGGGTCTCAGTACTGAGGACTAATTAATGTGTTCGAAACAAAGAGTCTGGGCGTGCCGGTGTCAGACGAGTCTCGGGTCTCTGCGATTTCTGGAACTCTAGAAAGGTCAGACGCGACCATGCGGAAACCAGCACGCCACCAGGCGAAACGGGAAAGTTACCAACCCAAAACGCAGTGATTTGAGAGCGCTGATATCGGCTATCAGACATGGAGACAACACGCTGAAAGTTTAATCCTCCTGTCTTTTAGAAGCTTCCAAAATTATGTGGAAGGAAACAAAAGGTGTTTCCCGCCGAACTTGAACCCAACTGGGTCATGTACCGATGTTGGGGACTGAAGTAACAAAACACATCCATAAGTCCCGTGTGTCGAACGATAGGTAGTCGCACAGGTGTCCAGTCATCAACTATGTACACCAGAATCACGGTCAGTACGGAAGTCCACCTGAGGAGACTGGGCATTGTTAACTTACGCGAAGACCACGATCTTCTTCGGTGCGATCACTCGCAACAGTCAGTCATACCCACACGCCCTTGCTGGGAGCCAGTTCCATAGGAAAATACTTAACCTTATCACTGCACCTAATCTTAGCTGTCATAAAAGGGATAACTAATGAGGGTGTTCTGAATCTTCGGTGCTCGGTTGCAAGTTGAATTTCAGGGAAACCTTGGTCATGTGGGGGTTTCGGGAGATTGATCTCGCCTCTGCACTACTTCGACGCGCATTTTAGGTAGCGATCATACTCTCAGCCTGTAGTACCTGCGATTTCTCTGTATAACGAATATGTTTGAGTGTTAAGACGCTATGGATTCCATGGTCAATTAGACATCAAACACGAAGTCATTATCCCTAATGTCCATATCCTCGAACTGAAACCCAATCATTGGGTCTGCGACCAGCGGTGTTACACCTGTCTGCATCTTTGTCCGCAACTCCGCCGCCCTCGTTGTCCTGGTGGGTAGGCGCAAAGATACAGACGTGGCAGGGCGTGCAAGTATGCGTGGCGCCGAGGCGGGTGCACTGCGCAACGTGGAAGCCATGCGCCCCGCCACTGTCGCTGGCCTTGGTGGGGGGTTATTCTGTGGTGACTTCTTCGTCTGAACCATGGAAGTGGCATCTGCCCGCACAGCTTGTCGGAGCTTCGAAGCACTGGGAAGCGCTGGTTGCATAAAGGGTTGCGGTTTAGGGATGGTTGCAGCGCGTGCTCGTGGTACCGACGTCGATCCATGTATAGCGTTTGTTATGTGTCCAGTACGCTGAGTAGTTTGTGGAGCTTTGGTGGGCGGTTTGGAGGCCTCTCCAACACTGCGAAGGCCGAAAAAGGGGCTTGGATCATCTGCCGACGTCAAAGGCTCGATAAGTCAAGGGATGTAAAGCATCACAAGGTCACTTGCCATCATCTGGAAGTTCAAAAAAATCCCATTGAGATGATGCGTCAAAACCGCCGGCTTCGAGCAGCCCTGTGTCGTCGATGTTTTCCTTCTCCGCGGCATAGAAACGGTCTGCCGCGTCGTCATTTGGGATCGAGTGCATCATATCGAATAGCCGTATTCCCGCGAGCTTGTGGTCAGGGACATCAAAGTGGGGTGTGTATGGCGGATCTGTATTGCGTTTTGTATGAGAGGACATGGCGAAAGACGACACTCGCACCAATAGCAGTAGGGGGCATATATTCAATCTCGTCGTAATCCTCTTGTTGAACTTCCTCACTCTGCGCCTCAGGAACAACCGGCGCAATAGCATCATCCTCTATCACGTCCCAATGATTGCCGCTTGGGACTGGAGTCTCGAACACAGGGCCAGAGGTGCGTCGTCCGCGTACTGTCTTACGTGTTGAGCTTGAAAGAAGGGCATGTCCAGGTGTCAGGAGCTCCAATCTTCCGTCCAGGGTGGGTGGGTTTGACTTTGTAGGACATGGAGTCGGGTCATTTACCGCGCGGTGCTGACGGTTGGCAAAGGGAGTCTTGTCCCCAAGTGGACGAGCGACAGAGTTAGCCGCGGTTTTCGGGAACTGCGTTTCCTTAGGAAGCTTCTTTGAAGACTCTACGCTTAGATGTGAGATATGAATCGGACATAGGTTCTATTTCGTACTGGGAGATCCACCTTTGGATGGTGTCTGGACCTGTACTCGTAATGTTTTCACGGTGCGGGGACCATGCAGGGCGTTTTCCTGGAGTATGCCCCTGGCTTTCTGAAGAGCTCTTCCTGGTGTTTTCGTGTGCAAGGGACGGTTCGCAGTAAGAGGAGCTGGGCGAGATGTGAACATCTTTCGTGGATCCAACCATGGAGGATGGAAAGTCGGACTAATTAATCCAAGTCGCGGTCCCGTGCATGCTCTCACGATCACGTGACTAGACTTGGCGCACTTTTATATATTTATCGTCCAAGGATATTGATATGACGTTTCACGTTATCATCATTGTATCATTAAGCGTTTGGGATCGCCTCGCCCACAATTGGTAATCATGAATAAATTTCTATTTTCCTTTGTCTAGGCTACATTTCTAGCAAAAAGAATTCGTGTCAAATCAACCTACGAAACGTCCAAGTTGCCGACCTTGCCGACCCTTCCGTCCTCTACGACCCCAGAGATCCCCCCACAATCCCAATTTACCGAGCTCAAAAGCGCTTTGTTCCACCATCGAAATTGCAAACGCTCTCGCATCTTCAATGAGGGTAGTGCCTTCTATGATCCCTCGTACTAGTGGCCATGGGTTGTAAATGACGGTAATGTTTTTGTCCGGTTCCTGACTGCTGGACGCCGGGTGGACATTGTGCCGATGCCTGTTCAAGGTCTCCCAACGATCTCCTCTCCATGAGCAGCCAGGGTCCGGACATTGGAGCCAATGTGGCAGATGCGACAAGATATGCCGCTTCTGGTCTTGCGAACGGCCTAGTAGCGCAGTGCATATGGGGCAAAGCCAGTCCGCGTCATGCGTAGGTCTCTTCGGCGCAGATACTTTGGATGCGATGTTAGCGATTCTATCTTTGAGGAGCGAGGAGGCGACGCATGGTCGTTTCCTGTAGCCTAGCTCCGATCCTTGGACGATCTGCATGGCGACAATAAGCAATTTTGGTCAAGATGGACATGGGACGCTTGCTTCACCTGAGGATCGCATTGTCCAGGGAGTGTGGGATATGCCCCCCCGTACTGGCTCTGACTCATCTCAGGTATGGGGTGGCATGATATCTGGCTGCTAATCATCGCAGAATCATGGGAGAAATGACTGTAGGGCGTTATCTGTTGAGGAGTGGCATGGGGCATGCCTTGTTGACGAGTCTCCAAAGAAGGCCCATATACAGGTCGTCTCAGGAGGGATGGGGTGTGGGAAGAGGGCCCGGGCACTGTCGTGCGTGGATGTAAAATTCTTTGTGCTCCTCGCGGCTTGATACCTGGGCCATAGCATCCGGCAAGGTTGGTGTATTGCGTTGACAACAACCAGGGACGTTCATTGTTTCCGCGCCCTGCGTTCGGATGGAAAATCAGGTTCTGCATGCAGTAAGCTATATAGCTAGGAGGCAAAACAAAGCCAACTCACATCATTCGAGTCAGAGAAATAATAATCAGCCCATGAATTCACCGAGAAGTAGTTACTTGTGTCGTCCATAGAGGATGGCTCGGATTGTTCTTGACGGCGCAATCAAGGATGCGCGCAAATTGCAATCTTCAGAGGGGTTCCACAGGATGGTAGGGGGCAGCATACGCTCAATCTGTATTAGCTATATATCGGCCACGGGCATTGGTAAATTTCCTAGCTGCTTTCCAGTGGGTTTGGGTCTATGGGTGTTACTAGTAGTTGTCACGGACGCGAATAACCACCGTCCTCCGATGCGTGCGGGGATATGGTGGCTCTGTGGCTGAGAAATAAGGATAGCACACAACCAACCTGTACGCCAACTATCCGCATCGGACCCATAAGGTGATGGTTGCTAATACCTTACAGTGCAGGATTAGGGAACAAGGGCCTCTCCCAACTTGGAGATTGTTTTCAACATTCCTCAACGGGGTTGTCCTAGGAAAATTTGTCACATCAATGAGAGAGCTTGGTGACATCAATCATGATGCGAGCATCGGCGGTCACGACTCACGAGTCCGACAGAAAGAACCGTTGTTAAGTATGCAATAATGCCGGACTCTCGTCCTTGGTGCTGCGCACTAGCATAAGGGTAGATGTACTCGGTGACATACCAGGTCGGAGTTGAGGAGCGATACGCACATGACGGCAGTCCGAGTCGGATGTCGTTTGGTGTCATTTTCCAGTTGTATGAGTGCCAATGCACCTGCTGGCCTCTTTACGAGACCCCCATCTATCCGGACAAGGACGCATAAGGGGGAACTCGACCAGGAGGGATGACGGGGTTTGACTAACATGATCAGGCGCACTGGCTCTACACCGAGTTGTAACTGGTAACTGGCGATCATTCTGATTCATTCATACACAGGAGAGGAGAAAATACACCAAATAGGGTCGACATGTTGATTGTTGAAGCATACTAGAAGTTCCATCCGGGACCCCATCATGGCATGTTATTCACTAGGGCGTTACATCGCTCGCGACAAGGCGCTTGTACCTGTGAACGAAGACCTTACAAAACCGTAAGGCCAACATTTGGCGCCTGAAAACAGTGAAAAGAGTTTGTTATGAATAACTTCCGTCAGAGTGGTCAGGTTGATGTGCAGTCCTCCACAAGGACTTCTAGCATATCCCGGCCAGGATCTTCCTGGTCCCTAGCGAATGAAGCGTATGTTGGGCATCAAACAGTTGGTTTGCAGTCTTCCGGTATTTAAAAGAAGTTCCATTGACGTGACGACGTGATGGTGCCGACTTCTCAGGCTCACATCGCCCGAACGGACCGGAACGGCTGTGCCGGCGGCCTTCGAGCATGGAGTCAGTATAGATGGACGTGGAATTGAATTTTCGAGGATGTCCACTTCCCCACGAATTCAGGGCAGTGCAGAGGGATGAAGGATCAGCGGAAAGCGATCATGATGATAATTGCCGTCTCCTGACCCACCTCAACTCCCGAGTACCCGTGGCTGTACCTCTGACTCGGAGTCTTGTGTTATGGTCCCCACGCAGAGTGTTGGACGGCATTCCCTTGGAGTTTTCACCTGAAATTTGAAGAGCTATCTCCTGAGTTTTCGGGTGTGAGAGGCGATTCGCAGCAGGGGGACGTTACCGACTGTTACCAAGTAGTAACCTTCACGTTTGTGATTGTCCGAATCTTTCACCTTCCTCGAACACCTCAGTTTGTTCACTGCCGGCCCTCTACCGCGTAATGGTGATAATCTATGGTGATTATCTGACTGGGGGTTGTCGTGATTGAGGCCTCCAAAGGCCTATGAAGTATATTTTGAAATTTAGGTTTGGCGAAATTTGGCGGGCCGCTCGGCGCTCGGCGTTATAGTCATCGGCTCGTCGGTTAGATTAGATATCCATTTATTATATGCGTCACCACATACTGTACCGCACAGTACGTCGCCTGCTTGTGATGAATGGTATGTGTACATGAGAGGACTTTACGATGGATAGCTCCATAAGTACACATTAGAGCCTGTGTATTATTACCTTTTGATGCCGGGCCTTTCATATTTTTCGAACTCGTTAGACTTCGTAGTTAGTTTTCCGGTCACTCGTGATCGGTTCTCATGCACGCAAGCACGCGCGCCCCGTACTATAATCGGCGATGAGCGCACATTTTATACTTTCCCCTTCACAGGGCCTCCCTTGCGCGCGCCTCGAACTCAATTCCATTGGCCAAGCATTTAATTACCGAAACTACCCTCAGTCCCGGGATCTTCCCTTCGGTCCCCATGAGTGGGGGAGAGATCAGATGTCACCTATGCCCATGGGTTGAACATAGAACGCGGAATTTTTGAGGTCAATGGCGATTGCCAGGGTCGATGGCTGTCGCTCTGAGTCAGAGGAATGTAAGATTAACCAATTTAAGTGGGGTAAGATCAAATGACAGCGTGAAAGAATGAAAAAGAACTGCGGTGTGGGAGGAAGAATGGAAGATGGATAGTCGTCGTACGTCGTATTCAAATTCCTACTGTTCTTCTATCAGAGGCGAATCAACCCCTTAATCGAGAGTACCCGAGAGCGACTAGCCTGTGACTACCCGAGCAGTTGATCCCTCCTCCCCTTACGGCCCCAGGGGTTTTCCCACAACTCTTGCTTACCGAGCTCTGAGGCCTTTTCTTTCACCATCGACATTGCATGATTTTTCGCCTCTTCGACTGAGAGGGAGCCCTCTTCGATCCCCTCTACTAATGGCCATGGGTCGTACGCTTTGAATTGGCCCTCATCCAGATCCTGGCCACTGGGCGGGTGGCTATTGGCCCAATGCCTCCTAAAAACATTGGGGCGATTGCCCCTCCAACAGCAGCCGGGATAAGGACAATGGATCCAATGGGGAAGGTGACTCAGAAGGTGACGCTTTCTTTCTTGTGGACGCTCGAACGACGATGGGCAGCCTGGGTCGAGGCAAGTCCAATTACGCACGCTTTGTTGCGGGACCGGCGAAGCACCGATGGCTCCACCGCCATAGTTGGGAGGCGGCTGCGAAAAAAGAAACGGATACGTGAAGTCCACAGTAGGATTAACGGGTAACCCTTGGACCGCCTGTGTGCAAGCAGTGAGAACCATAAACGGGATCCGTTCAAGTTAGATTATAGATGACACTTCACCTGAGAGTCGTGTTGTCCAGGGAGTCTGTAGGACATTTCCATGTCACGGCGCCCCTGGACGTCGTATGCGAGGGGGTCACTCATCACCGGAGGCGCCTGAGAGTAAGGACTACTGGGAGGCATCCATTGGGGGACTCTATGAAAAGGAGCGCGCTGACTCGGAGAGGTGAGATGAGAAACATGGTCTATGTGGTCTCCCCGAGTCATGTGAGGTGTAGTGTAGAAAGGGGCTCCAAGAGATGGTCTGTGATATACGTTTTCCTGTGCCGCTATGGGGTCGACACGGTTTTGATCTCCAGGCAAAGTTGTATAGAGTCTTGAAGAAGGGCCGACACAAGGAGGGCTTTGTTGTTGATGGCTTCCATGGCCTATGAACGAAGACAAATGTGGTACCTGCAAATACTAAGCTAAATAGCCGAGGATGGAAAGGGAAGCGGACCTGATGAGACCCGGAAGAATAAGGGGAGCTCCGAATACGACCTCGAGCACTGGTAGATCGTCCGTTGTTGCCCATGGAAGGGGTCGTATTGCGGGACTTTTTTGAAACGAAAGTGCTGGAAAGAGTTGCAGGTTGGAAATTTGAATGCTGGGGCGAGAGGAGAATGACCTGTAAGCTCACAACCCTAGTACCAGCATATTAGCATTCCTGCTACTGCAATGTAAAGGGCACCCACCTAACACACGCAACAGCCTAGCGATGGTACCCTCGATCGAAGGCGGCTTCTGGAATTGAAGCTATGTCTGTGGCGGAGAAGCTGAAATGAGATCGCCGGATCTCAACGGTCAGTCACAAAGTTATGCCTAGCGGTCACTCGCTGTGCAACTTCAGGGCCCAAGCAGAGAGTTCCGGAATGTGGTTTCGCTGCGCCATTTGAGGGTGATGACCGGATACTGGGAAAAACTGCTTGGATCAGAGAGGAGAGGGATTGACCGTATGGCAAGGTGCTTATATAGGAGAGGAAGTAGTAGGGTTCGCGCAGGGCGCAGAGACATCGTGCAGGTGGGTCAGAACTGAGGAGTGTTGGGAGCAGTGCCGAGGTCTACAGGGCCTGCGGAATAAATAAATCAATCGCCGTGCCCCTTGTCAGGGTGCCCGTGCTGTCCTCGTACCAGTATCGTGGCAAACCGTTTTCATAAAAACCAGGTAGAGTAAAGGGGAGAGTAGGGTTGGCGGCAGCAGCGCCGTCATGGTTGGCTCTTGAGTAAACTACGGTCCCTCATAGGCAAAGGGGGAGTTTATGTGCCCTTCAGTAGCCGCAGAATACCTGCGGGGGCCCGCATGTTCCCACGAGGGTGAATGTGAATGTGGAACAACAAAGCAGCGCTCTTTCAAAAGTAAGCAACCTCCGCACTGGGGACCATCACTGGACCATCTTGCACAGATAGGATGCATGTTTTTTTTTCCGGAGAATCGCCACTTGATGGGATATTCCCTTCTCGGGATAGTAGAGTACGTGAAGCTACCCTGAAGGCGTCCCAGCTTACGGCGCGGAATTGGCTGATTATGCGGCCAGTCGCTGTTACCCGAAACAATAATATTCCAACTGCTTGGTAAGTCTACCCCTGGCGGGTTGGGCACGCAGCCCCGGACATCTGACACCCCTACATGCCGTAACAGCACCCACTTTGAAAGATAGCCGCCTAGTGGATGCGATGGATGGAAGGTTGAGGTAATGGCGTGTGATGCGCCGAGTCCGCCTTGATATTGTTCTGTCCGACATGTTCTATTGCAGGTCAGGTACCCTGCAGTCGAGGGCCACGAGGCCGGAGCATCCTGCTTTTGGCCACCGACGGCGATTGAGTGTCACCTTGAATCTCGCTTTGTTGATGGCTTGAACCTGAACCAATCGACAGGCCTGCCGCCTGCTCGACCCCTTCCGGTACGTCGCCTCCGTCTGTCCGCAAACGGATATGACAATGGGTCAGCTGCAAGGCATCAACCATCCCATTGATGGATATGAACAGGAGCGTCTAGGCGTGGGGCGGAACCCAAAAGGTGGCGTAAGCAAGTTCATGTCGCATTAACATGGCTCAGCCTTCGCGAGGATGATGGCCTGATGGCCCGAGTCGGACCGGTTGACAAGGACGCGCCAGCTTAAGCTTCATATTCCTCGTAGACTAATAGCCTAGAATTGATACCAATGATGGTGAGCGGACACAGCTTACCTCTCAGATGACTAAATTTGGGTGCAGGTGTTTGTTTTTTGTTGCATTTACCGTAAGGAGCTGCGCCACTCGTCCCGGGCCACCGTCGCGCCAAACTGGCCCAAACATCCTCAAACATCCTCGGACTGTAGACATCCAACACATCTCACGATCGGAGTCTCCGCGAATATCAACCCTGAACAACATTTCATGCGGCGACGTGATTTTTATTGTCAAATAGTCGTTTTAAACGTGAGCTCAACGGGTCAACAGCCGGGTTCCAGGCATCATCCAGCTGTGTCATTTCTCGACAAAACGCAGAGTACATGAAAAACACCACTTATGTTCATTATCTTTCGCACTCAGCTGGCAGCTCCCGTCCTACTAGAAGGTATGCTCGATAACCTGTCCCGAGCCTCGAACGCCTCGTATCTATGCCCCAAACCTCGGACGAAATGCAAGAAGGTCCATGCTACTCGTAAAGGACAAAGCTCACACTGTGACACCTCTGTTCATAGAATATATAGAAGACCGCTCGCCTCTTGGGCCTCGCAGAAAGTGGTGGCATATGAGCGTTAATCAACGTGGGACATGTCTTTATGGTTCGCACGGTGTCAAGACGTTCAGTTCCAAACCGTTAACTTGAAACCTTTGTCAGTTTTGCACGGTGTACGTAAATGTGGCACAAACCAAAGGACCTTCGCGAAAGAGAGCAGAGGATGGATCTGTTGACTTCCCACATGGCTCGCGTAGCTAGGGAGAGGGAATGTGGGCATCGTTCAGAGACGAACACATGGTGCGTGCTCCGATAGCTCGCCCTATAAAGATGATCGTGAGGGTCCCACATGCGTGCAAACCTTATGAGTCCGACTCCTCCCTCAAACAGGATCAGTAGGGACGGGAGATTCTCTATCTTTGTCTGCAGAACAGCCTAGACCAACTTACCTAACTGTTCTTCTAGTAGATCCTGAAAATTTAGCATCTTGTCACCGGTGCAAGTACCAAGAGTTACATATAGTTCTGCGAAAAAGAAATGAAGTATATTTCAGGTGTGGGATACGGTCTCCACCTCGTATCTGGCGAGTTTACAGTCATTAATAGAGGAGCTTACTCATGCACCAGTCAACTGTCATAGGAATACTTCGGCTTACATACGCCAAAGCCAAGCATAATCTGAACCTCGCTCCTCAATAAGTCCTCGTGTGTGCCCATTCATATATCTGTCTTCAGCTAGTAAGTCAAATTGACGCGCGCAAAGAGAACAGATAAAACATACAAGATGAGATCAGAATGTCATTTAAGGTTTCCGAACCTACACGTCGAAATATCATATATTTCCTCTTCCTCGTAACTCTCAGAGTCGTGAGAAAAAATCCAAACAGGGAGCGTTCTGAGTATTGATGTCATGAGAGACGAGTACCGTAGGGGCACTGTACAAGTTCTCTGCCTTATGGTTCCAGCCTACGCCCGAGGGGGCACAGCACCAGCGGTGGTGGAACCATAGATTCGGATATTACTGTATTCAATGAGACTCTGTCGGATTAGATTAGGAAACACCATCTCTCGAGGGCGTACGCGCGTACATTCTGTCATTGATCGGATGATCGTGTGTGGAGCGAGAAGCCAAGGAAAAGAGAAGCTACTCTGCGCCAACGAGTTTGTTATTATTTTTGGATTGTGATCGATTCTTTGGATAGACATACAGTAATAATCCACCCCCGGCCGCCGTGTGCACAGCAATAATCGCTACCGTATTCCGACCTTCTTGCCTCAAGGTCCTTATCTTCGAGAGGACCTTCGAACACGGACCCTATTCAATGATTCATTGACTCGGACCAATCGGGTTGACCAAGATTGCGCCCTCCCCCCCCTGCTTCTTCAGAAATTGGAAACCGAGGACGCGGAGCACGGATACTTCTTTCCATTGTAATTAGCTTTCTTTCTGGGAATCGACCCGCATTATTAGGGTGAGGATGTTTGGATCTGATAGAAGAGAGATGATGATTCTAAGGCTTCTGGGAGATGTGTTCGATACATGTACCATCTTGAATCGAAGCTTTACACTTTATAGGGACTGATCAAGAAAAAAAAAAGTGCGATACAGTACAAGTAATAAATCAACCGTGGTTATTTGGGTTTCAGTGCCGGGTTTGACAGGTCTGTTGATAATTGGCAGGTGATCACGCGATCACGTGCTCGCCCGCAAAAGACAAACAAACTCCGAATTGATATTGTTGTTGCACACTGTCCGTGGTAAACTTGAACTTGCAAGATACTCGTTTCGGGCTCTCTGCGAGGTAACTTTAACAACCGATATGATCCTTCTTGGTTAAAAGAGGGGACCATCTCTACTGGTGACAGATTTGGTCTTTGCATGGGAAAGAGGTGGAAATTGCCGAACAACTATCTGTAGGTAGGAGAAGGGCCGAGGGTTGATCTGATGAAATCACGGAAGTGGGCCAAACTACTACCGCAACAACAACTAAAAACTACAACCTAGTCTAGTCACTTTTCTTCAGGTGGCTCTCCTATTGTAGCCCCCGTGTATCTGCCAGGGAGCGCTACAACCAAGTGGACGCCTCACCCGACACTCACACTAGGGGAGCTGAGCCACCATTGCATGCAGCTAGTCAGTTCAGTCTCCTTTTTATGTGCAAATCACATCATTTCACACCTCTTATCGCGGGGCAGGTCATAAACTCATTATACACATCACGGCATTTGCTCTACATCGGGTATATCGGACCGATTTTCACTTTACGGCCGCACTGAAGGCGTGGCGGTCGTGTTGTGTTGAGCTTCTTTGACAGGGAAAGCGAGATGGAACCAAGGAGGCCAGGTGAAGAAGTACTCGTCGTCTAATTGTTTGCCACTGCCAGTCACAAGATGGTAGCCCGGACAATACTTAGCCAACCCTACGGAGCGCGGGATCATCGATCACCCACTGACAATGCCATCTAAGATGCGGTGATCTTGCCTCGAGCGGTAGACGGCAGTTGTAAAGAGCTCGTTGAGGTATAGTCCAATCGTAATTATTCTCCGACACAAATGCATTCCTGACGGCACGAAACACTATGACGACAGGACCATGGAAAGTTCGAGACCATCTGATAATGACGATTGATTGGAATGTTCTACGGACATTTCGTTAGCTAAGGCGGTCGTAAGCAAAGATGGCTAAATAGACGTGGTTCAGTGAAGTCCACCGTCATGCCCCGCCACTCAAAGTCAGCTCTGGGGCCCTTCCTACATTCTACCGGTCCCGTCGCCCTGTGCATGTACCGATAATAATGAAGAGTAGGCGGACTTGATTTAATGACACGCACGTACTGAGAGGGCATCAATATGAGACGCAAATAATGGGATGAAATTCCCTAGGTCGTGGGCTGCACAAACACCTTGGCCCTTACGGCGGTCACCACCTAGTATACGGCAAGCCCATTTCAACCTGTAAAAGCTTCGAAAAGCGACCGGGCCACCTGCGCCCATGAAGTGCGCTGCCTGTGACGCGGTGGGATGGATGCCAGTGCACGTCGGGGATGGGGGAGGACTTGAAGGCTCACATTCCAATCAAATTAGAGCCCTGGTGAATAGCCAGATAGTTGCTATAAATGTCCCTTTCATCCATTCCTGCAACGTCTTTGGTGGATCGGACTTGATGCATTTGACAGCCAACGTGCTGGCGAGACCTACTGGACGCTGGCATAACTGGAGCCACGTCACGATTGGCCTAGAAGGTACTGGTCAGAAGTGGCCCAATGACGGGGGATAAGTACGATAAGTGTTCGACGCCGTTCGGGCTCAACCATAGTAGCATCGCTGCTGAATCGAGACAACGTACCTCGGCTGGATGCCTATCCTGTGGTGGCAATGAGTGTACGACATGAGGTCTGAGGCCTGAGGAATGAACGTTAATGAACACGCGCAGGTCTCAGACCTCAGAGCGAGTCAACAACCTTGAACAAGGTTCAACAAACTCCGGGTCTTCAAGCTTCAAGCTTCAAGTTCAGTCGACTGGCCGCACCTCAAGGCCTCAAAGGCCTCAACGCCTCAACTCCCATAACTAGTATGAATCACCACACGTCATGACCTGAGTGGGGAAAGGAGGAGATCCCGAAGGTAGTTGCGCCAGTAAGGATCGTTGGTGCTAGCGAGGCTGTAAACTTGCTATGTAAAACTTGCTCACGGACGAAACAATTGCGGCCTCTGTCACCATGTCACCAGTCAAGCAACGATGATGTCCACTACAGTACATCTGATGACAGAAAACAAAACAAAAGAACAAAGGGGGGCCCCACAATTGAAGCCGGTTATTCACGCAATGTCCCGGATGCACCTACTCGCCCTACCCAGTCCCCCCTTCTCAACGATACATTTGGTCAGTCAGTAGAACGCCCGTTACTGCGGCGGCATTGAACCTTCTTTTCCCGTCCACCCCATAGATTCTCCCAATCCTCCACCAATCCTAACTCGTGGGCCTTTTCTGAAACAAAACCAAGCGCATATGCCGCCGCGATCTCGACCGGGGTACCGTCTTTGATCCAACCCAGAATCACCTTCGTTTCGTAGACGTGGAACGGGCCAAAGTTGGGGTCGGCGCCGGGGTGCGCCCTCAAGTGTGTCTTGAAGTTCTCCTTCCGGTGTCCCCTCCAAGGACAGGGCGAATATGGACAGTGAAGCCAGCAGGGGAGATGAGCTGATAATACGTGTCGCCACACGTCTTGTGGGCGCCCGCAGGCCTTGTTGCACTTGGGGCAGAGTACTCGGGAGGGTTTGGGCCCGGAGGTGGACTGGGAGACGGAGGAAGTCTGAGCAGGGGCATACAGGACGCCTGTTAGATACTGGCTGCACGTCATGAAGAGAGCTACTTCACCTGATTGTGACCATGTAATGAATGTTCAGAGGAGGAATCCCCGACGTCTGTGAAGTTTTCTACGAAAAGGGGAACTCCGTCGAAATTTTTAAGGTAGTTCATGAGGGAAGTAGGATTGAGAACAACGAATAAACAGTAGTTGCGGGTATGGGGATGGGGGAGTAAAGGGCTTCAAACTGAAGATGGCCGTCAACCCTGCGGACTGATTTATCTGTTCGAAAGATCTGCCTAGGCCCACCAATTTTCAAGTAGCTTCGAGACTTCAGAAGCTTTCTGGCTTCTGAAACTTTGCTACAATATTCATATATACACATGGGAAACCAACCGGCCACCAGGCAAAACGGGGAAGTCTCGAACTCAAAAAACGGCGGCTATCACTAGCAGACATGAAGGTACCGCGCCCAAAGGTTAAACCGCCTGACTCTGCAAGGTGTCAAGAACACGTAAAAGAAATGAAGAATGTTCGCTGCTGAACTTGAAGGCGATGCCAGTACGCGCCGAGAGTTGGGGATTGAAATGAAATAAAAAAACAAACATCCATCTTGGAGGTGCATGTGACAAACGACGGGTTGACTCGCGTTGGTGCAAAGTTTCCAATTAAGTACACCAGCGTCACGGTCAGTACGGTTGTCCACCTAACACAGATTCAGTGTCGTCTAAAGACCGCGATGAATCCTCACTGCGATCAGTCGGAACGGCTGGGCGTTTCCAAAGTACCATTGCCGAGTACCAGTTCCATTAGAAAATGCCTGGGTAGCTTGCCGCACCAAGTCTTGGCTGCTGTAAATGGAGGAGAGATTCCAACGAAGCTGTCGATGTCGTGACTCAGAATATCGAGTGTTGATGCGGCTTTCATTCATCATCGAAGTTGATCTCGGGCCATCGATCACCCTCCACAACAAATGCATTCGAATTTCAAGACAGTATGGATTCGATAGTCAATTAGACGCCAAACACGAAATCCCCGTCCCTGACGTCCGCACTCTCGAACCGAAAAACGATCTTTGGGTCTGTAACAGCGGCATCACGATCCCACCTGTCCATAGATTTGTCAGAAACTTACCAGCCTTGTCGTCCTGGTGGGGGTGTAAAGATATAGAAGTAGCACGGCATGCAAGGATTCGTGGTGCTAAGCGCGTGCAACACATAACGCGGAACCCATGCGTCCTGCCACCCCAACTCAGGCTGGAAGTGTTGAGGGATTAATTTGTGGCAACTTCTTACTGTAGTCAGACTGGCCATGCGGGCGGCGTCCTCTTGCACAGCTCACCGGAATTTCGAAGCAGCAGGAAGTGCCCATTGCTCCGGAGTTTGGGGTTTTGACCCTTTTGCAGAACAAGCCTGCGCCACCGGCGCCGCTCCACACATGCAGTTTGTCATGTGCCCAGTATGCTGGTTGGTCTGTGGAGCTATGTTAGACCGTCCGGAAACTTCGCCACCACCACGAAGCCCGGAAAAATGGCTAAGATCAACTGCGGACGTTAAAACCGGATAAGTAAAAGGCGTTAAGCATCGTACAAGTTTGCTTGTCGTTTTCCGAGAGTTCAAGGAGGTTGCATTTGGCTGACTTCATCACCGATATCTTCGTTTTCAGTGGCATATAAATGATCTGTCGCATCGCCTTCGGGATTGAGCACAATTGTATAGAATAGCCGTATTCTCATAGGCTCGTAGTCAGTGACACCAGTGTGAGGATGTGAGGCGGTTCTGTTTTGCGCGTTAGTATGGGTGACACGGTAAAAGAAAAGGCGGTACTCACGCCCTTATGCCAAACAAATTCGAAACCTCCCCCGCCTGACGCCTACCATACTCCCTGAAAAAAGACTTGCTTCGGCGTTACACCTTTGGGGTTTCCGCTTTCTGGTTGCCCGGCCTTGGAAATGGACGTGTTTTGATCTGGGGACGCGTCCTTGGCCTTGCGCTTTTGAGTCGGACGTGCTGGAGTTGACAAGGTGGTGGTGGTGGTGCTGTTGGGGATGTGCTGCTTAAGTATGGTGTCGACTTCTCTCTCGTCGGCATCCATTGCGGAGGTGTCAGGTTAGGATTTGGTTAGGCGCTGCTTCCACCGTTTGACATGAGACACGTGTGCCGAAGGCACAGACGTATCTTTCTGCTAACGGCGCCTTGGCTTCGCTTCTTCGAAAGCCTCTACGAGTGACGAGGATGAGCCAGACTTGTATGTTGTAGGTGGACGAACCCAGCTGGGCCCCTGAGTGACGAGGGGGGGGAGGGGGATAGGCAGGGTTTTCGACGATGAGTGTATCATGGCACTCCTCAGGACTGTAAGCTTGGTCTCGGTCTGGACGGACTGCTGTGGGCACGCTATTGATGAGGAGTTTGGACCATTTTGCGTTTGGTCGCACGTAGGGAGAGGGGAAAGGGCAGGAGGGGTCGGATAGGTTGTTTACGAGAGCCTGTGATAAGGTTTCAGTAGTATTTCGGAGTTGCTGGGCAGTAACCATGTGGCCCCCAATCAGTCTCAGGTTTCAATTCGCTGTCCATTACGTGGCGAAGTGGATCTGGTGAGGTGCGGAGGCTTTGAGTGCCCTATTAAAGGGTTTGGTGAAGAAGGCCACCTTGGACCGTTCTTCATCTCGCGAAATCGAGGTTCGATGCGCGCATCACGAGGCTGGCCCGCGTGGGCTTGGCAGCGGCTGTTGCCACATACGTGGCAGTGGCAGTGAGTGCCTTGGAGGGCCTTTTGCCCTGCTGATGGGTAGGGATGGTTCCGACTTTTTGGATGTGTTCGATACCTTCTGCTGAAGGTTGGCCACTGGCTTAGACAGTGCTTGGAGGGAAGATTGGATCGATTTCAGGTTGTCCAATTGCTCCAGAGGGGGTTGGTGCGTTGTGCTGTGGGTTTGAATATTGAATATTGAAGGCCCGGGGGTGGCGAGGAATTGCGCTAAGATGTTTTGCAGCTCTACTAGTTTGTGCTTGTCAGTAGTCATCTGTAGTCCAGTATATACAGTGATGCCGCTTACGATTGACTAAGTGCATTCGTGATATGGCAGAGCATGAGGGGGGTTGAAATCAGACATGGTTCAGACGAAAGGAGTCCCTCGGGATAACGCCCTCTATCACATCCTAAGGATTGCCACTTGGGACTAGAGTCTCGAATACATGGCTGGAGCTGCGGTGTCCACTTACTTGTGTACCAAGCTTGGAAGCAAGGTACATCCAGGTGTCAAAAGTCCAACTTTTCGTCCTGTATAGATGAGTTTGGCTCGGCAGTAAGTGGGTTCCGGTCATTGGTCACTCGGTGCTAGTGCTGGCGATCGGTACAAAGCATCTTGTCGCCCAGTGAACGGGCAACAGCTGTCAATTGAGGTTTCAAGAACTGCGCTTTTTAAAAGGCCTTTTTCGGTGATTCTGTGCTTAGAGATAAGATACGGAACTGGAAGTGGGGTTCTATTTCGTACTGAGTCCCGCCTTCAAATGGTGTCTAAACTAGAACTGCACTTGTAATGTTTTCTCGGTAAAAGGGCCGGGCAGGGAATTGTCCTAGAGTATTCCCGGCTTCTTAGGAGTTCTTCCTGGTGTTTTTGTGTGCAAGGGGCTGCTTGCAGCATGAGGGGCTGGGCGAGACGTGACTGTATCCACGTGAGAATCAAATTTAACCCACGCGTCACGATGTCTCAACTGTGCGGTGAAAAGAGAATGAAAAATGGATTTAAAGCGGAGTCTGAAGTGCGCACTTCTAATCGATCTGATCGCCCCGTCGGTTGCACAAGCGGAGCGCGGCGCGGCTATCCGTTCCGCTTCGCTTTCACACCATATCCGTACTGTACAGCAGTACAGGTTATGGCGTGGGGGGGAAGAAATTGATAAAGTCAAATGAAAATCTACAAGAGTAGTTATTATAATTGTACATGTATTGTCCACCTTTTCTTCGAGAACCCAATCAGATGTCCCCCAAATAACACCCGAGAATGACTTGTCCCGGGCTTTTAAGCCTTCCTCCTCCTCTTACGGCCCCAAGGATTTTCACTTAATTCTGGCTTCCGGAGCTCTGAGGCCCTTTTACTCACCAACGCCATGGCTTGCTTTTGTGCGTCGTCAATAGAGAGGGAGCCATCCTTGATCTTCTCCACGAATGGCCATGGGTCATAGGTAATGAATTTGTCCTCGTCCAAATCCTCGCTACTGGACGGATGGTTACCGTCCCAGTGCTTTCTGAAGACACTGAGGCGATCACCCCTCCACGAGCAGTCAGTATCTGCGCAATTGACCCAATGTGGTAAATGCGTAGACAAATGGCGTCTTAAATCTTGCGGACGTCTGAACGACGATGGGCAGCCGGCAGGGCAAGGATAGTTGCGCACATGTTTCTTCGATTTCGGAAAAGCATCGGTGTCTCCGCCTTGGAGAGGTAGGGGTGCGACATGAAGTGGTTGTGTGGGGTCCATAGGATCACCCCGCAACCCTTGGACTGGTTGGACTGGCTGAACCGGCTGGAACGACTGAACTGACTGTGTGCCAGCGACAAACTGTGACAACAATAAGTGCGTTCTTCTCGAGTCTGACTTTGGATGACACCTCACCTGAGTATAGCATTGTCCAGGGGAACCTCGGGATACTTCCGTGTTGTGGCAACCCGGGAAATTGTACGAGAGGGGGGCACCGATTTTGACAGACGATTGGGTGTAAAGATAATGGGGAGTCATTGGGGGCGCATGGGACACCATGTTACGGCAGCCCGGAAAGTCGTATGGGAGAGAGGTACCGATCGTGGTAGACACTTGGGGGTAAGCATGATGGGGAGGTATGGATGGCCCATGGGACAACACGTTGTAGAAGCCGGGAAAGTCAAATGCGGTGGGAGCACCAATTTTAGAGGCTTGCATAGTATAAGGATAATAGGGAGGCATAGGATGCCAATAGGACGCAGTGTTGTAGCGGCTTTGAAAGCCGTATGCAGTGGGGGGACCAGTCACGGAAGACGATTCGGTGTAAGGACGACGGGGAGGCATCTGTTGGGGAAATATATGGGGCTGTGCGCGCTGCGGAGGGGGGGGGGGAAATCCATCTACAGAGTCTCCCCTGCTCGCGTGAGGTGAAAAGTGAGAAGAAGGTCCGAAGGGTGGTGTTTGGTATCCGGTTGCCTGTGATGCCGTTGGGTTGATAATACGATTTTGATCCCCAGGTAGACTTGCAGAGTATCTTGGATAAAGGTCGATATGACGACCCTCTAGTCGTCGATGGTTTCCACAATCTGCGTCCGAAGAGAAAAGCGGTGTCTGAGAACAGTAAGATATATAACTGATAGATGAAAGTGAAAGCCGACTTGGTGAGACCCAGGAGTGTAAAAAGATAAATTTCTCGGGACACCGTCGCATCTTCCGCTGTCATTCATGGAAAGGGCCTTTTTTTCTTCTAAGCTGAAAGACGAGGATGGAGAGCAAGTTGGGAGTTTGAATACCGGGACAAGAGACAAAGACCTGTAAAATAATGTCCTTAGTACTAGCATTTTAGCCTTCCTGCTACCGCAGTGTAACGGGCACCCATCGGCACCAATAAAGGCCCAACCTAACACTTGTTCCCTTCAGGGTTTTGGTAGAATTGAAGCACTGTATGTGGCGATGAGAGCTAAAAAATGATCAGGACATCGCTGAATATCAAAGGCAGTCACGAGCCATTCTCACCAGTCACTGGCTATACCGGTTTGGGGCGCATGCACGGACTGTTGCAACGTGGTTTTGTTTTGCCATTTGATTGTAGGGATTGCGTCCTAAGAAAATTGCTTGAGTAAACGGGGAGAGCGGTCCATTGATTGGACAGGAGTGTCCTTATATAGGGTCAGGTCGCGGGAGTTGCGCAGGGTATAGGCCCAGGGTAAGTCGTATAGGCAGGTCACGGATAACCAGTGCGGGGAGCAGAGCGCAACGCTAGTGCGAATTGGGTTAATCAACCTATGTGCCCTTCAAGTTGGCAGGGTGCCAGTATGATCCTCGTACCAGTACCACGGCAACCCATTCTCATCAGAACCCAAGTAGCGTAGGAGGGAGGGTAGGAGAGGCGGTGGTACTATCATGGGGAGATTAGGGTCCTTCGTGCACAGGAGGGGGGTTGCCGGGGCTGTAGTCGTTCACCCCGAATTCAATATGATGACCCCTGCAGCCAACAAGGGGGTGTTCCCACGAGTATGCCATACGACTCGCGATAACAACCCAGCGATATCGTAAATAGAAGTCACAAAAAAAGACAACTTCGACACTGGTAACTACTTTGCGCCTGTCGAATACCTGTTTTTTGTAGTGGGGAATCGCCGGAGGCTCTTGGAGGAATCGTCCCCACTTGGACTAGGGTATGTGACACGGCTAAGCCAACACCATCCCAGCTGACAGCACAGAGGGCAGCAACGACCACCTGACTAGCCGCAAATAATACTTCAAGTACTTGATTTGCCAGTGTCTGGCTTTGGATCATGCGATCATCAATGGTGGACGTCCCCCGCTCCCTTACATAAACTTAATAGCCTCCCCCTGGAAGCTGGCCGCCTAGTAAGGAAAGAAGAGCCATAAGACGAGGGTTGATGTAAGGGTGTATGATGCGCCGCATCTGTCGTAGGACCTTTCTCCTTGACACTTCCGTTTGCAGGTCCGGCGCCTCATCATTTGAAGGGCCATGAGACCCGAGCTCCCCGCTTTTGGCTGGCGAGTGAGCTTGTTTGTCACCGAAAGGCCCCTTCGTTGATGGATTGAACCCGAATCAAGCACGGACAGGCCTTCCCGGCTTCCTCCGGGACGTCATCTCTGTCTGCCCACAGAGAGGTTGGCAATGGGTCAGCTGACAGTGCATGGTCATCCCGGCCTTGCATCATCATCCCATTGGTGGAAGGACAGGGCCAGGGGTCCAGGAGTGGGGTGGAACCAAAGGGTGGCGCTAGCAATTTCATGTCGTTGACACATCGTTGAGCCGGCTTCACAAGCTGCTTGCGTGGGGTTGACAAAGACGTGCCAGTCCTAAAGTTCCTCGCACTTTTGAAATTGCCCAGAAGCGATTCCAATAGTGGTGAGCGATCCGAGATTGCCTCAATGGCTAAATTTTGAGCGGATTTTTTTTTTGTGATCCAGGGAACTTAAGGAGTTGCGCCGCGCTTGCCACGTCAGACGCCTTCAATTCGAATCGCGTCCAAACAACATCCCGCAGCCTCCGCGAATCATCCCACGTGATTCGGTTGTTTCAGGCAAGGCATTCAAACCCTTATGAAAACATGGTCAAATGGCCCGCAACCAAGAATCCAGCCAGACATTTTTCCGACGATAATCAAGTGCTTGAATATTCCCAGTATGTTCTTCGCCCTTTTCGTTAGATTTGGTCATCCGCTGACTCGGACCCTATCCTGGGAAATGTTCACTTCAACCGGATCAACCCTCGAGTCTATGCCGATCGCCGATGCACGACAGAGCACGCTGAAATCGGAAGAAACCTTAGCGTGGCCGAGAAGGGACAAGGCTACCACCTTTCTAACGAAACATTTATTCAGTTAGACCACGCATCACTTCGGCCCTAGCAGCGATGATACAGGAATATCAGGAATAGCAAACTGCGCGAAACATCTCCCACTGAACCACTCGTAGTCCTTATAAGGGTGTATGGTTTAGATGTGGAATAACCCCAGGAAACATCGCGAAGGAGGAGGAAATGTCGGTGAGGACTCGGACAGGGTACGTTCTCTAAACTCGCTTGATGTGCCAGTGAACCCTTCCTGCCATCTTTGAGAAGGAATGCTGCGTCCGTTTCACCCCCCACTCGCCCTTTCTTATTATATTCTCACTCTGTGCTTTTTCTCAAGTGGAATGTCTGTCATGTAATACCATCTAAAGGGGCCAAAAGACCAGAGCCGACGCTCCTCGTTCGACATGTGATTTGCTTCTTCAGCACTCTCGGCAGTAAATCTGCAGGTCACACAAGTGTTAACGAGCCAAACCCACGGAAAGATATATTTTTATATACAGAACTATCTATGGGGTGGGCAGCGACGATGCGTCCTGGTCATCAAAGGAAAGACACCAGGTTCTAAACCTCGGGACGTTTCTACTGTTCGGGCTCTTTTGGCCACTTGCGTCCTCGAGGGGTACGACTGCCAGTCCCCAAGCGACTCGTCAGAACACCCCGGGCATCCAGACGCGTCTCTGCCAGCCCGAGACACTATCTACGTACATTCACCTCTTTTTCCAACCCCCCTTGACTACGACAATCCATGGGACCAATCATGGGACGCGATACTTGCATGAGCGAGCGAAAGTCCTTCAAACACGATGCCTGCAAAGTCGCGCATGTCTCGGACGGGCTCGATGAGGGAGGTTCGAGGGGGGGACGTGATACGACACAGTGGGCGTCGAAGATCGGCGCCTCCCGGTGGCCTGTGTGTAGCGACATCATTACACTTGGCTGCTACCGCATCCACGACCAGGAGGTGAAGACCGAAGACAGTAGTGAAGGTCTTCTGGGGATACAAGGCGAGTTTAAGTACGATTTTGGGGACCATTCCTGCCCTTTGTGACCGTCTCGGCAGACAGGCTCTCGAGAATCGGTGGTCTGTCGTCAAACCAACGCGTGAGCATACTGGAATTCATGTATCGGAAGCCATGAAGAGGGCTCGCTCCTGGAGGAACAGACAGCCATATTATCTGCCAGTGCGGGGACTCGGAATTCAGGAAAACACTAAGGTTTTTTTTTCTCATGAATCATCCAAAATTTACCATCATGCTTTCCAGGGAGGACAAGGAGGGATATCGAGTGGGCGTCAAACTTCTCTCATGATCGAGACCAGGCTGGAAAAATCCGTTCCAGTTGGCATTCAAAGCTGGCGCATCTCGTAGAGAAAATATTCGAGAGCGTAAAGTATTTGGTCGATGCTAACGTGAACTTATATGTTCGGCATTGGATTGAGCACTATCTTGCTTCGGGATTCGTGAGTGGTTATCTAGCCTCATTGTAAGTCGTTGACGCGCACTGGCACCGTAGGTGGTTTTATGCGCCGGGAGAAGACGGCTTGGGAGATAATCGATGGATGGCCAAATATCCTTTTAAGCTTTAATGTCAGAGATGACGACCATTTAAGGTCCGTGGAGAAGGTCCGAGCGGAACCGCACCTGATAGTTGTACCCCGAACCAACGGTGGTTTGATCAGAACAAAAACAACCTACCTGATGAAGCTGAAATGGCTCAACCAGAGTCCAAACGGAGGGCAATTGAGGACTAAAAGGGCCATTCAGCCCGTGACGATCCGCACGACGATGCTCCGCAATGTGATGGCTGGCAAATACTTGGCGCCTACGAATTTCTTTTCATAAGCCATAAGCCAATAACGGGTGAAGAAAAGTACCGAATACCATACCAGGACAACCCTATTGCAAGCCCCGTTGATGTGAGTGCCCACGTGGCTATGTTCATAGCGTCCGAGATCCGATACATAACGTAGTTGAACGTTGTCCATGTGTGGAACCTTGGGGGTACAGGATTCATATCCTTTATTTCTCCAAGCGCCGCTCCGGTACGAGTTTCCCCCACGCAGATGGGTGAACAAGTTGAGACCAAGACGACAACCTTCCTGTAGTATAGGGGGAAGCGACTCGGACGACTAGCGAAGCGCTTCTAGGGTCACGACTCTTGATTTTGCCCGAGGCTTTCAGATGCAGTCTTATCGCTCTTCTGTTGCCAGTGAGACCCAGTGTCGTACTTCACTTTGTTTAGAGATAAAAAGCTCCGCCTTTGTTGAACCCACAGGTCCATACAAAGGCACGATGTCCTTCGGCGGCGGGATTCAGGGCAGGGCGCTTAAACGTTAGTGAGCTTAGCGCCGTCACCGTTGAATTATTTTAAGGCCTCCTTAATTATGTCAGCAATCTGTAGGTAACGTGACCATTCCTCTTCCTGACTCGCTCGGACTCGACTCGGACTCAACGGGTGGCCGTGGCCCACTGTTTATCGACGAACCCTAACTCACTAGGCCTTCCGTATTATTGTCTGTGAGTCTAATTAATTGCAAACTTGCAATCAGTTATCGTTCCATGGGCCCTCCCAAGCTTCCTCCTTTTACGACCCCAGAAGTCGCCCCATATCCCTAGTTTACCCAACTCTGAAGCCCTCTTCACCACCATCGATTTCGCAATGTCTCCCGCATCTTCAATACTTATTGTGCATTCTGTAATTTCCTTCACCAGGGGCCATGGATCATAAATTATGGAGTTGCTCTTGTCATCGTGATGTTCCTGGCTGCTGGATGGGTGGTTCTTGCGCCTGTGGTTCTTCAAGGCCTCCCAACGACTTTCTCTCCATGAGCAGGCAGGGTCTGGGCACTGGAGCCAAAATGGCAAATGCGATACGATGTGCCGCCGCCTTTCCTGCAAACGACCCAGTAGAGCAGAACAGATCGGGCAACGCCTGCCCGCGTCATTTACGGATGTCTTCTGTCCAGGTGAATTGAATGTGATATCGGAAACTCCGTTGTCCAGGAGTGATGGCGCGATGTATGGTGGTTGCACGTAGCCTGGCGTTGGGGCTGGGACCATCTACATGACAAACGTAAACGATTCTGGCTAGGTCGATCATGGGAGGCTGCTTCACCTGAGGATCGCATTGTCCAGGGATTGCAGTATACATTTTCGCGGACTGGATCACCCCAGGCCTGGGGTCGCACGAGATGTGGCTACTAATCATCGTATTACCTTGCGAGAAATAATCGCAGGGAGTGGCCTGTTGGAGAATGGCACGCCAGTGGACCAAGCCCTGCTGACGAGGCTGGATTGAAGATCCATATATGTGATCTCCTGGTCGAGGTGGGGCATAGAAAGACGACCTAGAAACGGTTGTACCTGGATGTCTAATTGTCCGTGCCCCTATCAAGCCAATACCTCGGCCATCGCGTCCGGCAAGGTGAGTATAGTGTGTTGGAAACCAGGGCAGTTGGTTGTTGCCGTGCCCTGCATTCGGATGGAATACCGGGTTCTGGGTACAGTAAATTTTATCGTTGGGAAGCGAAGCAAGGCTAACTCACATCGTACCGGTTGGAGTAGCGATACTCTTTCCACGGATTGACTTGGAAGTCTTCACACCCACTGTTGGCCATGGAGGGATGGGTTAGGTTGTTCTTGACGGCACAGCTGAGGGTGCAAGCGCTGAAGCCTTCAGAGAGGTTTCACAGAACTTGTGACAGAAGAGCCACTAGTAGTGTACCGTACTCCACGATACCTGCGGACTATAAACTAGCCAGAGGCACTGGCAGACCTTCTAGCCACGTTCCAACAATTATTTGAGTTTATGGACATCAGCCGATGCGTATGCTGTCTTCCTCCGGCTCCGGTGAGTGCGGGACATGGTGGCACCATGGCTTGTTAAGATAACAAGATAACAAATGAAAAGATCGCTCACAAATGCCTGGTAGCGTAGGGTAGAGGTACTAAGCGCCTCTTCCAATTTAAATATGTCTTCAATACCCATCAATGGGAGTCGTCTTGGGAAAACATGTCTATTAGTGGCGACACCGATCACGATGAGGAACTGCCGCTGCAGGCGCAAGCCCGGCAGAAATTTTCATTCTGATTCGCATCTTGGGGACGCCCACTAGAAGCAGATAACTTTTATTGGCACTACATTAGGTCTGAGTTTACAGGTTTGGAAGGCGTTGAGCGCATGGCGGCATCGTGAAAACTCGTTCAACATCTGTTTTAGGGGTGCCAATACAACTGCCAGCCCCTGCACTATCCCTCATCTATGTTAACCAGGATGCAAGGGTGGAACGAGGCAGATAGTCGAGCTTGACTAACGAGATACGGTTCACGACCCGGAATTCTATATCGAGGTGGAATGGATATGTGACGACCTCCAGTGTACGGCCCAGGGGAGTGGAGCAGACATGCCAAATGTGATGAGATGTCGAAATGTGTCAAAGATCCGCCCGGGACTCAAGGTCGTTCGCCACTGGCAGGCCGTCATGCCCGTCAGACTGGGAAAATACACGGAATGTCTCTGGTTGAGAACGAGCTCTTTACTACAAATTAAAGCCAAAGTCGGAAAGCCGTCGTTTAGCGCCCGTATGCCATGATCCCATAGACCGGAGTTAGTGGCCAGACTGGCATGGAATCACCCAATCCCGGGCCATGTGGTAACCGGCCTATGGATTGACTTCATACAAACGCCCTCGTGTATATCCGGGACTTCCCGTATTAATACCAGCTCCCTTCCATAGGAAATGGAGAGGTGATGAAATGAAGTTGATCCGACCGTCTCGCGTTGCCCTTTGGGAAAACGCCGATCAGACAACTGTGCCTACGGGCTGGTGCTTCAAAATATGATCGATATGATCCATGATGAGCGATACAAGTCTACGCTGCGCGTTAGCGTAACATTGACATGACTAAAACAAATGCACTTACAGATAAAGGAATGGTACTTGTATCAAGTATCATCGTGATCTTTGGGTTAGGTACCGCCGCCAATCTTGGTATTTGGCGGTGGAGCCTGAGGGAGTGCCACAGCAACAATATTGCTATCCAACGTGACCAGATGTCCGAACAGCCACGGAGCATAACAACTTGAAGGTATTCTAAAAGATCACACAGTTAGTCTGTGTCCTGTATATATGCGATGCACGCAAGCCTGAACGTTTGGATTAGGTCATTGCTATAAGTATCTTGCCTATTGGCGAGTACACTGGGATGAAAAATGCGATATAAAGCCCTCCAGTAACAATCAACAACCCGGTTATTGTGAATGTGTTTGGGGAGGGTGTTCAATAGCAAGTGGTCATGAAGTAGATTCGGGAACTGGTTCGTATATGTGGCGCATGTCCGAGAAGAGTCCGAGGACACAATCGGGCCACGCTGCCACGTGACTACGTGTGAATCGCGACTCGCTACATTAGAAACTCCGATCCAGCGTGTCAGGCATAACACTGCGTGCAAATCAGACTATTCCACTGAAGAATAGTTATAGAAAACTTTAATTAATTGTTAAACAATTCTAAGGGTTTTATTATTTAGAAACCATAAAAAAAAAAGTTTAAATATTATCAACCC
>Ga0307512_10001970_pt1 | contig 27376 bp, 26 predicted proteins | sample 14_EM_MG_FD_200267 | JGI IMG/M metagenome (GOLD analysis project Ga0307512, IMG submission 200267) | Populus trichocarpa ectomycorrhiza microbial communities from riparian zone in the Pacific Northwest, United States - 14_EM | ecosystem: Host-associated > Plants > Roots > Unclassified | place... | reverse complement strand
GGTGGCGCCAACAGGAGGATAGACACTCAAAGTACACCGATCTCTCCAATGTGGCGCGCAACATATTCTCTATCATACCACATGGTGTCGGAGTGGATGCCAGTTTTTCCCTTGGCCGAGATGTTATAGGCTGGAGATAGTCAAAAACCACAGGCGAGACCCTTCGCGAAAAAGTCATTGTAAGGCAGTTTGCTCGAGCCAATAACGGGATTTTGGCAGGCACTGACCCAGAATTGGATACCATGAACACAGAAAACGACTCGGAAATGAAGAAAGAGGCGGAGGAAAGGAAATTGCACAGAATGGCCAAGGTTCACAACTTTTTGGAGATGTGGCAGGGCAGCCAAAACCTACGAGCTACCCAGAAGGAATCTCGCACTCAAAACAAACAGATAACCGCCGTGGGATACATTTCGGACACAGAAGAGATCGTCAAAGCATACTGGTCACTCTTTCAACATGATGGTGCCGCTGCATTTGAATTGTCAGAAAGATCACCTTTGCCACCCGCTTTGTCTGCAAAGGACCTCCCTGGAGAAAGGACTCAAATCATAAATGTCCGCCGAATCCGGAGAATCAACTGTCATCCAGTCGAAAGCGATGATGATAGCGCACCCGAAATCATTTCGGATACCGATGATTGGCTTAACTGGAATGGCGACTTGGATAATCCAAAAGACAGTGAAGAGGATTGTGCAGCGGACGATGAATCCGATATAGAGCACAACAATGGCATCGAGGATCCAGAATGTCGAGAGCAGCAGGATGTGAGCGCCGCGCCAAATGTGCCCGGATTGGTTCGGTCAACCTGGAAGTCAAAGAGACAGGCTGAAAAGGTGTTGGTGACGGTTAATGCAGTTGAAACGCGGAGAAATAAAGGAGGAAAGAAAAAGTAGGACATGATTCGTCAATGGTTCACCAGCTTTATGTAGCTTGACCGAGAGTTTCAGTTAGAGATGTACTATGGGCGAATGGTAAGAAGTAGCTTGTGAATATCGGTTCATAAATAGATGCATAGCAGGCGCAATGAATCATTTGGCATGAATCTTTTGGCATGATACAACACTTTAAGTCGTGTGAGAGTGAACAGTGCAACATGATTACGCCGCTCGGCTTTGCCACAGGGCCGAGTCTTAATCAAGCAGAAAGACAATCGATCAAGTCAAATCAGGATGAATACACTTATCAACGGCAACAGATGTTGAATGGACAATACATTACAATGAGCGTCAACGGAGCGTCAATGATTTGTGGTCTTGTAAGTACGGTAATTCACCAGTGACTTGGTCGTTGTTATGCATAACGGACGTATTGGCTGCGTTTATTGGCAAAATGGATAGCAACACGGTCACCGCCCCATGCTTAGCATGAGCGTCAATGGAGCGTCAACGATTTGTGGTCTTGTAAGTACGGTAATTCACCAGTGACTTAGTCGTTGTTACGCATAACGGACGCATTGTCCGTTTGTATTGGCGAAATGGATAGCAACACGGTCACCGCCCCATTTTGAGCATCAGCGTCAACGGAGCGTCAACGATTTGTGGTCTTATCAGTACAGTAATTAAGCAGTGACTTGGTCGTTGTTATGTATAACGGACGTATTGGCCGCGTTTATTAGCAAAAAGGATAGCAACATGGTCACCGCCCCATTCTTAGCATGAGCGTCAACGGAGTGTCAACGATTTTTAGCTTTGCATCTTGAGTAAGTTATGTTCCGATTGGATGCGGACATCCATCTATAAGATATTCGCAGCCTTTACTGGCAAAAACAACAGCGACAGGCTCCCTGCGGCATCCTGAACATGAACGTCAAACGAGCGTCAACAGTTTCAGGACTTGCATATTCAGTACTCAAGGTGTCACGCGGATCTTCGCGTGCATAACAGTAATATTGACCGCCTTGCTAGCCTAAAATACCATATATCGAAGGTGAAACACAGATACCAAATTAATCGACATTGCAAACTGCTCAACAAGCAAAAGCACGTTGTTGGTTGCTGTAAATGTGATTCCGATAAGATACTATTAACACACTGCAATTTCAAGAGCCTTATATGAATCTATAGATGGACCCGCTGGGCGACCCTCTGACAACGCGCCCAATCCAGACGGGTTGGGAGTTTACCATGAAACGGTACCCGAGTAGGCAGTTCGGGTTTAATGACGACCCGGACCGCCAATTTGGCAACAGTTCGGTTTGAACCCGGATCCGGACCCGAAGTGACGGTCCGGAACCGTTGATAACACTACCTATATCGTAGCTGCCAGCCCTGACTCAAAGCCACATGATGACGTACTCTACAAAGACTCAGTCTAACATGTATACAGAGTGACAGTGGGACCCATCGAGCCTGAACATGGCAAGAAGGGATACCCTTCGCTCGTCCAAGTACATCCTCCACAATCACCTTCACTGTCAATTGCTTGATTTCTATTGATTATAATTTCAAATTGTGCCCGGGATTCAATCTGAAACTATTGGAAATACATTACTTTCACGAAATCTCCCAATATATGAAGTCATTTATCATTTTCCTGGGTGTATATAGTCCTATATACTGTTGATTCAATAGATCCTGCTCCAAGGTGCACTTGACTATAGATGTTAGAATGTATGGTTAATTCAGGCCTCCATTTTGGTGGATGAAATCAATCAGCTCCTCCCAGCACCTCACATTAGAATACAAGGATTCCAGTTGTTTGAGGTGGTGTTAGCAACGGGTCCAGGTAACCCGCCAGCAGTCGGGGATTGGACCGGAACAACGGTTCAGTTCGGTTCCAGAACTGTTCAAAGACCCGACCTGCTGCTTCTTGGCGGTGCAAACCCAGCCCCATACCCATGAATCCACAGGCTTCACCTGGGTTGGCAGGACCCGTCAGGTCTAATGTCCGGTTCTGCGTTTCCGGTTTATCTATTTATGGTCGCATTCTGATATCCTACTGTCAATTGCAAAATATTGTGTATTGTACTGCATTGACATTTTCTGATGTATTGACAACCTTTATATAACAAACAAGTGGAGAGACACTCCCTACCTCATCCTGAAAATGAGCCTTAATCGAGCGTCAACAATTGATTTTCTTGCATCTTGGGTTATCTAAGTGGCACTTGATTACACGTATCCATAAACACGTGATTAGCAGCCTTCATGACCAAATAAGCAAATGATATTCCCGCGATAGCCTCCTGAACAGTAATGACTTATTTCACTTACAATGGTGCAACTAAGTGTTCACAAGTGTTTTAGACTACAAAAATGGCCAAACCTGGGTTTATGGACTGGAACGGCCGCAGCGCACTTCCATAAACCATGATCGAAGGCCCAAGCCCGTCGACACTCCGTTGATACACATTTTCATGATCATGCAGGGAGCGTGACGGTTTCATTTTTGCCTATAAAGAATGGCAACACTTCCATTATGTGTCATCACTACCAAATCGCGTGTTTATTACCCGACTTACAGAACCAAAAATTGGTGACGCTCCATTGACGCTCAGTTTCAAGATGGGACACGGAGCGTCTCGCTTTCTTTTTCGTGTATTCAGATTGTCAATACTGTTGTTATATATAACCACTACAAAATTACTTCTCAATTAACAGACTAACAAGACCTAAAATCGTTGACGCTCTGTTGACGCTCATGTTCAAGATGCGGCAGGGAGCGTGTTGCTTTTTTCTTTTGCCTATAAAGGGTGTCAACAGTTCCATTATGTGAACTCCCTGCCACATCGCGTTTTTATGACCCAACTGTGACCAAACATTGTTGACGCTCCGTTGACGCTCACTTTCAAGATGGGGCAGGGAGCGTTTCGCTTTCTTTTTGGCGTCTAAAGGTTGTCGATGCTGTTGTTATGTATAACGACTACAAAATTACTTCATAATCACTAGACCAAGAAGACCTAAAATTGTTGACACACTGTTGATGCTCATTTTCAAGGTAGGGCAGGGAGTGTGTCAATTTTTTTTTTGCCTATAAAGCTTGGCAACACTTCCATTATGTATAATCACTACCGAATCGCATGTGTATTACCTGATTCACAGCACCAACAATCGTTGACGCTCCGTTGCCACTCATTCTCAAGACGGCACACGGAGCATCTTGCTTCCTTTTTTGAGTATAACGGTTGTCAATACTGTTGTTATGTATAACCACTACAAAATTTCTTCTTAATTACCAGACTAACAAGACCAAAAATCATTGACTCTCCTTTGACGCTAATTTTCAAGCTGGGGCAGGGAGCATTCCGTTTTCTTTAATGCGTCTAAAGGTTGTCAACGCTGTTGTTATGTGAAACCACTACAAAATTACTTCATAATTACCAGACTAACAAGACCTAAAATCGTGGATGCTCTATTGACGCTCATTTGAAAGCTGAGGCAGGGAGCGTGTAGCTATCTCTTTTTTCTATCAACGGTGCCAACACTTCCATTATGTGTATTCACTACTAAATTGCATTTTTATTACCCAACTTACAGGACCTAAAATCGTTGAGGCTCCGTTGAGGCTCATTTTGCCCCGGGCGTAAATGCACTACAGAACCATTCACTTTGCCATACTATATCATTAATGGTCTTGTGGCAGCCGTTCTGTGCTGTTCATGTACATTCTCCGTTCTAACTACATTGTTCTTTAATGATGCGTATGAATATACCCTTTGAAGTATACTGTAAAGTGTCCGCTAATTGTAGATCATGATCATACTCAGAAATCCCATTACCTTCAGTCAACTCTCGTCTCCGCTGTCATGTTCACTCAAAAGGCTGCTGTCATCTACAAAATGGCTGTCAGCTGCATAACTATGCAGCTGATAGTGTACTAACCTGTGGATGGACCTTCATCAGTCAGCAAATGTGGAATAAAATTTTCATCGCACATGCGATCCTTGGTAGATGGATCAAGATTGAAAAATCGAGTGCTAGGAAACGTTGTATATATATACACATATCTGGGTGGCACACCTTCTGTTTCGGAGCTTTGAATTCTCTCACTGTCATCAGGCGGCCCAAGTAGCGTTCCGAGCCTCGGTATCGCCAGTGGTGGTGGAGGTGCACCTGTGCCTTTGCGCCTCCAGCGAGTCTGTGGATTCTTCGTTGTGCCATTTGGGCAAGGAAGGCAGCCGTCTGTTTGATTTTCCCGAATCATTGCCGGCTGTCTTTCTATCGCAGCCTTCACCTCGTTATGCCCGGGAAACACAACACCCCGCTACTTCTCATCTCGACCTTTGCCACATGGTTTCTTGATTTGTTGTTGCGTTTCCTCAATTGCGGCGCGCCGAAACCCTTCTTTAGCGATTTTGGCCATATCCAAGGCAAGACACATGTTGGACTGTTCAAGCTGTACCCAATCTCCTTTTCTTGCCCTAGTAGCTGATATGTTGAAAACCTACAAGAAATTAGTTGCTGCTTCTAGAGTGAGAATCGGCTGTTATCTCAACCATATACGACTTGGTAGCCTCCTCTAATGTCTTTGAAGACTGATTCGTTCATTCCCGGGGATGTTTATCACCAAATTCGCCTACACCAATCCCAGAATTGAGAACATTGTGATGTTCAATTTCGCGGACTGTGCGGAAAAATGCCTTGATCGACCATGGAGGTTTCCTGTGATGGGCAGTGATGAATTGGTCACGTAGCTCTCTACATACCCCAGCTGTGCGTTATACCGTTTGATGACCGTCGGCTACATCAATATGGATTGACTCACATCCGATCCCGTGCTACTTCTTATCCTTGCTGGTTCCGCTTTTACGTACTATTTTCAAATCTGGGTCCTGGGTCATATTTTCGGTGGCAACTATTGCAGGGTCGCAGTGAACTACCTGGTGTATGGGTTGCAGCCTTGTCTCACTGGGTGGCGTATTGTTCGAAGCGCCTGTCGTTCAGCTCGATTCGGCTTCCATCACACCTGGTTCAAGCATTCCTGGAGCAATGACTTGCTGTTGTGGAATGGTGAGGAAGATGATCACAAAAAGAAGTGGGAAGTCCTGAAGATTATATAGTCCGCAACAAGTCAAGATGGAATGAGTGACAGCCAACTTGCACCTTCAATTCAAGCTGAATCCGGCTGTGTATAGCTGCACTGCGTATAGCTGCAGGGGATTCCACCAGACCCTCGATTTGCAGTAAGTTGGTCCGATGTTGTTTGTTTGTTTGCAGGGATATATTGTGACGAACAACAGCTGATATCTCAAATTTGAACGATATAAACAGGACATTGTTCGACGAAAAGGATGTCTGGTGATGTTTGTCTCAAGACATCGCCGGGATCTTACATGAATCACAATTTATGTGTCAAGTCTTAATGTACGGTTTGCATGACTATTCCCAATGAAGTGACAGTCAAAACGCGGATCTTGCTTTGTTTTAATTGATGAAACCTACTAACCTTGACATGAAAGACGCAGCTTGCCTCCATGTGGTGCATATCTTGCAGCATCCAACATCTCGCCCAACAACAAGGTCAACACAAGATCCGATGGTCAATGCTCTGAAATACAACCTTTCACCACTTCCGGTGGGCAAATACAGCAAATCGACGAAAAACTCCAGACAACGACGTCATCAAGCAAATAATGGCGGCAGTGGCTTGGAGGCAGAAAGGGTCCGAGCGCTGGGAGCATTGTGCAGCTTACAATCTAAAAAGAAGCTTTCGGCAGAGAGAAGACGGGAAACGCACATTTTAAGCAAAGAAGACAAGGAGAAATGGATTGAGGATTATGTGGATAGAGAGACCGCAGTGGCAAGAAAGCGAGTTCAGGATGCAGACACAGCGATTATCCAAGAGCCAGAACATATGACGAATGTTGAAAAGGCACGAGTGACAACCAGAAAGCCGGAAACAACATTCGAAGAGATGTTGAATGCTATCAGAGACAGTTTGGGTGATCTTCGAAGTGCCGAAAATGAGGAGGATGGGGAAGACGAGGTTGATAATGAGGAAGATACAGAGCTTGGCAAGCTGAGCAAAGATGATGAACCTGGCCAGGTGATGGGCACAATCTCCAAAACGGTACGGCACCGCATGGAGAGCTTTTGGCAGAAGCAGTTGAGGGTCGACGAACTGACGCAACCGGGATGGGGGGAAGTTGCCCACTACTTCACTCAGAGAGATGTGATGTATGGGTTGACTGAATTCAAGGTTCCGGCAGTTGTGAAGCCCAAAACAGACACGACAGCAGCCACACCATCACCGACAACATCTGGAGAGCATATACAGATTGTTGATATCGTCCCTGTAAAATCAAAAATGCCACAAGTGATGTCTCGACACGGAAGTAGTCAAATGAGGCTGGGTTCAGTGAATCCTCTGCCAGGCAATCACATACCATCTCTCATGCCCCACGCAGTGACCAATTCGTCACAGAAAGAGATTGCGATGCCAGTTCAACCCTTGAGCATTTACCCCAGCGTATAGCGTCGCTCGCTAATTACCATATAGAAATTGGATTCTGACGATGACATGGTGACGGCTCCTGCATCACTGGAGGAATAGATAGCCAAATTGATATTTTCGACGACGTATCTCGAGTAAATGCAATTTGTACCTCCTTTGTTACGTATCAGCTTTTTCTGGATTTCAGTTATCCAATTGGGAGAACAGACTATTTGTCAGTGTGTGTGCAAGGGTCGTACAGGCCAAGCAAATGTTCTAGATACCAATTCAAGTAGATTGCGGAACAATCAACTGTATATGGTGTTGCCTGTTACGGTTAAATGATAAAACAAAATCGAAATTTGAGAAGAAATTTACGAACAAAGTTGAAGTCAGTGATGTCATACACCTCATGGAACGAGCGGTCAAAGCACATCCGAAATCCGGATGAATGACAGCCGTTAGTCTGCATTGATCGATGCAGCCAACTACATAACTCTCCGCTCAGACCTCAAGCACATGGTCGAAAAATTCAAAATTGCATATGGTACATCATGGAAATCAAGGAGTATGAGCTGGATAAGGAATGGCGAGGACGTCGGGCTATAAATATCCAAAACTAGTGGGTGGATTCTTATGCGGTGAATTGCCGCCCAAAAGCGCTGAAATGCGATGGACTACCCTCATTCATCGTGCAAATTACGTGTGTAGTGGTGGCTCAGAACCTGAGATGTCTTGAAGATTTTGGATTCAAATGATAATACATAGAAACGGTATACTGGCTGCCAAAACAGACTGTATGGATTTTATGTACAATTGTTGAGCACGCCATGACTGTTAGTATGTCTCTGAGGTGAGCTCGAACGTGAGCGTCAATGAAGCGTCAACGATTGTGTGCATTGCATCATGGAACATCCAGATGGTGTCGCTGCAACGTTCATTCATAATCCAACTATAGCCCGCCATTCAATTCGAAAATGGTTGCGACAACATCGCCACGATGTCCTAAAAATGAGCGTCACCGGAGCGTCAACAACTTCTGGCCCTGCGTCTTGGAAAATGCAAGGGCTGTGTGGCGACATTAAGCTATGATCGAACAATCGGCCGCCTTTCTAGGCAAAAATGTGTTCAATGACTTCTTCACTATGCCCTACAGATGAGCGTCAACGCAGCATCAACGATCTTAGGCCTTGCTTCTTGGAATATCAAGGGGCTATGGGACTACTTTGATCCATAATTGAACTAGCAACCGCATTTCTAGGCAAAAATGGTTTCGACGACCTGGTCACTATGCCCTGAACACGATCGTCAACGGAGCGTCAACGATTTTAGGCCTTGCATCTTCGAATATCAAGAGGCTATGGGACAATTTTGATCCATAATCGAACTATCGGCGGCCTTTCTAGGCCAAAATGCTTTCGACAACCTCGTCACTATGCTCTAAAAATGAGCGTCAACGGCGCGTCAATGATTTAAGGCATTGTATCTTGGTATCTCAAGGAGCTATGAGACTACTTTGATCCATAATCAAACTATCAGCAGCCATTCTAGGCAAAAATGCTTACGACAAAACCATGACCAGGTCCGTAAATCAGCATCAACGCAGCGTCAACAATCTTCGATCCTGTATTTTGGGTAATCTAGCGGGAATGGAACGTAGGTAACCCACAATGAACCCATCGGCAGCCTTCATTCGCAAAAATGCTAGTGACGATATAGTGTCCGCCTCCTACCATTCAGCGCCCGCAGAGCATGAACAGTTTTTGTTGAGGCTCAGAACACTACACAGCAATGAACTGCATTGTGCTGTTCCTGAAATCGAGTTTTACGCGGTCAGTCTTTGCAATCTAACCTTGTATACAACTTCAGAAATATGCATGCAATGTCTTACAGATCTGATTGTTTCACTTGTAGTATTAGATTTAATATTTAGGAACCGGCTGTCTGCATTAGTATATTGTTTCTTTCGGCAGTCTTTCGAGTCCGATTACCTAGCTGTCTAATTCCTTCCTCGATGTCGGATTCAAAATCTTTGAACATCTCATTGCTCGAGGTTATGATCCCTTCCAAAAATGAATGTGTCTTTATTCGTGATTTAAGCTACCTTACTTAACAAATCATCTTTGATGCTTGTTGGGCTTCGATGAATGTAGACTCGAAGCGGCCTATTGCTTGGAATAAATCTCAACATGCGCCTTCATGGTGAGACTATACACATTGCGGAATTGCGGAGACCGGCAGCGCTGGCATCATATGTATCATTTGTCATCAAGTTCTTTACCATCCATCACAACACACGACCAGCTCAATGGGGAAACACTTGCTGGCAAAGGCTCACATCGCAAAGTGAAACGAATTGACAGAGTCAGAGGCTACTGAATTAACTAGTTCGACGGTTGATGAAACAGCTTTGGCCATCCTGAAGAGGCACGGATGTCGAGGAATCACAATAGTATGTTCGCAGACCAAGATTATACTTGCCATCCAGGTTGATCCATATTGACCGAAATGACAGACAAAACGTTCTAAACCGGCAGATGAGGACTTTGAAATTTCCGAATTTCCCCAAGACAAGTGGAATCGCTAACTAATATTGAGATTTGTTTTGGCTCACATTCCATGGAATCCTATATCCAATCTTGAGCTACGACGGTCATAGAAGGCATTATGGGATAACCGAGTGCTGCCGTCCGCTACGACGCTTACCAACGTTTGCCACAGGGAACCTGCACTGACCCTGGATGCAATGAATAAGCAATTGCAGTCACAAAATCAAGTTAGTTCAGCTCTGGACAGATGGACATCAACGAACAAACTAGCGATAACGTCGGTCATTGCTTACTATATAGATTGGAATTGGGCATTGTGTGAAGTTCCACTTGAGTTCGACAAGGTTGATGGCCTGTTCTTTTCACATGTCGAAAGATAATTAAGGATGATAGGTCAAGGGCCAACACACTGGAGCAAGGCTAACCGTATATTTGAAGGACGTTCTTGATGGTTTTGAGCTTACCGACGGCCGTCTGCGTGGAATTACGACTGATAATGCCTCCTCAATATCATTGATGACAGTCGAGCTGCAATCAACCCTTGAGGCTTGTGGAATCGAGTGGCCTGCATTGAGGAACTACATACCTTGCATGGCGCACTTCATACAGCTGGCTTTAGGTGCATTCATGAGCAGTCTCGGTGTCAAAGGCCACACCATGTCTTGGGAAGCCCATGAGCGCAATCAGCAAATTCGAGAGAATGAATGCGTAGACATTGAGAAGAGTCAAAGGCTTCCAAATGAGGGCAATATTAGAATCAATAAGGTGTCGGCCATCGAACCAGGTTTAGCAAAGATAATTGAGAAAGTATATATTTGAAGATAATTTGAAACTACTGAAACTGACCTTCATATAGCAGATAATGCTTGCTGTATTGATTATGCTACCACCTGGTTGTCGAAACGAGTTCATTGACTGTCAAAATGCCTAAGTCCTCATCACGGTACTTTTGATTATGGATGTGAAGACCCGGTGGAACTCGACCATGGAGTTGCTCCCGCGCGCCATCGGATTACGAGAATTCACACCCGAGTGGCTCAAAATCCCAAAATACAGCAATCACCGGCCACTCTTCACAACTCAAGATGAATGGACCATTGTGAAGTATGTCATTGAAGTGTTGAGACCATTCCCATATTGGACCCTGCGGATGTCGAAGAGACATACAGTCACATTGCATCACGTTATCGCAGTGTACAATGATATGTTCCATCATATGGATGGCGTGATGCCAGCTTTGCCTACGAGAAAGACTCCATGGAAGGCAGACTTCTTCTTTGCTGTGAAGTTAGCTCGACCGAAGCTGTCCAAATATTACGCTGAAGTGACTCCATCGACGGCCTTGCTTCTCATTTCTGCTCATATACTCGATCCTTTCCAGAAGTTGAAATCCTTTAGACAGTGGGATCAAGGAATGGATATCTATCCTGAGGGCAAGACATTCTATACTACCCAATACCAAGAGGCCTTTCTGAAGTAAGTGGAGAATGAATACTGTGCCATACATCGACGTGTGCCAGTAAATAAACACAAAACCTTACCGAGGAGCAATTCTATCCTGTCCGAAACGGTTTTAGGATCCTGTCAATGATCCATTGATGCATATGATTTGTGCTGAGATGATGAAGAATACATTACGCCTAAAAATGTGGCTGAGACAACACCAGGACGAAGCGATCACGCAGCACGCTTATTGACTGCCGCCAGAATCTCTTTGACTTTGTAGCCTGAAACACCAAAGAACTGGTGGCGAATTAATCCAAATCTCAAATATTCCCACTCCGAGCCAATGGAGATTAGCAGTACATTTTGGTTCCCAGACATAACCAACTGGTGGTGTCAACCGGAGGAAACGCACTCCAAGTACGCCGATCTCTCTAATGCGGCACGCGACATAGTCTCTATCATACCCGACTGTGTCGGAGTGGAGGCCAGTTGTTCCCTAGGCCGAGATGATATTGGCTGGGGGTAGTCAAATACCACAGGTGAGACTCTTCGTGAAAAGGTCGTTGTAAGGCAGTTCGCTCAAGCCAACAGCGGGATTTTGGCAGGCGCTGACCCATTACTGGATAAAATTAACACAGAAAATAACTCGGAAATGAAGAAACAGGCAGAGGAAAGGAAATTGAACAGAATGGCCAAGGTTCACAACTTTTTGGAGATGTGGCAGGGCAGCCAAAACCTACGTGCTACCCAAAAGAAATCTCTCTCTCAGGGCAAGCAGATGACTGCCGTGGAATACATTTCGGACACAGAACTGAGCGTCAAACTATCTTGGCCACTCTTTCAACTTGATGGTTGGGCTGCATTTAAATTGTCAGAAAGATCTTCTTTGCCACCACCTTTGTCTGCAAAGGACCTCCCTGGAGGATGAACTCAAAGATTGATTGTCCGCTGAATCCAAAGTATCAACCATCATCCAGTCGAAAGTGATGAGGATTGCGCACCTGATACCATTTCGGACACCAAAGATTAGCTTAACTGGAATGGGGACTTAGATAATCCAAATGACAGCGAAGACGATTGCGCGGCAGACGTTCAATCTGATATAGAGCAAGACAATAGCATTGAGGATCCAGAATGCCCAGAGCAGCGGGATGTGAGCGCTGCACCAATTGTTCCCAGATTGATTCGGCCAACTTGGATGTCAAACGGACAAACTGAAAAGGTGTTGATGACGGTCAATGCAATTGAAACGAGGAGGAATAAGGGAGTGAAAAAAAAGTAGGACAGAATGTGTCAATGTTTCACCAGCTTCTTTATGTATCTTGAACCAGAGTTTTAATCAGTGATATATTATGGGCGAATGGTGAGCAGCAGCTTGTCAATATCGGTTGATAAACAGATGTAGAGCAGGCGCAATGAAGCTTTTGGCAAGATACATAAATTTTAGTCGTGTGAGAGCGAACAGTGCAAGAATGTTTCTCTGCTCGGCTTGGTCACAAGGCCAGGTCTCAATCTGGCAGAAAGACTCCCAATATATTCCAATTGTTATGAAAAATATTATCGATGGCAGCTGATGTTGAATGGACAATACATTAAAATGAGCATCAACAGAGCGTCAACGATTTGTGGATTTGTAAGTACCGTAATTGAACAACAGTTTGGTCGCTGTGATGGATAACCGTGATCTTGGCAGCCTCTATAGGCAAATGAGACAGTGACATGCTCCTCGCCACATCCTGAGAATGAGTGTCAACGGAGCGTAAACAAGTTTTAGCTTTGCTTCTTGGGTAATTTTTGTTCCGATTGGTTGTAGATATTCATTTGACAGATATTGGCTGCCTTTACTGGGATAAACTACAGCGACATGCTCGCTGCCGCATTCTGAGAATGAGCGTCAACAGAGCATCAATGATTTGTAGCTTTGAATCTTGGGTAAATTATTTTCCAATTTGTTGCAGCCATCCATTTATCAAATATTGGCAGCCTTCACTGGCAAAAACCACAGCGACATCTCCCTGCCGCATCCTGAACATGAGTGTCAACAGAGTATCAACAGTTTCAGTTGTTGCATATTAGGTAATCAAGGCATCCCGCGGATCTCCGCGTTCATAATGGAATTCTTGACCACCGTGATAGACAAAAATACAATGTATCTGAGGTAAAATACTGATTCCAAATTCATTGATATTGCAAGCTGCAAAGCATGCAAAAACATATCATTGGTTGTTGAAAATGCGATTTTGATCAGATACTATTCATATACTCCAAAAGCAAGAGCCTTAATTGAATCTATGGATGGACCCGCTGGGTGACCTGACCTGCTGAGAACCCGCCCAATCCAGACGGGTTGGGTGTTTACCATCGAACCATACCCGAGGTGACAGTTCGGGTTTATTGACAACACGGACCCGAACCCCAAGTGATGGTCCTGCACCATTGCTAACACTTGTCTCGGGATATAACGTTATTGTCGACATTGCACACCCACATCAGCAAAATGAACAATAGTTTGGAAGTTACAACAGAACAACTCAGCAGCTCTGAACAGCCACACTGACGATTCCAGATGCTCCCGGATGCTCCCACATCATCTCAATGCAACTCGATGTGTTCTCTGGTGCTCCGAACCTACATCACTGGTATTCCCCCATGCTCCGGATGTTGTGGAAGAGAATATATGGATATCCTGACGAGTGAATTGTTGTCTTCAAAATGCTACAAAATTAAACTATTAGAATATGCAAAGTATGGAGCTATTGGGAGTATTAGCTGCATGCCCAAGACAATTCCGGTGCACCGCAAACCTGGAGCCATACTTTCCTGGAGTGATCATTGTAATGTGTATATCAAATAGTTCAATTTGAGTAACTATCTTCCTCCTGCAAACTTTGGTTCAGAAATTGACGCTTGATATGCAGTCCACGAGGTATCAAAATAAACAAGATTATTTTGACGCGATACACTTCCGATTGTATCGGACCATGCATTCTCCTGCTGTAAATGTGCCAGTCCAACAATTGGTCCAACCAGTATGAGATGCATAGTATCAGTCTGTTTGACAACATGGATGAACCCGTCAACACAATCAGTCGAACTGTGCAGATCTTTGTACTTTGTTGGAATAACCACCACATATTCTTGGGCTTGAGGACATAATATGCATTGATGAGTCTTCTGGAACCATTCAGAAAAGGTCGATATTGTGTTTCCAGTGGCCAGGCGCTCCTGACATTGGAGGCTCTGATTCGCTATAGTCCAGATAAAGTATAACATTGGGAAACAAGTAACTGGGCTTTGTAAGGTGTTACTAAGCTGATTCTCTTCACTATCCTTATATTGGACCCAGATGTTATGAGAATCAGGCATGATCCCTTGGTGGGCATTCGTAGATTCTACCTTGCAATGTAGTTCCAGCCACTCAATAAATGTAGCGCAGTGAAATGGTTGATGGTAGCACAACAGCCCATTCTGAAGTTTGATGAATATACAGTCAAGGAGTACATTCTGATCTTATCCGAGCACCAGTCCACACACTTTGTTTCCCCAGACATCTTGGATTTGTGACAGGAATAGCTGTTGAACCTTGCGAAATCCGAAATATTCTGCTGCATCGCCACGCAAGGTGAATTTGACACGTCTGCACACTCGGCGGTCGTGGGTTTCTCTGAAATGATTCAACTGTCAAGATACGGGGCAGTGACATGGCTCATCGTGACAATGCTGGAGGAATCAAAGATAGGCTCAGGGAGGATTTTGCTGTTCAATGGCAGCGGATAGTAGGTTGAAAACCTTTGCAGTGTCAGTATTGTACCAGCCTTGAAGGGCAAGATAAGATAGTGTCTCCTCCATATTTTCAAGACTGGTACACCAGTCATTGTTACTTGAGCATCTAGTGTATGTAATTCACCTAGTGGGCAGATTGATATGTGTCTTTAACATTGCTTATATGTAGCAGTTCAAAAATGATGGAGCTGAAATTGTGTGCAGAACCCATTTGCCGAATTGACTCTGATATGTAACTAAAGAGGTGTATCTTTGAAGATCTGAAATGAATTGCACGCTGTTCAATGGTTCTCCGGAGCACCTGAATGACAATTGCCTGCCACCAAGCTTCACACTGGATGAAGCAGATGGAGAATTTCTTCCTGAACCACATCTGCTCATGCGAAGCAATACCATAAATCACTCTCTCCTGCTGATTCACAACGTGGTCTGTATCAGCAAAACTCCAGGTGGTGACTTCAGTCTCAGCAATGGATAGACAGATCGAATGTTCCACTTACTGGATGGCAGTTATGTTTGCGGCCCTATAACCGTCTTCCTCACCAGTATTTTTCATTTCAGCAAGTGAATGCAGGAATGGACTTCAGGAACCAGTTGCCCTAGTCCCAGCTTCCTGCAGAAGTTGCCGCTTGCAATCTTGGAATGATGGATCAAAAACCGCTCATTCAACCAGTTTCACCTGATGGATTTCTGGCTCGAATAGCTCCGGGGCCCTCTGCTCATCAACATCTGACCATTTACTTCACGCTTGCCAGGCCTTATTTAGACACATCTGAAATTGCCTTCGTTTTGTGGTAGCAACCTGTTCAGGCCTGTACAACTGAACATCAGTCGCAGCACGGATTTAATACATCTTGTGTTCTTGTAACTCATGGGATGCTCTTGCCCACTGTTCATCCACTTTGGCCTTCGCAGACTTCAACAGTGTATGTTCTTGAAATGCACCCTGTGTCTTCAATTATGGCTTCAGTGCATCATCTAGTGCTTTAAGGGACAGATCTGATTGAATTTGTTGGCTAACAAGTAGAGAGTATTCACATACTGCCCGCACTGTTTCCAATACCATTTCATCAGTCGCTCATTTGGCTGCAGTTCTGCTGCCATCCTTGGCGCCGTCCAGAAGTGTAGCGCAATTCACTGCCAGTGTTCTGATCATACCCAGATCTCTTTTCCCTGCCAGGAGCTGCATTTCAACGAATGAAATGGTTTACTGAAGTGCTGGGGCCCTGCATAACAAGGTATTGATGTGAATCTATTGTCAAATTGATCCTTGAAATTTCTAGCTTTCAGGTATTTGAGCAGCCCGTGCAATAAGTCTTTACCTATACCCAAGAGCAGCTGATGCAAATCATCAGGCTGCCAAAGTCGATTGACATGGCACAGAGGGTATTGCCTGAACTAGTGTCAGATTGGACAATCAGCAACGGTGTGCAGAACATCGATAATAGTTTCATCCAGAAGTTCGGAGTAAACAAGCTGATCTCTTTAGTTATTGAGTGGTCAAAATGTGTAATGCCCCATCAGTGCACCTTTAGGAATTCCACACATTGGGTATGAGCCATATGAGGCTTGAGTTCTCATGACTTGTTTTAGATACTCCCCAACCCAGGCAGCCAAAAGAGGATAACATTGTCTCTGGAATCCATCAGCACAGTTCCAGTTCAAGCCAGGACCAGTTATGTCAGGATTGCTGAGTGGGGAGAGCACAGTGACAACCATGGAATACCATGCTTCATCTGTATTTTCGGCTCATTCTGGGGGACCAAGGATCAACCCAAGCAGAATCCAGGCGCACTTGCTATGTGAGCGGTGAATAAATATTCGAATATTACGAATTGTGAGATACCGCAGCATGGCATGCTGAGCGCCTGAACCATTGGTCAACTGAGTCTTGTTGATTGCACAAATGACTGGCACAATGGTCGCTGTGGCAGGAAGCTCATCTTGCGTATCACACCACCAATCACTGGTGTTGAGCTCGCCCACTATTAGGTGCCTTTCCATGTCTGCAATGTGAACCAGTTCAGAATGGAGCTGCATCTGAAATGGGTGATGTACCAAAGGCACTGTATCCAATTGAACATATCCCTGTAGTATAGTGATCTGAAGATATGTGAATGATGTTCAATCCAACTATCATCCCCAAGCCTGAAATTGAGTTCAGGGAGAAGCTTTGGCAGGGCATCTGCAGATTGAAACAATTCAATTTTGAAGTGGGCCAGTCCAGACCTCAGATGTTAATCCATCGACGTATTCGTTTGCTGCCCACATCATGGAGTGTGGTGAATGTTGTGTGCTGACTGAAATGGATGCCATGGATTCCATTGTTCTAAGTACTTGTGACACTTGTTGTACCAGCCAGTGGCTTTGCCATATGCTTTCCCCCCAGCGTTTTCTACTCCAACTACCTGCCTATGAGCCTTTGTGTTTGTTGAATCCAGGGTACATGTCTGATCAAGCTTCTGGGGGTCTATGGTTTCTTCGTCGGGAGTATCTTCTGGTGGCGGTGCACCAGGTACATTGTCTATGGGAAGATCATTAGTTGACTAGCTCATCGATGGCCATGGAGGGACACTGACTGGATTCAAACCTTGATGGCTCAGATCAATTGCAGCCTGAAGGTGGTGAACCCCCGTCATGTCATAGCCCATCATTCATCGATATTAGTTAATATTGTTGATAGTGAGCCTCAAGTCGTTTCTCAACTAACAATATCTTTTAGCAAATGTAGCACTGAACATGTTTCTGGTGAGTGTTGACCGTATTCGAGCAATGGTCAGGGAACAAATCTTTGGATGAATCTTGATGATGCCTCAATGGGTAATTTAGAGTCTCAGGGATATTTGTTTGAATGCGAGCTAACTCAGGTTAGTGTATCACATCCACAGCGGCAGTGTACCCAGTCAAATACTGGGGAGGGGTAAATCAAAGTTACATTGCAATCAACTTTCATCATAAACCAGAATATATGAATCATATCCCGCACAATAATCATACACATTGCAAGCTGAAAACCGTTAGCAGTGAAGTGGAGCTGTCTTTTGTCATCACAGCAATCACCACACTGGGGCTTATAAGACGACATTGCAGGATGGTGAGTTATACGTACATTCGAGCCTCTGAGCAGCTCATAATGAAGGTAGATAGTTTTGATACAATGAATTGGTGAGTTTTCTAGCTAGCTGTATGCCCGTGTGATAATCATCAAGAACAGATAAGCTGGTAGGAAGGTTGCTTTGGTAATGATCCCTGACTGGAGTGTGGATCCTCAGGAGAACAATGATGTCTAGCCAAGGAGGTCAATAGAAAGCAATCACTATTGCTGCATGACTCACAGGCCTCCGATTCACTGAGGTTGCAATGTCGTACACACACACCTTCTGTGTATTATCACTATTTTTGCTAACATTGATACTGGATATTGTTCTTGTTGGATTCTGGGAAATATTATATGATGTCCATTGTCTGACCTTTACAGTAATGGATGCGTACTACAGTGAGCATCTATCCAATATCCAAGTATATGAGTTCGAGCATATAATAAAGAAAGGCTGGATGTGGGTGATTATGAGTTCTCTTTTTCAGCCAGGTTGGCTTCATGTATCAAAGGTGTAGTGAAACACCACAGTTCATGACAACAGAATGGGATATAAGAATCCCGCCATTCTGCAGATGGTCACTGCTACAAGCAATATACCCAACCAGACTCTGATTTATTCAACATAACACGTTGTATCTATTGTGGTTTACTACGATGTTTGTTCACAAGGCATGTCAAGGAGAGGATCTCCACCCATGAATGAGAATATGGCTCGACTGGGTGGCCAATTCATCTCCGAACAACACCGTGACAACAATTCAGAATCATCGGATAATTGTTCAAGAACTCCCACTGGCAAAGGCAGTTGATTTAACAAATTCACCAAGCAATATCATTCCGCACAAGGGTATGGTTACCCGCTTTCACAGCAGCCTTTTCTTGGCGCTCAGCAGTATAATCACCATTCTCCATTCAACATGACACATGGTTCGCCACCAACCACCAGCAAAAGTGTAAGATTTCCACATAATGATCGACCGGGGCAAGAATATGACCGCCACCGAGGTGGTTATGGCAGATCTCAAATGTTCCCCCGTCCACGAACTCCAGGACAAGGGCATTCATCTCCAGGTGGACGTAGAGTGCTGCCAGGACCGCTAGTAACAAATCCAGTCAATGAGCTGACATTCTTTATCTCTCCTCCTCGACCAAAACCTCCTTCCGGTGCACCTGGGACACCCTCCATTAGCCACCCAACAGAAAGATTGCAGCTGCCAGTGGAAATGCGGAAAACAGATGTCGCCAGGATTGCAGACTTGCCCCCATTGCCCAAGATTTCCTGCAATGAATATGATGCAGGTGATGTATGTAATGATTCTTTGGACTTGGGTGGTGCAGAAGTTGAACCGCCAATCAGACTGAAGCAAACCGAATTCTCCGTGGAGCAATCTGCCATCAGGATTTGGTAGGCCAACAACAGTGCATTCAACATGTGGCAGAAAGTATGGGTGGCTGGGTATCTAGAGAAGAAGCATTGGTCCATTAGCTGATGGCAGAACTGTTTGAACCAGCTTCGAGATGGATGCCTCCACACAGACACTGCTGTTGCTGATTTTTCAGCAGCATTGAAGAACTAGCTTCCGTTGAGTGGTTTCTGTAATGCTGGATGGATTCGGTGGTTGTGGGTTGATTGTCTTTGACAAAACGACCAAGAGACATTCAGGAGCCGAGTTCACAGGGAACGTGAGGCAACAAGCTACTGGCCACCGATTTCGAGAGGGTGTGGGCCAAACGGCAAGAATCCAGTTCCCAGAGGTGCCAAATATGACATTCATGGTTGTGATTTGCTGGGTGTTGAATGGCAAGGATATTGTTCTATCCCCCAAATAACTCCAAGCCTCATGTACAGATTTGAGGCACTGGGAGGAAATGGTTGAATTCATTGACAAAAATGGTCACCCAAAAGAGCCATACATTGTAACATCAATGCTCAAGTACACCTTGGATCAGAACCATTTGGACAACGAGTATATGGGATTATATTCCCACTGGCAAATTACAATTGACCTCATATATGGCCAGATTTTGTACGACTATTGCCATTCAAATACTTTCAAGTTGAAACTTGGATACAATCCGAAATCATTTCAGTGGACCAGAAGAGAGCTACAGGGAAGGAGCTCGCCAAGCACATAATTAGACCAGCTAAGGTAATCCCCGCTAGCCATGCTAAGGCTGGATGTGTGCAACTGCTACTCATTATACATAGACAGTGGAAGGTTCTGAAGAGGGTGGAAGATAGAAGGGGGAAGAGGGAGAGGAGGATGGTGGGAAAGAGCATGATACTAGTATTGATGTAACATCTAATTGAAACAATAGAATGGATTGTATTCCATCCATATACATTCTCTGCAATCGTTGCTTCTCTGTGAATTACGTAACATCCCAATGAATGTCAGGAGTGCCGCAGTTTGAGCCCATCTGTCCAGCTTACATTAAAGCAACTGAATGAGATCATTGAGGATGAAGAGAAAACAGCCAAAGGTGCAAGGGAGGTTGAGGAGCAAGTGGAGGATTGTGAGGAGTTCCGGGATCCAAGTGATCACAGTTAAGCATTGAATACTGTTCTCAATATATTCAACAATGAATTTGAACATGAGTTTCTTGATGAGATAGTCAGGCTACTCGATGCCTGTCTTATTCAGCAATCGAAAGCAGACCAAGTCCCTGGTCACAACGATACAATTCCAGACCTGCCCGGTGTGCTGAAACGGCGGAGCTAGATGGCACAAAGTCCATCATCCTCACTCCGCCCCACCACTTGTGAGATTCCTAAAGGAATTCATCAGAAAGAGCAGTTGTGGCTACAGGAGTGTAGGAACACGGTGAGAGGATATGATACTACCTGGCTTTGAGGATCCACAAAATCTCGGAAAGAGCGAGTGAGATTAAAAGATGGTAATGATTGATTAGTAATTCATTGAATGAAAAGATGAGATGGCAGCTGTCGACGCCGGGGTCTCACGAATATATACTCATGATCACCCAGTCTATCACCCTTGTCCCGGAATACCCGTACACCCCCATCGCGCGGTCTGTATCAGTCATCCTTGAGTCTCTGTACAGCCGCCATCGCTCAGTCCTCTGCCAAGCTGATTGGCAGTGGTGGTGAGAAACGGATTTTCCCGCCAAAACTTCTCCCTGGACCTTTTTATGAAGCACAGCTCTCCTCATCGATCCCATATAACTATATACCCAAACCTGAAAGAACATAAGAATAACATATACCCAAACCCGAAAGAACATAAGAATACCATACATCCAAAGGGAAGACTCAGATGTTGACACAGACTAATACCATAAACCCAAAGGAAAACCATACACCCAAAGGAAACCCATAGACTCAAGGGAAAAACATAAAGACTCTCACTCCTTGCACATCCTCATTGCCCGGCCCACCTCCGTGTCTGCCTTCCTGTTTGGTTGAACATTTGTGAAGGACGGGATGTTCCCAAGAGAAGTATCGAATTGAACTATCTCCTCACATATCGCCTACACAGCTGCTGGGATCTGTGCCCAGGCCTCTATTAATACCTCGGGGTCTTCATTTACTGCTCATTGGATGAGAGGTATGGTTTTGTTCCCGATTTTTCTCTGGTGGTGTGCCAATATGTTCGTCTGGACTACCAACATTCTCCTGCAGTCGGGGTCGAGTCTGAACCATTCTATGAAGCGGCTCGCATATTCTTCATCCTCAGTGTCGTTGTCGTCAGAACTGGAATTTTGCTGCTGAGAGTGGCCGGCTAGTTGGGCTTGGGGTGCCCATCTGCTTAGGATGTGTATGCTTCTCTGGGGTTGTACGGTTTCTTCCCCGGAGGGCACCGGCATGGTTGAACCAGCCTCTTTCCCGGTTGGAGCTGGCGGGGTCGTACCAGTCAGATTCTCGGTGGGCGCTGCCAGAATAGTACTGGCGTCTCCCACAAAGCGCGGTGGTGGAGTGATACTGGCCTCGTCCAGGGCAGGAGCTGGCGGGGTTGTACTGGTCTCTTTCTCAGTAGGAGCTGGCCGAATTTTACCGGCCTCTTCCTATGCGGGAGTGCTGGTTCCATCCGCAGATCCATCCTCGGCCAGGACCATCCAAAGCCCTCCAACATTACTCCCATCCATTTCGTTTTCCTTGCCCTTGGTTGATGGGGTTGGCAGTGGAAGGATCTTGATCTGATTGCGGGATGGAGGTAGTACGGGTATCCCATGGTCGGCAGGCAGTGTGCCTCGGTCGGCATGCAGTCCTGATGTTGACATGGTACAGAGTCAATCGGCACGATCGCCATCATCCATGCCGGGATAATGATTGAGTGGCATTACTTATCTCCGGTACCATTTCAGGCCCATAGCTTTGTAGTCTATTCCTTCTCCCAGTTGAGGGCAGCCTTTATCTAAAAACGGTTCAGCTTCCTGGATGTCGCCGGAAGTAAACCACTTGTTTGCTTTCAACTTCTGGTTTGGCTTTGTGAGATGGTTGAGATATGCACGATTGAGACATCTGTTCCCTAACCCCAGATCTCTCGATGGTTGGTTAGCAATGACAGTCAATCGCATCGAGTTCTCACTTCCCCTGGAATCGCTCCAGATCTCATGGATTTCATGATAGTGTTGCCAGAGGTCTCCCAGCTTCTTTGTTGCCTGTGTTTTCCTCTGCTGGGCGGAGTGATGTTGCTTTATCATCTTCCTTAACCTGCCGGAGATGTCGAGAGCTTTAAAGAAGTCGCTGTATTGCTTGTATTGGAACTGCTTCGAGTCAAGATCCCTCGCAGCCAAGTTCAACCGCCATGTGACCTGGGCAATGGCATCATCAGTAATCTCGGCAAAGAGATTATAGATTTTGAGCCTGAAATTCGATTGGCTTTGTGGGGGAAGCTCCCCAGCAGCAATCTCCATGGCTTCTTGCAGTGATCCAACAGGACTGTTGGGGAAGAAGTCCCTGCTGAGTTGTGATTGTGTTGCTGATGAGAGGGATACTGGAGAGGGATCGCTAGGGATGGTAGTAATATCTGGGGAGTTGGCATACATATCAACAGTGGTGGTGTTGGCCGCAGTGGAGGTGGCTGCGCTGGCACTGGCTTCGTTGGTGGTGGGTGCAGTGGTGGTGGCTGCTGTGGTGGTGGCTGCAGTGGCGCAGTCCAGGCTTGTAGCAGTGGTGGAAGAGGTCACGGACACTTCCAAATACATGGCATCGGTGAGTGCTGCTGCGATGTCATTGATTGATGTAATGGTCATGTTGATTGTTGGTTGTTGGTTATGGTTGTGATGGCAATATCGGGAGCGGTCATCGGTGTGCAGAGGGAGATGACTGGTCCAGGACAGTGGTTGTCTTTCCTTAAGAATGTCGGGGAGGGAAGCGCTTTATATACCTGGAGGGGTACTTTGTGCCAGATCCTTCATTTCCCAGTCTCTATGTGGTTCCTGATGTACCTAGTATGCTCTTCATGTTTCTCTTCACAACTTCTTCGCCTGTTCCTCTCCTGTTTCCCCACTCATACTGGGCTGTAGGGCATATCTTGCTAGACTTGCATGTTCTTGGCGGTGAATTTTCTGCCCACTGCTACAATTGTTGTTGTCATTGTTATCTCAACATTACTAGAGGGTTAGGGGAGAACGGGAAGAATTTTCATATGTAATGTGGGTGCAACTCGGCCAATAGGAATATTTCTTCCCCCTCCATCCCGCAAATCAATGCATTTGTGTGGATTTGCGATCCCCTCAACTCTTTTCATTATGGTCCATGCAATGGATCTCCTCCCTCCCCCCTTCTTCCCCCCTTCCTTCTCCCTCCATCCATCTTTCCCATCATTGTTTGGACAGGTGGTCTGCTGGCACTGGATGTGCGGCATTCCATTTATCCACTAGCTGCTTATACCCTGCCATATCTGTGCCCATACCAATGATGGTTTCTTGCAGGCTTTCCACTTAACCAAATACATTCATCTTCCATCAATGTATTTCCGACCTGCTACTGCCACCACCTCAAATTCCTCAAATTCCACTGGTTACTCCACATGTGTGGCGTTAGGTGTACTAATTTCTTGAGCACCATGTATGCCTTTATTGCAAGCGAAGAACATCTTGAGTTGACTGACATCTATCCAGCCTGTGAGCTCAGCTCCATCTCGTTCTGCATGTCAATATGTCCCCAGGCTCTGGGCAATGTCCGTGACTTGGTAGGGTCCTCGCCACTGAGCATCCAGTTTGGTGATGAGAGACTGCCCTATCTTGGTTTCGTGTATGAGAGCCAAGTCAGCAATTTTGAGATCTTCAGCTCTGAGGTTGGCTGCTTGGTCAAAGTAACATTTGTTCGCATCTCTCGGCTCTTATAGGTTTTGTACGGCAGCATCGATATCTTCTGGCAGTTGTTCCAGCTGTCGTGCACTAGCCGCTATCAGTGATGTTGTATCTTCGATTCCTTGGATCCAGTCGGCCATATTCCATGTTAGGTTCTGCAGCTTTATTGGAAGTAGTGCATCTTGACCGAACATACGGCGCAATGGCAAATATCCAGTCGTATATCTGATGGTTATCCTGTTGGCCCAAAGGACTGCTGGGAGGTGGTTAATCCACATCTCTTTCGGTTTGTCAGAGCAGGCTGTGAGTTTGTATAGTGCATCTGCAATTGGTTTGTGTCCTCATTCCATTACTCCATTGGCGGCAGCATGGTAGGGAGTTACAGTGATCTTCCGGATATTGCAATGTTTGAGGAGAAGGTCAGTTGATTTCGTATTCTCTGCCCCTCCGTCAACTATCACACTGTCCAGGGTCCCAAACCATAAATTACCTCCTCATGAAAGATGTTCGATACCTTCTCCGATGTGCCCTTTCCAGTGGTCGTGCGTATTCCCACCTGCCGAGGTACTCCCTGGCTACCACAACTAATTGATACCTGTCCTCCGTGTTGGGCATGTACGAAATATCCATTCCCACTGACTGCCATGGGCGACTGATGGGTAGGCCTTTCAGGGTCTCATCATACCATAGAGGCGCTCTCTTCTCGCACTGCTTGCACATTTTCACCCAGTCTTTGACGGTGACATACAGTTCCAGCCACCTGTACTGCTCCACTACCTTTCATAACATTCCTTCTCTTCCATGGCGCCCGCTTAGTTGGTGTGCAGCTTCTATTGGTTTCATTTTCTGCTGCGTGCTGACTAACAGCTTTGCCGGCTGTTTATTGGTTTCCCGCCTCCAGTTGAACACTCCTTCTGCAACTAGGTATTGCGTGGCTTCCCCCCGAAATCGCTGCATTCCCGTCAGAGTCTTTCCTTCTAGTTGTTTGAGGTTCACCAGAATTTCACCTATCTCCTTCTGTCTCTCATTGTGTTTCTCCACGACTCTTAACCCTACCAATGGTCCGTATCCTCTCTCCCCCCTCTTTCGTTCCGGTCCACATTCCAGCCCTGTTCCCTTGAAGCTTGCATGATTTGTTTCCTCTGAAACATCCTCCACAATTGGCACAGGCTCTGCTTCCCCGTGTGGCCACAGTGAGAGGCCATTAGGACCACCATTAAGTCTCCCTGGAGCGTATTTCACTTCAAAATCAAACAGTCGTATCCACGCGTTCCAGTGGGTGACCACTGCTCCTGGCAGGTTGTTGGCAGGCAAGTTCAGTTGATGCACTAAACTGTTAGCGTCTGTCTCCATGAGGAATCAGACCCTATATATGTCTTTGTGAAACTTCTTAAGTGTGTTCATCACCCCGCAGCACTCACATTTGCCCACGTCATATCTTTCACAGCATTGATCCAGAGCCTACTTTGATAGCGACACAGGTGCCAGTCCATATTTTCGTCTTCCTGCTGCAAGATTGCCCCCCACTGCTCTAAGCTTGTGTCAACTTGCACAACTATTTTCCCAGCACCATCGCTAATGTCTAACATCTTCAATGCAGCAACATTGCAGAGAGCCTCCTTCAAGTTTGCAATATCTTGCATTTCCTCAGTCTCCAATTGAAACTCGACTCCCTTACGGAAGATGCAGAACAGGTGGCTGGCAACTATGTCATTCTCAGGGATCCATATTCCATAGTATGTGCAATGACCTAATAATGCCCTGCACTCGATACGGTTCTGGCACCAGGGCCAATTCCACCCCTTGTGCATATTTGATGCTTGTGGCTACCATCCTGCTTCTCCAGAGACAAACCCGAATATTATTACCCTGTTCCAGCACCAGTCAGATTTGTCTCCAGAAATGGTGGCTCCAGCTGTCTCCACATCACCAAGTACATGATCGAGGTTCTGGAGGTGTTCAATGACAAACTTACAAACACCAGGCAGCTCTTCCAGCTCCTCTTCTCGTATTCTCCCTTTGGGCCTTTTTCTCCGATATTATTGACCAATATTTCCGCAATTGATCCCATGTGAGCATGTAGTATTTTCTGAGATACTCTGACAAATGCTGATACTGAATTGGTAGCTCAATCAACCAGTCTGGTTGGCCGATACATTCCATCTGTAGTCTGGAAGGCCATATAGTCCAGGCTATACTAGTGCAATCAATTTTGGTTGTTCCCAGAGCGTCAGGGAAAACATATTCTGTTACGTGTAATCTACCATAGGCTATATAGGCTACTGTAACCTCCCGTGACACCGATTACACCACATAATGCAAAACACCTCAGAGCTGTTTTCGGTAACCCACAATAATACACCTGTAATTTACCGATAGCATAACTGAATCAATACTGATATGCAACTGTAGTGCATGTATTATATACTAAAGTTTATGAATCATACTATTTATTGAAGAGTTATTTATTTACTACTCTGACAAGCATACACTCTGACTCTCATGACTGCAACAAGCTCACTCCCACAACTGACATGCTCTAACAACTCTGACATACTCGCACCCACTCCAACTCTGACATGCTCACTTTCACCACTGATCTGCTCGCTCACACAACCCTGACATATTCACTTTCCAACCTCTGATATGGTTTGTCTCACTGCTCTGACATGGTCACTCTCACCTCTCAGACAATCAGGCTTTGCTGGGAGGAAGCTGGTAGCGGTGGAATGATCACTGTCACCTCTCTGACAATCTGGCTTCGCTGGGAGCAAGCTGGTAGTGGTGGAATGATCACTGTCACCTCTCTGACAATCTGGCTGCGCTGGGAGCAAGCTGGTAGGGG
>Ga0307512_10001969_pt1 | contig 27421 bp, 31 predicted proteins | sample 14_EM_MG_FD_200267 | JGI IMG/M metagenome (GOLD analysis project Ga0307512, IMG submission 200267) | Populus trichocarpa ectomycorrhiza microbial communities from riparian zone in the Pacific Northwest, United States - 14_EM | ecosystem: Host-associated > Plants > Roots > Unclassified | place... | reverse complement strand
AACATTGGTCTACTGATGGATGGAAACAACCTCGATAATGATGATGAATGGGATGACGAACTTCAACCGCATGACGATGTACTGGATTCCGTTGAAGGGAGATTCAATGAACCGGGTATGAATGAAGATGAAGAGTCAGAAGAATTCTAGGATTGGAATATAAGCCATTGGCTGAGGTTGGATGTCTTGGCCGTTTTTCGTGGTGGGGGTCTAGCTACAATTGGATCGTAAGGAATATATGACAGTTCGGGGGTCATTTTGGGTAAATGAATGGGTTGGGGTTGGGCGGAATATGGCGGCGGCAATCCGGCTGGTTGGCCTGGTTGTGCGTATAGAGGTAATTGTGATAATACAGCAGGTTGGAACAGCGGAGAGTAAAGCTGTGATTGCGGTGGTGGTGGTGGTGGTGGTTTAGCGGGCTGAATCTGTGGAGAGTAGGTCCGGTTTAGTATTGATGTACCTGGGTTGAGCTGCGGATAATACTGGTGCGGTGGCGGCAGTCTGGCAGGTTGAATATACGGAGAGTATGCTTGATTTAGTCTTGATTCGCCGGTTTTGAGTTCCAAGGTGTGTATTTGATTAGGGATTCATTCAGGGGTGGGAGGCTCCGGAGTGCAAGGCGGGTTAAATGGAACTCTAGCCACCTGGAACTGACGGGAGTTAGGTTGACCCGGATTCTGAATAACGGCTTTTGAGTAGATATCACTGCATTGTGATGTGGGAGGCTGGATCCGGGGGCGGTGTATGGGTGGATTTCGTTCCGGCGGTGGTGCTACAGGTTGCGGTACTGTTGCAAGTGCATCTTGGATAGTTGTTACAAGGTTTGTTGCTCTAGGTCCAACTGCTGAATGAATTAAGGATAACTTTGGAAGCGTACGCTGTAGGTCGGAAACACTTGATATATTTCGACAATCTCGGACAATGTCGTCTCGTGAACCTCTGGATAGTTTTGTTCCATGGTTCTGCTCCCAACCCGGTCTCAACCAATGGTCAATTGCCTTCAGAACAACTGCTCTCTCCGCAGAACTGGGTTTATCCTTGGGCCGGCCATTGATGACGTTGGCACGGTCTGATATTTCATTCCAGTACTGAGCACTTACTGTGTACCGCACACTAACCTTTGCAGAGACTCCATGCCGTTCCAAGTCTGGTATCTCACGGCCTGAGTTCAAGTATAATATGTTATCACAACAGTCGGATTCACGAGTCCCCTCGAATGCTGCTGCATCCACGAATCCAGCCATTACCTCTCTGCATCTACAACCTGTCGTGTTGAGATTGAAAAATAGTGGCGGATCAATTCTTTCATAACAACTACCGGTTTTAGTCTTTTTGCCACAGTCTCTCTCAGTATATAACTGTTCAACTAACTGCCGTACTACTATTCGGATCTCCTCATTTCCAGGGCAGCCTGGTTGTTGGTACCCTGTGAATACTGAACCCGGAGGAAGAGATTCGGGAAGCATATACCACGGTTCAACAAAAATCACGGCAACAGCAATCCTCGTCTTTAGTCTTCCGGCACGACCTATCCATTGCCATAGATATGCAACGGTTAGATGCGGATGCAGTCTCCACTGGATTACTAAATCAACATCCGGAATATCCACACCCATCCCAGCAGTATCAGTGCATATCATGATCCGGATTACACCGCTGCGGAATGCTTCCATGAACTCCGTACGAGTATCTGCTTCTAGATTAGATGAAAATGGCTGTGACATCTGATTCTTGTGATGCAGGAATCGAGCCAGCATGGCTTCCTGTAAGTAAATTGCAATGTTGTGTGCCTTATCAATACTGTCCACGAATATCATCGTCTTCGGTACAAAGAATACAGATCCGGATCTAGGATAAATCATCTCTAATTGCACATATTCTGATTGTCTATCCACCGCACGTAATTTCTTTGGCATTATGGTTGCAACAAACTGCCGGATGTTCGGTCGATCAACGGATAGCGTATACAAGTGTGTTAAACCGGGCCTCATCCGGATTGTCGTGTGCACATATGACAATACATTTGGAGCAAGAGTTGCTGTGAGTGCAACTACTGGGATATTGAGAAAATGCGATCGGAGTGAGCCAATATTCTGATATTCCTATTCCGGGTCAGAATTCATGCTTAAAACCCCACTTAATCCATCAACTAACCTTTCGGAACTCCCTCCAACCCCACACTAAGTGAACTTCATCATTTGCAATTGCTACCAACCTCTTGCAGAATGCGCAATTGCGCTTCCTCACAGTCGTCGACCAAAAGTGGGATCCATCCAGCAAAAGTATCTCTGGGGATGCGAGTACTACCGCATAATGACCAGCATGGACTTCGTACCGGAGATTTGGGTTTTCTCTCACTGACTCCGCAGTCAGTTTGCAGGCCTTGATGTTATTGGATTCCAATGATCTCAGCTGTGATATGTTAGAAAACTCTTAGATGGCTATTAAGGTCGCATACCTGGTCGTCCATAAGGGCAATTATCGGAAATATCACCAGAAATATCCCACCTTCAATAGCTTTTGGGATTGCTCGAAAGATGAAGCTCTTGCCTGAACCGGTTCCTGCCACCACTATCACATCCTGCATATGTACAGCAACATCATATATCACTGATAGCTGCCATGGTTTCAGTGCTACTCCGAATGCGCTCTGCAGTCCATTGGCAAGTTCTTTGTATGAGTGTTGTGCGAGGTTGATATGCTCTAGTTCTACCCTGGTCCATGGTTGATCCGGCGGTTGAGGTTCCATGGTATTTCTTCCGGTCGATGTTGATATCTAGAAAATGCACTTACAACACTTTTTCCACAGCTACATGTGTTTATGTAGTCTTTCGTGGGGCTGGAAAAGAGGCCAAAGCACATAATGCAGAGTCCGGCTTTGGAACATGCATAACCCGGACGGTCCGGATCACAATCAATTATGACCAACAGCATAATCCGGATAACCCGGTGACTCACTATAACCTACAATACAACAGGAACAATTGAAACAAACTAAAGGAAAATCAACCAAAGAAGAGAAAGAAACAACACATTAACCTGCCTAAAAACACAATATTCTGTATGCATAAACCCGAAACAAACTTACAAGGAAAGCCCAAACATGCCCCTAAAGAAACTTATGAGAAATCCAAAAACGAAACTTACATACTATCCTACATTCTCACGCATACCTGCAGCAGTCAATGTGGATTCGAACGTTTCAGTTTGGGGAGCTCCAGGTTGATCCAGATCACCGGGTTTTAGTTCATGGTGGTAGGATCCAGACATATGACTTGATTCTAGCTCCTCCAGCACAGCTCTGGATGCTTCATCAAATTCCTCCTCTTCCTGCTCTCCTACATCCTCCCCATACTCCTCCTCCCATTCCTCATCTTCGGTGATTTGCTCTTCATTATCGCTAAACTCGGCATCCTGTTCGGTATCCATGGTAGGCGAAGACTGCATCGCAAATGAGGAATTAGTTCCACCACCGCTCACTGATGCAAGGAACTCGCTACCCAGAGGAAAGCGTACCTGTTGCGTTATGGTCCGTGGATCTTTGAAGGCCGGTACACGCCTCAGAGTATCTAAGACTCCAGCACCATGGATGCCACCTTGAAACGTTGCATGGGGAGACTGGGCTCGAACTGATGCATGGGGAGACTGGGCTCAAACTGATGCATGGGGAGACTGGGCTCAAACTGATGCATTAAGTAGCAACTTGCTACCAGATGACCTCTTTGCGCAAGATAGTTTATCCTGAATTCCTGATCCGGATCCACCAAATGTCTTCAAAGAGATCTTCATCACACGCTCAGCTTTCTTGTGGATTGCATCCACCTCCCGACGGCCTATCTCATTCTCCCGATAAGCCTAAGCCAACGCTTCTTTCCGGCATTGCATCTCCTTGTAGTGTTGGATACCCTTTTCCTTCTCAGCCTCCAATACTTGACGGCGGTTCATCATTGCCATCATCTGGGTGTCAATCCGCGCGATTTCTGCATCAATCAGATCTTGCCATATCAGAGTTTTGCCCCAGATATCTGCTGCTGCAAACCGTTTGGAAAACTCCGTATGGTATGTCGTTCCAACTTCGGGGGGGGACCAGAGTGGTCGATCCGAATTGTAGTATTCATCAGGCAAAGGTAACCCGGCTGGTAGATTGGTTCCAAAATGTGCCCTATTGCCATCTAGATTCTTTGTGAAATCACTGGTGAAGATGGCATTGAGATCTCTCGCCTCGTTGAAACAGCCCTCTATCTGTTTCAGTGGCACTGCAGGTGACCAAGAACCGGCGATATCGGTCTTGATTCTAACCCCATCTTCTGGATCAAATTCCAGTGCCTCGCCAATCATTTCGTCGCGGTCCGGCTGCGGACAGGCCTTCAGGGTTCCTACTGGTACGGGGAGATGCGCACGGCCCGGTGCCATTGATTTCAATGGTGCATGCAATTTGCCAGCACTAGGTGCCATCACATTACCCAGATCAAAAGTCCGCGCCTCTGGAGCATATCTGCCCTTAGTGGTGTGGTATGAAATGACAAAGCGCCGGATCAATTCTAGTGCAACCTCACTTAATTCACTGTACCATTTCTCACCATTGTACTGCTGTGATAGCCATTTGACCTCATCCATTGGGGCGTATGGAGTTTCTAAGGACCACAAGCGAATAAGGAAGAAATCCGTACACTGGGTCTTTCCCCAAACCAATCCGGCTTTTCTGTCATGCTGGAGCATCTGCTTATATCCAGTCGGATTTGCTGGATTGCAGAAGGCCGAACTCTTCTTCTTCTTAAATCAATACAGTTACTACCCAATAGACCCGTGTACAGTAGTTAATGATACTCACTTCGCTTGTTCTTGGGCCGTGATCCGGCTGCTGCCAGCGGGAGTTTGCAGCCACTTTTGGGCATATGACTCAACTTTGGCAGCAAAGTACGCTTGGTAAGTGTAGTACACGTCATCAAAGCCCTGTGATATTTGCGCAGAAATTGCAGGGGGATATGCGAATCCGGGGATGGTGCCATCAAATAGATTCTTGCGCTCTTCCGGATTGAAGTCACGCGCACTCATGAATAGTTGCACCCAGAAGTAGTGGCAGCATACATCGTAATCGGAGCAATCCTTTGAAGTACGCAAGAATTTGACGGCATCTGCGCTTGAGTACATTTTCAGCATTTGATCTGCTGCAGGCCGATCAGTTGTTGTACCCAACCCGTCGCAATTATGTCGACCCTTACGCGGTGAGGCCAGGGTGGTAGATGTCGGTCTCGTCGTTCCGCTGTTTTTGGTCCAGAGGTTGAATCTGGGGTCGGAGAATCGTGGGCACGCTTGCACGCATTCTTGCCTGCACCTTTGGGAGGCATGATGTTGAGGTCGGGACGCGTATAGTGTAATCCGGGATTGACGAAGTGCAAGTGTGAATCGATTGGAGGAATGTCGGAACAATTGGATTGAGTTTGGATACTGTGGGGATAACAGAAATGACACGTTCAGAGCACGGAATTGACTTTCTTTGGTATTGTGAATTTACTGTGAGAGCATGTCTCCAGGCTGTCTGCTCAAACCTTTCTATTACTATTTAGACTACGCCCGATATGGACATACTTAATCCGGGTTAGCACCGTGTTGCCCCGGGTATACTAGAAACGCCGAGTCTGCGTATAACCCGTACCACTACACCATATGGAACGAGCTAGAGCCTGATTCGAGGCCACAGAATAATAGTAAACGAACATTTCTATAGTGCCCAATTATTTAAATAGAGTGGTTAGTGTTTCATTGAATATCAAAAATAATTGATTTCATATAGAGGTGGAATGTCGAATTGTCGATTAATTAGCGGCGTCCCTACATAATTTACTCTAGGTACTATGAATCTTAGGTACTGTGACAAAAGAAAGTCCTGTTATTCGTCCTGTATGCATGCTGTAATGACTCGATTATCGTAAAACTCATTGCAAATTTGAGAAGATTTTGTTTAGCAGTAATCAAGCATTTAATATTTGGCCATGGATTTAGTGCCGATTTATTACAGCGTCTTCAATTGCGATATGTATGCAGGACCAATAGGCCGAGTTTCGTTGTAACTATAATATGTAAATTGCAAAATACGGGGTTCCCCTCAAGAATCCGCAGTCAAAAGGTACAAAAAAAAGATCCAAAATCCAGCAAAGTTGGATTGAAAATTGTGATCCAATTACCAAATTAAGCCCAAATCCGTTTCGTGGATGAACTTCAGGCACCTCCAATCATATGGTGAAGTATAGCGTGCGGGGCCCCGCACTACCTCTCCATTGCTCGTGTGAGCGACAGGGTTCAGTTTTCTAGCGTCGGCCATGTTAGAATACCTTGCTGGGTGGCCTTGGCTTGGTGGAGACTGGGCCAAAATTATAGTACAAATAGGGACACACATCTTGTACACCGTGATCAGCTGCTGGGAGAACCAGATCTTTTCGAGGATACCCCGGTTATTAACGGCCTGTTCTTGACTGTTCCAACGGGCTATTATGCAGGTGCGCTCTATCTAGTCCGAGTCCCCAGTGTCACTGTAGAATCCGATCTTCGGGTCGGAACGGTGGCGCAGTACATATTCTGTTTCCACGCATAGAAGGCAGTTCCTGTGCCTGAAGACATACGGAAGGAAAGTTGAAATCTCCGGTTGTAGGACCATGTTGACGCATACCTGAACCCTCCTCCCCAATTCTGCTGTCACATCGGAAATTGCATTGCTGTCTTAGAGTCTCCAGCAAGATCAATCACTAGAGCTTAAAAATAAAAGAGGGAATACAGGGGGAGAGTATGGTTTGGACGTGGCGTTAAACCTTTTTAACGTATATCTTGTCCACGGGATTAGCTCATAAATTTGGACCAATAGGGGAACTTAAACTGCTGAAATATATCTCGAAATGGTGTTGCATTAGCCCGGACAGGAAGTCATGTACTTTGCTTCAATAGTTGTAGGAATGCGAATAGCCTTCCTCTACGTTTGAGGCTGTTAACATGAAACGTAGTTACCAAACTACCGGCAGTCGTAAGGGCGAGATTTTGCCGCGTGGATACTTCATACCGCTACCTAATGCCCCTGTCCATGTTATACAGGATCTATGCTTACTCTTCATATATCGTTTGTTGTTTTGAGTTCATTTTCGGGCCCCATGTCGCTTGCTCCATTATGCGGGGTATATTCTACCACGAAATAGGGGATCTCGATTTAACAACTGGCAAAAGCCCGAAGGTCAACACTACAGATTTAGACAGCAGCTATTTACAATGCATACCAACAGTTCCGCTGCTAAATGCTGTTAATGAAACATCATAGAGGGTGTTGCTATGTATAAGCTTGAAGGAAATGAAGAGAGAATGATGGTTAGCTTAAAAAGGAGGCAGTGATATGATAGAGGCTGAAGGTGTTGTCCAGATAAGCTCAAGAACCTACTTGGCGGCACGTGACCTATTGTCAGACCGAGAGCATGAAATCTAGACCTGGCAACCATTCTTGCAATGACATATAAACTGGTTTTTATGTCGACTTATTCATGAACAAAAGAGCTATGGCAAGTACAAGGTACTGTAAGTGCCTACGATAATTACATACACAGAACGTTAACGAAACAACAAAACGCCACTACAAATCGGGTGCGGCACTCCTGTTCCAGCGTTCTAAACGGGAAAAAGGGCGGTACGAGCTACTTTTTGTGTCAGTGCGTCCTGTTTATGGGAATGAGGGACTTACAAGGAAAACATGGTCACGGTATATCCTGGAAGCCGAAACTAGCATGGCATACAAAAAGCTGGTCAGTGGTTGGGGCTACGGAAAAGTATTCCAGAAATTTCATTGGTCAGTTTGTACCTATAGGTACTTAAGTATATAACGCAAACTTAAGGTGTGAAGCAGAAGGCGGGAAAGATTAAGTGGACTGACGTATTTCACGCTCTATCACAATCATGATCACTATGTACTGTACGTGACTATGGAAATGCTTGTGTGCAGATTTATGTATTATTTTGCAATGCCCATCTAAATACAAATCATGGTTCGCTAGCCACAACCGGCGAGCTCAATAATAATCCTGTCTAATTTGATCATCCCCAATGCAACCACCCACCCATCTCTCCCCAATACCTCTCTATAGCGCCCTCTCTTCTACCAAGAGGGATGCACACTATGACTGACGGGATGAAGTCAATGCAGAAAAGCACAAGCAAAAAAACCGCTAACTAAGACATGATGAGGCTCTACCTCGTGATGCAACCCTAAAACTTCCCTCATGACAACTGTCGTGAAACATGCTGTGTAATGTCGACGTCACTCTCTGGCCCTGAGATCTTCAGACTTATCTAGCAATACCTACCTATCGAACTGGACTCTCCCTGCCCCTCTTGACCACGGCTTTTTTCGGCGCCTCGGGCATCTCCTGCTGTGGTTGCACTTCGTAAATTCCACCCGGCCTAAAACTCTTCTTCCCCGTAACACTTTCTACCGGGCTAATTCTGCCGTCAATCTTGTTTGGACCCTGTACCCCTCCTTCCTTCACACTCAAGACTGCTAAAGTCCAGGCCCTGTCACCATCCACACTTGTTTCTAGGCTTCTCTCTGGCGATATTATAGTACTCTTCCACCCATTCTGTCGTGTATCCAAAAACAGCCGTAGTTGTTTTCCTTTCCGCCTTCTGTCGTCGTCGTCATCGTCATCGTCTTCATAGTGATCCTGTGCTTCGCCAGAACACCATTTGCAAAGGTTGTTTTCGGCAATGTAGCACCACGAGCATTCAAGTTGTGATGAGGAGGGTTTTTCGTCTGTTAGAGTGATGGATGACTGTGGGTTTGACTTGGGGTGGGAGGCGGCTTTTGGGTTGGGATACCGCCGAAGGTACCAGAGGAAGAGTAACATTGAAATCGCACCGAAGACGAGAAAGCCGACTAGGGCGCAGCTCACTATTACTGCAAGTTGATTGTCCTCTTTGCTGTGGTCGGATGCTTCGGTGTCAGTTTCATTGTTACGCCGGACAAGAGGTATGCTGCAGAACAAATCTAGATATTAGCAGTGTAATTGTAATTGTTGTCAAGATGCAGTGGCAGGCCTTACATCGCCAGAGGTAACGGTGATGCTATTGTCATAGAAAGCGGTCCCAAAAAGACGACAACAAGCAGCGCGAGGGTTCGTGATAGTGTTGACATCCCGGGAGTGGTGATTAACACAAAATGAAAGAACAGGAAGAGGAACAGTCAAGTGTAGTAAAAAGCTCTGAGGTGTGATGAGGCATAAATGCGGATTCTAGGTGAAAGTGAGCAGAACTGCGGGAATATTATATGTCCGAGTGCCAATATGTTAAGTACCAAGCTCGATGCAAGAATCTTTCTAGCCCCAACGTGAAACGCACAGCAAAAGCAAATATCTCATAATGGTTCGAAACAGCTCAGACAGCACGCTAAGTATTGCTCGGAGTGACTCAGCATTTAACTTCCAAGCAAGGGACGTGTCATTAATTGACCACACTAGTGAACGTTATTCGTACGACACTGTACCCTGCTAACTGCCCGGACAAAACCGACTGGGAGGAATTCGTCATCGATCCAAAAACGTCCTTGAAAATAAGTGGAGCCCGCATGCTGTAACACGGAAGGCAATAAAGCGTTCTACCACGAGAAAACAATACAAAAATTTGTTGCAGAACTTGGAGTTAAAACCCAAAATTAAAACCTTGCGTCATCAACATTGCTAGCCCCATATCACTATGCGTCCTTTTTTTCGTTGGCGCGCGGTCATCCAATAATAGGGCCATCTTCTCCTTCCTCATTACTTGTTAGGAGGTACCAATACGTTCCTATCTATGCGCCATCTGGCTGCAGTGCCGGTCTATGGACAACCAAGATAAATAACACAGAGATAGAGCAGCAGCATGCTGTCGTAAGAGCTTGATTGATTGAGCACGCGACAGATTACCGAGAAGAGACGCCGAGTAGCCGTACGGTTGTTTGTTTTTTTTGCCCAGTGCGTGTTGCAGCCTGCATACCCGAACCCTTCAAAAGCAATTCATTCGCCGTTAAGCCTTGAAGCCGCTTGGCGACTCAGCTAGATACCAGATAATAGAAGCAACATCGCCAATGTATCCTGCAGACAGCTACAGTGGAGACGGATCAACCTAAGCTACGCATACAGTCTAGGCAGCACCAACCAGATATACAATTACAAGGGAACATTACAGAATGGAATGCCAGAATAGCTAAGATGTGTGTAGCATAGGATTGATATTATGTATGGGCCTGTTGAAAAACCAGATACAGGATGCGGTTTTGTTGCATCATGTGAATGACATGAGTGGAATTTTCGAAGCAACAAATACACTGGATTGGTTGCTGAGGGTTAGTCTCGAAGGTAAGAATGGCATGAGTCCTGACCGTGCTGGGTACATGCTGACTCTCAGCTAAAGCTCTACTATTCTTCGAAGGGTTACTTCATCATTCCATTCGCCACTGACATTCAGCCTTTCCGATCCCTGTGACATTGCTGCTTAAGAATACCTCTGCTCATATCCTATTCAGGGTACGATTGACTAACAGACTCCGTCATACATTATTCTCTTGTCAATTAGTACACTCGATCGCCATGAGCCTGTGGCAAAAAAAACGCCATAGGTAATTTCGTGATAGCCTATCGTGTTTCGGCTTTGTGCTTGTAATTGCTGCTATGGGCGCTCCCAGGCGATGAAAATTCTGGCGCAACGGATAGCACTTCGTTGTTTTCGGGCCCAATTTCAGCGCTTGTATCCGGCATGCGTAGCGAGCTACATACAGAGACAACCTAAATGACCTCGCAAGGCGTTCCTAAACGACTAGACGGCGCTTCGCTCCGGATCCTCGTCACTTGGGGCAATTGTGTGACATAACCAATCATGATCATCGAAAGTACAGCTGCTCGTATCACCAATCGTGTGCACAGCCCCTCAGCTGCTTTCATGCTCTCGAAGCTTCTTAAGAACACTGTCCATCTCCGCTCGCGTCAGAAACGGATAAAAAGATAGAACGCTATTCGAGCAAGGTGCGTACTTTCCTAGCTATGTAGGAATTGAACTGACGGCTAGAGATAGTTATCTGCGTTCATTCACACCAAATTACCCGGCCGGTCTCACTACAAACCCGATCGATCCTCGCCGAGCCAGCGATTGCTTCCACCTTCCAGCGAATATGTTTCGCAGCTTAATGTGCATATTTACTCTCGGCCTAATCGACTGTCGCAAGCCACGAGCGTACCGTGGGCGTCGCCACGGTGGTCATGGGGCATGTGGAGGCGGCAATGGCGGAGGTTGTGGAGGAGGAGGAGGGGGAGGTTGTGGAGGAGGAGGAGGAGGGGGAGGAGGAGGAGGAGGAGGGGGGTGATGATTTTGCTTGGAAGAAGGGCATTGAAAATCTTGGAAATTATTTTGGCACTGGGTATTGGAGTACTATCGGTTTGCTTGATTGGTGGGAAAAGTCTTTCTGTAGTGTAGTAGTATGGGCGGACGGTCGCCACCGTTTGACGTTTCATCGCAGTATTTTGCCTTACGTTTCTTCTTTCTTCTTGGCCTGAGGTGCATACAGGAGTGGTACATATTCCTACCACTACCCTATCATCTCTAAATGTATCTGTAATTTCATAGTGCTTCAGATGTAGCTACTTGGGTGCCTAGAGTATTCTAAGTGACTAAAATCCGCCATTGAAGCTTAGGTATGCGAGCTGCACAAACTACAAACATTACATTACAAAGCTTTAATGGTATGAGTATTGTTGCACTTCGTACGAGAAATGTCTTGCAAACGTTTTGCCATGCCATTGTCAATACTGAAACTTTGTCCTCAGTCTGTAGCAATTGGTGTTGTATACTCTACAAGGTACGGTGGCGGCTTCGCCACCTTTTGGGGTGGCCTAGATAGACCGTCCCTATTCCAGCCAAGTCAGTGATACCACCTCCAGCCGGCTCCTAGTATTTGCATCTTTACCATCTCCAGCCAGCTCCCAGCTGGCTCATCAATGCTTCTAGGTGTACTTGATGTTCTAACCCATTCACGGAGCGTACATACAAAAGTACTAATTACGCTTAACAAAAAATAACAATAACTCTATACACCTTCATCATAATCCCTACGAAGAAAACTGCGCATCATCAGTCACGAGTGTGCTTCCCATCAATTTCAAGTGCGCTTCTCAAGAGCACACTTCCTAAACGTGCTTCTCATGTGCATTTCTCAAGTATGCGTCTCAACTACGCTTTCCATGGCTCCCAATTGTGCTTCCTGCCAGTGGCGGTGAGCAAGATATGGTGGCGACTTCGCCGCATTTTGGAGTGACCTAGATGGCCACATATTGCTAGGCCTGTTCAAACTTACCACCACCAGCCAGCGTCCAGTATGTCCATCTCAGTATACAGTAGCCAGCTCCGAGTAAGTGTATCTCTCTAGTTTACGATTAGTCTATCTGTACTGTCACCGCTGCCGAGCAAATCTGTTAGCAGCTGACTTGGAGAAATGGACTTCCGCTTGGCTACCTTAATCAATTCAAATCCATTCAAGTTCGAAAGCTTTGGCCCAATCACGAAGTGTTCTATGAAGGACATACACATCATAAATTTAATTAGGCGGGCGATTCTGGATTTGAATTCAAGCTCAGTTTAACGAAGGGCATGTGCCACGGATCAGCCACGGATCAGCCACAGAAAGTAGATACATTTCACCTGTCAACTAATGAGAGTGCTTTGAGCTGACAAGCATGTGTATAACTAGATGTTGATAGGGTCCCGAAGCTAAGGATTTGGAACACACATACTGCCTGCGGTTGTCTTGTCCGTGCTCACATGAACATGTGCGAGAAGGCGCATTTCTAGATCGATCCACGTTTCCAAGGTGATCTACTAGAACTCTAACTCTAACTGCCATCGTTACTGCCCAGTCTTCGCTGTAGAAGGAGAATACCTATCGGGGATTTACGTGCCGCAACTCTTAACTTTAATCTATGTGGGTTGGGAAACGTGATATATACTGTTTGAGGCCTTGGCACTAGTATTAATTGTGGCATAAGTATATTCACCTCCATCGATAAATATGCCGAACTTGGCTAGCTTTCTTGGCTAGGAGGTATTGAATAAGAGGCACCAAGTCGTTTTGCCCACGAATTCAAATTCGTCATCATGAACTGTTCGAATTTCAGCTCCTGCGAAGCATTACCAATGTGTTGGCCTAATAGCGGAGAGTGAATCTGAATGTTGGGCGGATTTCGAGTGCAGTCATCACGTGGCGTTGGGTTAGGGCTGAGTGGCGGAGCCGCATTCACTTTACTTCTGGTGTACGTGTCAATTAGATGAATAGACAAGTAAATATACGCATCACCAATTTGGCAGCTGCACCATAAGTCGACGTACGCTTCCCTTTGCGTCAGGATTGGTCCAATACTGAATATAGGCGTTGTATGGTGTTAAGTTATTAGATAGATTATTTAGACTATTTAGTGCCATTCCGTATGATTTCGGTGAATTAGACTTTGCAATACATACAGGAAGCATTTAAGTTTGTATTAGTCTATTCGTCTCCCCGATCAAAGTGCGTGAGTCTTGAGAGTGGGCAGAAATTGCCGCCAACTGTCGGAGGTGATGACGGCGTACGCGCGCTGGAAATATGGAAAATCCTTTCAGGTACCCAGATTATACGGTGCCGGAGTAAGGAGTTGAACGGGCAATGAAACCGAAACTATAGCGGGTTCCATACGACGGCCGAAGATACCTCAGCTTCCGAATTCCATAGACAGTTACTTCCCACTAGAGGCGTCTCCTATTAGGGACATACCAGCAGGTGGCGCGTCTGAAGAATGAATGACATTTGCACCAGCTATCCAGGCGCATATGATTTCAAGCTCGCAACTGAAGGATTGGCGCGGGGCGGCCGCTAGAACCTCCAAGACTAAGAGTAAAGGCCTTTTTTGTCTAGCTAAACTCGAATTGTTTCTGGATAGTCAATTGGGTCAGTTCAGATGTGGCAGGTATTCTTGCTATCTGTTATTACAGCGGTCACCGCCAATTCTCTTATTATGCTTAAAGAACAATTCAAATTATCGGCTGTACCTTGCACTACTCATAAGGCCGAGAGACAGTAAAGTTGGGATGATTGCGGACAGGAATTACGCTCGTTCTTTCATTACTGCGAGGACGCCAGGGAAAATGCGGCGACTAGGCAACAACTCCGCGTGACAACATATGATATCACTTATCGCAAGAGCACGAATTGATGTGGGATCCATTCACCGGATAACCTCTTGGGCTAGCGGTGTGGTATTCCTATTGGTGTGTTTGTAGTGTACTCGTTTATATGTGGGAATCGATTGGTTCTAGTCAACAAGGCTGGTGCCTAGCGGATAGTCATAATCTGAATGTCTGATGGAGGTGTTTGGCGCTGTATCGACGAGTTATACTTACTACCCGAATAGACAGCGTTTTTAAATCTGCCCGGTGCTACTTCACCAGTTCATCACAACGTCAAGTTGCCTCTATTGTTGTGGTTGCGCACGACTCGAGCCGACATCTAATCTGAGTGAAAACGTTCGCCTAGGCCTTCTCCCATCCCCATGATGGAGCGTGCTGACACGTATCTTAACCAATGCCATAGTATCGTGTATCTAGGTTCCGTGTGTCCAGTCAGGAAGTGGTAGGGTTTATGTTGTGGTAGTTTTAGAAAATAGGAAGGAAATTGGGTTGGAGGATGAGCGAGATAGATGCGAAGGTGGAATGTTGGAGTTCGTTAAGACGTTTGAAGATTGGACAGTGAGGTGGAGTTAACCATTACCTGCGGAGAACTACGAGCGAGCACGCTTGTACAGACAGATGAGTGTTCCAAAGGCACGGACTATTGTGGAATACACCCGAGGCAACGAGTTGCGGAGCACTTGGAGCGCTAGCGTTTGGGCTAGGGTTAGTCGCAGGAGGTCTGTTGGAGGGGGGCGGGTAACCCGGGCCGGTGAAGCCGCTGGAATCTGGGCGGCCATCTACCTACGTCAAGGCTCGAAGGCTCGAAACACGGGTGAGGCCTCACAAGGGTCTCGTTGTCTTGCAGCTATAGCGCTAATAATACTCCCCTGCCGCAAGCCACTGGGTGTTATGCGTATACCACTAGAATAATTTTGGAGGTCTCTGACGTGAGATAAAATGCAGAGTTTTACTTCGCACCAGCCATTTTTGTAGGCATTTTTTGTAGGGTCTGGGGCTTGGATCTGATAGAGAGCTTAGGTATGTCACCGAGTCGAATGTGGCAGGCTTGGGCTGTTTGCTTGTGCGGGCATGGGAGGCAGTGACGTGACGGTCACCATTACCTAGGCAGCGCGTCCTTGATAAGCATGCACGACGTCATGGGATGTAGAGTGACGCTCTGCCCATACAGGCTCGCAGTCACCGAGGCTAGTCTGTCCCGCCCCTCTGAGTCGGCGCACTCTCAAAGCCAGTGCCGATCAACACCAGTGCCCATCCTACCAGCCTGATTCATCCAGAAGCGCATACTGGGCTGCTCTCCAACCCGCCATGTTCAAGGGTCCATTGTCAGATCCGGAGATCCGGCAGGATTTACACCGAGGCCAACGGCTAATTGATTAGTAGCCCGGCAATCATAGCGGATTCAGTCGCGTTTGATATAAATGGTGCAATGCTATTTTGATTCTACGATATAAACATCGATTCTACTCGAGGAGACCACTCTTCATTCCACACCTCCATCATGACCACCTGGACTGAAACGTTCACGCTCAACACCGGCGACAAAATCCCCGCCGTCGGTCTCGGAACCTGGCTCAGCGCTCCTGGCGAGGTCCGTGTTGCCGTCAAAGCCGCATTGGACGCTGGATACCGTCACATGTACCCACCCTCCCCCCCACCACAGAATTTCCTAACCCCCCCCCCCAGTGACGCCGCAGCAATCTACAACAACGAAGCCGAAGTCGGCCAGGGAATCAAGGACTCCGGTGTCCCCCGCTCCGACATCTTCCTCACCAGCAAGCTCTGGAACAACCGTCGCCGCGCCGCAGATGTCGAAGTCGCCCTCGACGAGACGCTGCAGCGCCTCGACACACCATACCTAGACCTCTATCTCATCCACTGGCCCGTCAACTTCGCCTCTGGCACAAATCCCTTCCCGCAAACCCCCACTAGCGCAATCGCCCTCGCTGACATCCCCATCTCTGAAACCTGGGGGGCCATGGAAAAACTTCTGGAAACAGGGAAGGTGAAGGCAATCGGCGTTTCGAACTTCAACCAACGTCGTATCGAGGAGTTGTTGCGAACAGCGAAGGTTGTCCCCGCGGTTAACCAGATCGAGGCGCACCCGTGGCTCCAGCAGCCACAGCTGAAGAAGTGGCATGATGAGAAGGGGATTCGTATCACCGCTTACTCCCCGCTAGGCAATAATATCTATGGGAAACCGCGGGTGCTGGATGATCCGGCGATCCAAGAGATTGCGAAGAGTGTCGGGGCGGATTCCGCGCAAGTGCTCATTGCGTGGGCGGTGAATAGGGGGACGAGTGTGGTGCCAAAAAGTGTCACTATGGAAAGGATTCAGAGTAATATTAGGAGTAGGTTTTGCATGAGATCTTGGGTGTGCAGTTACTGACGGAAAATTAGAGGTTGATCTGTCGGATGAGGCGATGAAGAAGTTGGAGAGCTTGGATAAGAATCAGAGATACAATGCACCAATTGATTGGGGAGTAGATGTGTTTCACGAGAGTAATCCGGAAGCAATCGAGGCGGCAGTGAAGGAGTATGAGAGGACGCATCCGGCTGAGAAGTAGGATGTTTCTTGTGTAGATACGGTCGGTGGAGGCGGTGGGATGGTCTTCGGGATATGTACTTACTATCTATTCGTTGGCCGCGGCAAGTTAATTGCTACAATGCGAGCTTGCGAGCCAACGACTAACAAAAGGCTAGGCATGAGATCAATAGTGCTAGATTCTGTATCAGAAACCATTATGAAGCATGAATTGCTATGTGTTCCAGTCAATTGGTGAACATAGTTGTCTGCAAGCTTTTTCTGCCAATCTGCAAAATTTTTGTCCAGTATACCATCCAAACTTTTCTCGAGCTTTGGCTAACGACATGTGTACATGCATGCCTTGTAAGTTTAGACGGTATTCAACTGATCATCTTACCAGTTCTAGGCTAAATCCTGAACTCAGTCGACTCTGCTTTCTAAGATATTTTGATACTGCGTACGATCAAACTCTATTGCGACTGCCACCATCACGACACCTGTATAAGCCCTTCGGAAAGCCATAAATGGAACCGTTCCTGTTATCCTTCTCAATCACAAACCATGGAAGGTAAATAGCTTATGCGTTCTATGCTGGCACCGCTGAGATCTTCCGTAGTGAAGGTTATAAACAGCTTGTCATTGCACCCACCGCTTCTGACGCTAGTTTTTTCGTAGTTCTCCCATGTTCTGAGATCGGCCTTTTCTGCAAGATCTGCCAAATTGAATGGGCATGCAGGTATGTAGTGATTATAGCGTGGCGTACGTATGAATGAAAACGCGTGATGTGGAATGAATTCATAACGCTTTATCGTTCGGCAAGCATCAAAACAATCGGATCCTCTGCGAAAAAATTCCTTGAATCCCCCCCACTGCACTCCGCCAGTGGAACTTCCGGTAATGCAAGCAGATGTAGAGTCGGTGGATTTAAGGTGCGGCTTAGTGAACTGGCTGGCACGTGGCTTACAGTCAGTTAGCAGCTATTAGTAAAGTAAATAGTGCCGGGCTCACCGTCCAAGTATGGAGGGACACATTAATACTTTCATCTTAAGTTGGTAGTCGTATTACAATATATAGCAAGATTGTGAGAATATGCTTTTGGCCTGTTGTTTTGAGTCGCATGTTGAAGTTGCCATATCCTACTCGAGTCATATTAATGCAGTGGCTTCATACACCCTCGCTTGGCCTTGTGAACTACTTAGTGTTGCAATATGGAGGGGAGAACTGTGTACATAGACTTAAAGTACAGAGAAAAAAGGGGAAGGACTCGAGATATATTAAAGAGAGTTGTGGCTCACCGGTTTTCAGCCCCGGTTAACTCGGTTAGGTATTATAGGAAGGAATCCTGAACTTATATGATAGACCTAGAGGCATCGGAACAATCTATTGTGTCTGCGAATTCGAGGAAAATAGAATAAGTTATAAGTGCGGGTGCGCATATTTATGCAACTCTCGAGACCATTTGTATCTAACACTAAGTACGACGAGCATTCACTAGGATCATATCAAGGTTTCAATAATCATATTATCTAACTGCTTAAAATACGTAAAGTATCACAATATCTAACTCTTGGAATACGTAAAGTATCAAATTATCCTGCATATCGCGGGAATGTAAAAAACTTGATTCAGCGGAGCTCATGTGCCGGAATACCCGGCAGCCAATCAAAAAAATATTGCTGTTTGCCTCAAACACCACCAATCCAATTCTTGCCTCTGATATCGCACTGCAACTCCCAAATCCGCACCAATGCATAGATCTACACCCACCCCTGCCAACACACCGCTTCAGCTCAGGAGGAACTACGCGCGCGCCCGGCAGCCGAACTTTACAAAGCCAACTTTGGCCTCTAGCTCACCCTTCGATAGTTTGATTACGGCCCTGTCGACTCCAGCATGGACGGACTATCAGTCGCAGCAAGTGTGATTGCAGTGGTCGAAATCGCGATGAAAGTTGCGGTTGCAGCCTCGCAGTACGGGAGTTCTGTGAAGAACTATCCCAAGTCCTTGGACAACTTGAACTGGGAATTGAAGATGATGAACGAGAACCTCGAAAACCTCCGTTCTCTCTTGGAAAGCAATCCAGAAAGCTCCTACGCGTACCTAGGTGTGGAGAACGGGCCACTTGATCGCTGTGGCAAGTCACTACTAGAGCTATTTGAAACTTTCGAAAAGTTTTTAGGGCATGGGTCTGCGTCGCGGGCGAAGCGTATCAAAGCTAAACTTCGGAGATATATCTGGCCACTGAAAGAAAAAGAGATCAAAGAATACATTGCTACTTTCCAAAACTATACGGGGCAGTTTAACTTGGGTGTAGGTATAGACACAAAGTTAGTTATAGCCCCGTCAATTTCATCTGAGATTCTAAGTCACAGTTAGTCAAAGAGTGGTAGATGTAGCACGTGCCGCTCAAGGTGGGTATTACCTGTTGCCGCTCTCTACAATCCGGGACAGGACTAATCCTTACTCCCGTCAGATGCGAAGGACGCAGAACTTATGGACTGGCTTTCCGCAATAAAGTTCAATTCCAAGCACGATTCTTCTCGCAATCTACGAAACGCTAAAACCGGAGGGTGGCTATTCAAGAATACTCAGTTTGAAAGCTGGGCCGATACGGGAGGGTCTATGCTGTGGTTGAATGGCCGTTGTATGTTTCCTACGTTCAGACAACCATAATTTTCGAGGCTAATACGCGCATGTTTCCAGCTGGAAGTGGGAAAACAATATTAACGTAAGACCCCCCCGGATACCTAGGCCTTTTGAGAATTCCTGAGCAACTGTGGCCTAGATCTATGGTCATCGATCGAATGGTATCGGGAGATGGCGGAGCTTCTGGGGACGGATGCGCATTCTTCTATTGCACTTTCCGTGTCCCTGAGTCGACTGATTCCCCTTCCATCTTGCGGTCCATTCTTGTTCAACTCATGTCGGGTCGGCAGAAAAATTTGAGGAACACCATGTTTAAGGCTTTTGAAACGAGGAAATCCCAAGGGCAAGGACCGCCTTCACACCTGGATGAACTCAAGGAGTGCATTGTGGAAACGAGTCGTTACTACGGAAAAACAACAATCATCATTGACGCGCTCGATGAATGCAGCCAAACAGCCCGACAGGCATTGATCACTTGCCTTAACAAGCTTCCATCAGAGTCAGACGGGCGTATCAGAGTGTTTATTACGAGTAGAGATGAGCATGATATTCGAAGGCTTCTTCGTGACTGCCCGTCTATATGCTTGAGTGATGAGAGCTACAATCTGAACAACGATGTGGAAACTTACATCTCTGACCGGTTTGAAGAGGATCCAAGATTAAAGGAAATTGAGGAGCCATTAAGATTGGAGATTATTATGAGCCTTACGAACACACAGAATATGTAGGCTACCTCAGGATTCCAGCTAGATAAATCATCATTATGAACAGCTAATGACGCGTCCAAGGTTTCGTTGGGTACAATGTCAACTTGACGAGATAATCCAATGCCGGTCAGAAGATGCTATTCGCGAGCAGCTTGCGAATCTTCCACAAGATTTGTTTCACACGTACAAAAGGATTTTGCAGAGAATAATGAGGAAGGAAGACAAAAACCTGGCCAAACACACATTGTTGTGGCTGGTCACCGCAAAACGGCCTCTGAGATTGGAAGAAATCGTGGGTGCACTAGCCCTGCGTAAAAACTCGACATCCTTGCCTTCTAAGCCAGCGATACTTCGAGACACAGAATTGCTAGAGATTTGCGGAAGTCTGGTAACGTATGACCAGGCGACCAAAATCGTTACACTATCACATTTCTCCGTCAAGGTGCGTCCATCCGGTACTAATCTGCGTATTGCACTACATATTATGGTACGAATATTCATTAATTCATTATGTCTAGGAGTTTCTCGTATCAGAGAAGCTGGGAGAAGAGTCGGATTTCTCTGATTTCCGCGTTTCGATGTTAGAAGCCGAAAAGCAACTCGCGATGTTCACTCTTAGGTATCTTTTGATGGACGACTTCCGACAGGGGAATGTCCGACAAATGCAGCAAAAGACTATATTACTTGAATACTCCGCAGTTTATTGGACCGAGCATGTACATGATGTGAGAGATGACGACACTTTGATCTACGAGCTGACTAATATGCTACTTCTGGATCCACGTTTCTCTGTAAACTACCAAACTTTCTTAGAGACACGACAGCACCCTTCAAACCTCAATACATCCCAAATCTCCATGTCGCATGCAGTCTTCCACCACGATCCCGATTTATCTCCTCTTTATTATCCTGTTTTCTGTGGTCTTACATGGGTAGTGAAACGGTTTATTGAACAGAATCCAACCTGGGTGGATCAAGCAATCGGCGAATATGGAACCCCCTTGGTTATTGCGGCTGGACAAAACGATAGTGAAATGATCAAAGTTCTCGTGGACTTGGGAGCCAACATTAACAAGGGTTGCAAAACAAAACTTTGGAATGAGATACGTCCCCTCTACTATGCCGTCTATCTCGACAATCAAAAAGCGGTGGAAGTGCTACTCGAGAAAGGTGTAGACATCAACCTCGGTTGCAGATACGTAGGCAACAATTCCAGATCTGGCACACCTATTATCCATACTGCGGCGTACTGGGGGCGGAAGGAATCGCTGGTTAAATTGATCGAGGCCGGGGCAGACATTGAAGCGAGAGATGGAGACGGATCTACTGCCTTGCATTCCGCTCTGGCAGGAGCATCTTTGGATGCAATTCGTGTACTTTTCCAAGCCGGATGTAACCTGCAAGCGATCGGGGGCTCCGGAAAAACCGCGATTCAATGCGCCCTCGAACTGCGAAATGGACCAATCATAGAGTACCTCTTTGAAAACATCGGCGATCCTGCTCTCATTGGAAAATTACAGGTAGAGGAGCTGGACTGGGCAAAGTCCGAACCCTGGTATCCCAGAATTGCCAAGGTATTTGATTTAGCCAAAACCAGGCGGCAAGAGATCTCCATTCAACCATCCACCTCCGAGGTGTATCAAGTTTATTCAATCCTGCGAACATCACTTGGGCTGCCGAAAGAGGTCTCAGCTCTCATCCTTGATCTTGCCGGTTTCTGGGTTAAAACTACGGCAAAACGTCAGCAATTGGTCGAAGTGACGGAAGATAGCGAGGATGTCGCCTATATCGCGGTAACTGTGGGTGGTCCTGTTCGGAGAATAACATTCTGTACAAAGTCCCACGATCAAGGTATGGCTGGAATCCTATAAGTTAATTTGTCATTGATAGCTGAGGGCATCCACCGTCAGGTTTCAGCGGGGAACCAGAACACCACGGAAAATATGCCGGATCATGGACATGGTTCGAAGCCGGCATGATACCCGCCCCAAACCAAGCAAATGCATCAGGAGATCTTGAGCGGCCAACGATCCAAAGAAATGTATGTGCTCAGCTGACGAGCCGAATCCACCATAACGACTGGAATTTTTCAACATCTTCCCAGTCGAGGAGGGAATGGTTAGCTGCGATCCAGCTTGGCGACAAGATTGGAGTATTTCCAATGGCTCGGTTCTCTGGATGGGTAAATTATGTTGAAGCGGTTGAAATTGAGGTTTGGTGTGCAATGGTGTAGGTTAGATGGGAGCTAGCGCTTCTGAGAGTTGGTTTCTTACATGCGGTGTTAGTGAGACCAATGCTTTGTGGGTTCGTATCCACCGATGCTTGATGGGTTGCATAAACTCGAAGAAAGAAACCAACCTTTAGTCCTGGTCTGCATTCGATGATGAAGCTTGTTTGGTAGAAGCAGAATATTGTTTTCTCTCTTAGACACTCTCATTTCAAATACATTTTTAGTTCAGCTATGTATGATTACCATGCAATGATCTCAATTCTTCTCGTGGGATATAGCAGCAGGACCCAAAGCATTTGTAACACGCTTAGCGCCCTTTGACGCAGTGTGTGACTTTCGTATATAACTATTTCGCTGTTAAAATCGAGTTTCTGATACTTATTACTAGAAGTAGCAGCGGATTTCTTGCAGCAGATGACTAAGGAACATGAACTCTCAACCTTTAATCGCTAAAGGTTCATGTTTCTGGCTAACATGTGGGAGTCTGATTAGCTGATGTCCTCGGCTTTTCGCTCTCTTCATATGGATTCTCACTCTCACATCCATCCTCAATGTATATGCATATGACAATCTACATTGAGGAAACTAAGACTTTTATGAAGTCTAATGTAACTCTACTGAACAGGGACTTCCTGGTTGCCAGCTTCGTCGTTTGGCTAGACTCTGTCGGATGACCTCTGAATTTGGCGAGCACTGCGGTTTTTGGATAGACTCTCTTTGTATACCAAAAGACCCCGAATGGCACCGAAAAGCTATGTCTCAATTGCGAACGGTCTACCAACATGCCGAGTCAGTACTTGTTATCGATAATTGCATTGGAAATGCCTCCGTTTCGAAATCACCGGAAGATCTTGCACTAGCAATATACTCTTCTCCCTGGATGGGTCGACTGTGGGCTTACCAAGAATGAATTTTGATATCAAAATTGACGTTTGACGTTGGCGATAACATTTTTCGCTTGGATCTGGGATCGTATCCGCTTCTAGGCCGTGGGACCCATATGGTTATTATGCTCATGGTTCAAGAGCCTCTCGAATTGGAGCTCCGGCGTCTCATGGGTTTCTGGAGCACTGTACCAGGATTCCTTTTAGCTGATGTGACGCGAGCCCTGCAATGGCGTAGAGCCTCACATCCTGAGGACGAGGTTATGGCTATTTGCTCTATGTTCGACTTAGATCCACGCAAGGTAGCACAGACAAAGGATCGGGATGAAAGAATGATATGGTTTTTGACGTCTTTAAATACATTGCCAAAAAACATCATCTTTCATGGCTCCGCGAAACTCACACGCTCCTGCTTCCGATGGGCACCGCGACCATTTACACTAGTGGAAAATTCGGATGGCTATGGGGGTTTGAGGCAAATATCTAGCAACTAGACAGGCACCGCTAAATGCTTTCTAGTAAGCCTTATAAGTGAATATTTTATCCTTGTATTCCATGAAACTGTGCGATGCCTGAAGGGTTGCGACTTGCATATTTTTGAGTCTGGGAATCCAGTTCACACAGTATCCTACGAGTGGATTGTCCGGACGTGGGCATGGAGTTTGACGCGGTTATCTTGTTTCAAAATGAGAAGCCAACTTTTCACTACTAATTTGTGGGGATTGTAGTATCCAAAGGTTTTCGAAAATTTAAAGTCAAGGCATTTAGAAAGGGACTTGGATTTCCGGTACCAAGGAAAGGTTCATGTTGGACTGAATACTACTCTAGAGAATTTAATGTACGTGGGCGGGGTGTTCAGGAAAGCTCGTATACTTTTGACGTGACTCTTGTAAGTATAGACGCTGTCATTTCTCACCAATTTCTTGTTTGTATGTTCATAGAACTAAAACTATAAGCAGGCAATCATGTGAGAACTTAGAATTTACGCTAATATGCTGCAGCATTCTAGAACGATATGGCGACGCGGGTGGTTCAAAGTGGGATTAGGAGTTGTGGGGTACTGTTTTTTGAACTGGTGTACTTGCCGTCTTGCGGTTGGGATTTTATTGTTTAAGCTAGGTTTTGTGTGACGATTGAGGGTAAAAATTTCTGGATGATAGCGATCGTATGATGAAGTGGAGAATATAGGGGCATTTTAGGTGTCCCAGTATGCTGCGTGACTGGTGGCAAGTGGTGGGTGCAAGGTGCAAGGGGGTTTTCTGGGGTGTATATATATGTGCTGATACTGCGGGTTGTTTGTGAGTTTTATTGTACGTGAAGAATGTTTTGGAGTTCTCTCATTACTGTTGACCTGACATTCATATGGTTGGTACAGCACGATTGATCATGATCGAGGGGGGATGATATTGCCGGGGCCAAAAGTATGCGTGCTGTGCAATAGTGCCTGTCACCTACTTTTGAACTTATTCTCTTGTTCAACTAAATAAATACAACCACCACTACCTTCCCATAAGTCAAAGTACTTCGAAATTTATTGCTAATCATGAGCTAGACCTGTCCTCAAGCTTAGTTACCCAAAAATCAATTACAATTGCAGTCAAAAAAGACAATCCAAAAACGTTGCACAAAATGAACCTGATTGGGCAATAAAGACCTATTTTTTTTCCTGCAGTATCTGCCTCAAATTCAATTGAGCTGTTAAATACTAGTAAGTTAAAAATTTCTGTATTATTTATCGATCAGCTAGGGGGTACAACGCAGAAAGCCACACGCGCAAGAAATATCGGCATAATTGATGCACTATTTGCTGTTGACAAACCTCTAGGTGACCGGGACAGCTGTGGATGGACTGTGCTCCAGACAGCAGCTGCAATTGGACATGCGGAGATCGCTCGAAGGTTCTTGAACAAGGGTATTGATATTGATGAAGTACACGATAATGAGAACCGAAGTCCATTGTATCTAGCTGCCGAGTATGACAATAAAAAGCCTATCGAATGCTCATGCGTACAGGGGGAAACCCCAATGTCATTTGTCGTGATGGGCCTAGGGTATCTACTTCATTCGAAAACGCAGTGTAGCAAAGCAGATTAAGGTCGGTTTGATTATTAGAAGCAGATGTGAATTTTAACGGAGCTGAGCCTCAGAGTATTCTTCTACGTACATACCACTGCTGACGGAGGTTACTTGACATAGCACAAAGGCTACTACAGGCTGGAGCAAACGCCAATCCACGAACAAGCAACAAGAGTCCCCCTTCACTTCGCCACTGAGGGTAAGCATTTCAACACTATAAAGCTACTCTTCGATAATGGGGTTAAAGTTAATGCTTGAATGATTTTTATCTTAGCTAATATTCTCTCATTAACAGACAAAGGCTTATCGTACGACGCCTTCAACTGTGCTCTCTCCAACCACCTCGAAGATATCGCTCTAGTTATTACTGTACAGCTGCTTGTAGCTAGTATGGAGAAAGGAAGTCTAGACTTTGGTCTGTAGAGTCTACACTTTTCTGCTAAATGCAGATTGATCAAGTCGACACGTCTCTTACTTTTGAGATGTGTGGATGTTGAAGTAAAGGCCAAGGGGGATGCGTCACGTAGAACTATATGAGTGGAAAAGGGACGTTACTGATGGTAATGGAAAAGGCTAATGTCAGCGCGGAGTGCAGAGAATTCAGAATTGCACTTCAAGCTGCAGTGGTTGGTAGTGATGAAGTTATTGTTGAGTTGTTGGATGTGGAGCGGAGCAATAGAAAAGGGGGATCAGACGGTGACTAAGCTACGTAGTTGATAGATGTGGTTAGTCAACGAACAGAAGAGTGATATAACATAATACACAAATTCTCAAACCTTCATTCTATGTATCTTCGTGAGGGCCCAGAGATGTTGAAGTCGCGCAGAGTACACGTGTTGGGGTTGGGTATATATGTGTTCCGTATGGCGGGTGACCCGAGACCACGGTCGTAACCTGGAGGCCTCACTCAGTACTAGCTTCGCTTCAGAGGGAGAGAGTCCACACAATACCTTTTGCAAATTAAATGGAGGATTAATTAGCACTGCGATGTACTCGAGTGCCCTTGACAATCCTAAGCAACAGGTGAAGGACATGATGCTCAGGTTCATAGTACAAGGAGAAATGCCTAATTCGATGGGGAGTGTTTGGGGGATACACAATGGGCTCCGGTAGGAGTTAATTTGTATGAGGCAGAAATTAATTGTCGTCGATAGGAGCCGGTTTGCAAACGCTCACCGGTTCTTGAACTGGGCTGCAAATGTTGCGAACCGGTCTGTTCGGGTCCAGTGGTGGATACGGGCCGTCCATGGATGGCCTGATATCCACCACCGGCTTGCCCAACTACGGATCATGACTGGCCTGCCCTCTATCCACCCCGCCCCCACTTCAGCATAGCCCAATGCCCACATATGCACCAATCACTAAGGCTGAGGTCAGAGGTATGGTTTGAGGAGATACTACTTCAGGCAGCGGTTGATATCTTAATTTAAACTTGATGTGAGGGTGTCAAATAGATTCTGGAATTTAGAGGCACGGTAATATTGTCAGATGAACCTGTAAGGAAGAATAGGAATTGCTAAACAGGGAAGGAAAAATTGGTGTACATGTGCAGCATAAACAAATTATCACTTTACTTATCTATCATGTAAGGCTTTTCTTCAAACTAAGATCCCATGTGGGTGTCCCAGGCCAGTCGTAGATCCGCAGTTCTTGGGCAGGCCGGTGATGGGTATCACGCCATCTACGGATTGCCCGTATCCACCATTGGATCTGACAGATTGATGTGGTCCGGAAGAGTTTATTTCGAAATGCATTTGTGCTATTGTAGCGCACAGTCTGTCGAAATGCTGAGGGTAGTGATGTCGAATGAGGAGAGGGTACATGCGGGCGATGCAAGATGCGCTGAAGTTCAACTGCAGAGCTGTGCAACGGATATGATACTCGAGAACCCCTGGGAGCTTTCGGCTCCACCTTCAACAAACAGGATGGTAGTAGCTGTACTAGTTTGTGTGAACGACTGCTGCTAAAGAATCGATGCAATACCACTCGCGATAGCTTCCGTGAAAGAGACGAAGATTTCTTCATTCTCGGTCTGTGCAAGGACCAGTGTTCGAAACCGGCCGGGCTTTCGGGCCGGTTGAGAATCCATGACGGTACGAATTCACTTACTGAATACTAATAATAGCGGTTATTTTTTCGT
>Ga0307512_10001968_pt1 | contig 27424 bp, 34 predicted proteins | sample 14_EM_MG_FD_200267 | JGI IMG/M metagenome (GOLD analysis project Ga0307512, IMG submission 200267) | Populus trichocarpa ectomycorrhiza microbial communities from riparian zone in the Pacific Northwest, United States - 14_EM | ecosystem: Host-associated > Plants > Roots > Unclassified | place... | reverse complement strand
ATTACGGCCTCCAAGTGCATCTCCAAACTCGCACGATTACGACCTGCAAATTCGCACGATCATGGCCTTCAAGTGCATATCTCCAAACTCGCTCGATCACGGCCTCCAAGTGTATCTCCAAACTCGCTCGATTACGGCCTCCACAAGTGCATCTCCAAACTCCCTCGATCACGATCTCGGACTGCATCTCTAAGTTCACTCGATCACGGCCTCCAAGTGTATCTCCAAATACGCTCGATTACCGCCTCCAAGTGCATCGATCACAGCCTCCAAGTGTATCTCCCAATACGCTCGATTACCGCCTCCAAGTGGATCTCCAAAGTCGCTCGATCACGGCCTCGGAGTGTATCTCTGAGTTCACTCGATCGTCATTTTCAGGCGCACCTCGAATTGCTCTCAAGCGCCGCCTGCAGCCAATCCAGCTATACCGTGTGTAGATCGGTAGCTATATAGATACATAGATGAGAATACAAACTGAATACATGAGTTTTAACAATCGTTGAACGATATATAGTAGCTATGATTTCCAGGCGCACCAGCAGCGTTCCCAAAGAAGATGTTGTTTTTCCCAGACTTTGATTCGAGGTGCTCCCAGACATGTCGCCGGCGCTCCGAGGCTTGTCATTGGCGCACCCAGACCTGTCGCCGGCACACCAAGACTTGACGCCGGCGCACCCAGGTGCTTCCAGGCTTATCGCCGGTGCTCCCAGGTGCTCCCAGGTGCACCCAAAGTCCTCTCCGGCGCTCCGAGGTGTTCCCAAACCTATCACAATCACTCCAATGGTACTCCTGTAGCAGTCACCAGAGATCCCAGTTACTCTGAAGGCCGGCCGGAATGCCCTCCTAGGGTCTGATACTCTCCTGAAATTGACGCATCTAAGTTTACACTCCACATCCTCTCAGACACTCCTGGAGTCTTCCAGAGACTAAAATACATTTTGCTGATGTACTGGCCTTGGGTTGTGGAATATTCTGGTCTGCACTAGACTTGTTAGGAAGCGCCAGTGCCCGGGCAGATGGTGCATGGTCAGACTCGGATAATTTGTTGAGGAGGGATGACTTTTGGCGTTTGACCAGTGGTGGTGCCATTGCCGCAGGTAGATTTTGGGAATTGGGAAGTGGAGGGTATGCAATGACATTATTGGCACGGCTCCATTTATTTGGCAGCGGAACCCTTGTAGTGCGTAATGACTTGTCCCGGCGCACCTGACCTAGATGAAGGACCTCCTGTTGATGATCCAAATCGTCTCCTTCGATGTCGGATGATAAGGTGGACTCTCCGGTGTCCTCACTGTCGTCATCACCGATCTCCTGATCGGTCTCATCATCCTGATACATTAATGAAATCGGGGATATTAGTCATCCGCAATACGATGCACGAAGGAAGATGATTGGAAGGCAACCATTTGATGGACAATGAAGATCGGTTGCTTTCTTGAATGCAAGTGCTCTCTCTAGGTGTGCTTCTTGATTCTTCAGTGAATAGTGATTCCTCACCTGGCTGGGCGTAGGTTCCATTTGCTGTAACAAAGATCTAAAGTTGGAGAATGTGGGGGAGAGTGTAACAGCAGGAAATATAAGATTAAGTGCAATACAATAACAGGATAAATGGTGCAAGAATTAGCACATAGTCAAGGAGGATGCAATTCGAGGCGCACCTTGGAAGGGTTCTGGAGAGATGACTTCATCGGTTTATATTTATATCGAGGCCAGCAGTCCGTGTTGTGATTTCGGATATTGTCAGGTGCGCCGGAATAGATGGATTCCTAATGCCAAATGTTAGCAACTCCTATAAACAACACTCTGTATGGATGCAAGAATTGGAGGTTGGCTGAGGCCAATGCACATAGAGAATAGAACCAGACGCACCGGAAAATAACTCGCAACATCAACTAACCCTTGGTGCCGGCCATAAACTGAGCACTGAGAACCTGAATAAAAACATGAGCCCCTCCATATGACTCCTCTAAACGTATTCATTATGCATGAAAGTTCGAGCATTTGCGGTGACCGCATAGCATAGAAATTGGTGCAGCATTGAGATTCTGCAGAACTCGATAGATTTGGTTGGGACCTTGTGAGTGACGGCTGGGTTGCAGAGGTTCATGCTGGAGTTTGTTATCGAGCAAGGAGAAATATGAATCTCCATATGTGGTATATCTACCGGAAGGACACATGTATTTTCACAATATTCTATTGTATTAGGATGCTGCAGCTAAATTAGCGGTTGATAAGGCAATATCGTAAGCATAACTTCCCTTTCATACGTTCATCTGGGCTGTTTCTGCAGAATAGCCTTCACAACAATGTTGCAGTAGTTAATGGAAGAGGGAAAGAATTTGGTACACAAAGGAGAGATACAGGTGTAGAGAAAGAATGGTAATGTATGATGGATGATTCAGGGGTAATCTTATTGATTCAAGCACTCATCAATGCCAAGATTGCTAACAAATGGGTCATAAATTCTCACTCACATTCTGATTTTGCGCCTAATATCTAGTAAATCGCAAACCGTTAAATCACACATTCATTATGAATCTCACAACTACAATGTTGACTTAAAATAAATATTAGGGTTGAAAGCTATATTCTACAATGGTATGAATATATAGTGAGACGTCATGTCACGGCGGGCAGAGGATTGATGGTTGCATGCAAGCAGTTCCGTGGAATTGAGGTGCACCAAAGTTGGAATGGTTATGCTTGGATTCAGTGGCTGAGGATTGCAGGCTCGCCTGGCTCTGACAGTTAATTGCACTCTTCGTAGCTGTCTTCTCAAAACTTGAGTTTTCCAGATTCTCTCTCTCAGAGCTTCTCTCGATGGAATTTGGTCCACATAATCCATTTTTGGATACGTGTTTTGGCGGCCCAAACATACATTTAGTCAGAATACAGTTAAGTCTTGATTCAAAGATTTGAGAACTTAGGCCTCATTGAGTAAGTGCGGTACATGGGTGAGCGGGAGTTGCCGGCCATCATGCAGAGTCACTGAGCAGAATCAGTCTTTTGAGATTCTCGCTCTTAAGCTTTCACAGCTCTTTTGACAGAGCCCGAACTTGCAGAAGCTATTTTAGGATTTGGAAGCATTGGTCCAAACATACTACTTAGTGAATATCAAGTTCAATGGGGTTACTAATTGGCCAGGATTGTCCATTTATGGTTTAGTTGCGCAGTGGCACCTTCCTCCAACGGACAGTTGACACAGAGCTGACAGTTCAAGGCATCTTAGCGGCCGCCTTCAACATACTGATCAAGCATAGGTTCATATCTCACTAGCAGGCGCAGTGCGGGATGAGCTGCCTGCACCTAAAGGTGAAGTGTCATGATAGATCTGTGTGCACTGGGTCCACTAATTCAAAGTCGAAGAAAACATGATGAGAATGAAGCAAACTAAAAGATACAAAGTGCACTACGTACTGCAAGTACATGGGCTTCGGTGGCTTATTTGTCGCTCTTGAGGCGTGCCTCGGCTGGAATGATAACATCCATAATAACTCGCAGCTTGTCAAAGTTGGCTTCATACATATCTAAGATGCTCATTCTGGACAGGATTGAAGATCTCAGTTGTGAATAATCTTCAATCATAGGCCAGGAAAACCCTGGCAGCAAAAGCGGCATTTGAGCTAAGAATACCCAAGCCATTTCTCAGCTTCCGACTCTCTGGGATGCGGATCAGAGGTGTGCCAGAACTTCAATAATATGCCAGCAAAAGCTGAGGCTTTGCCACGAATAAGTAAGCCTATGTCTCATATTTTGACAGAAGTACTCAATATCGCCTAGTCTGTTTCGATTGCCAAATGGGATTGGCGAATAAGCAGTGCTGGATCTGTCACGAAGATATGCCCAAGATTCTTTGGTGCACCGGATCTTCAACCATAGGCCAGCAAATGCAGTGGCTATGCCACAAATATCCTGACACAGGTACTCAATATCGCCTAGTCTGTTTTAATGGACAAATGAGATTGGCGAATAAGCAGTGCTCAATCGGTCATGAAGATATGCCCTGGATTCTCCGGTGCACCGGAGAGTCCTGGGCACATATTGTTATGACTGATCGATCACTGCATATTTGCCTATCCCTTGTGGCATAATGACAGTCTAAGCGATAGTGAGTGCCTGTGTCAGGATATTTATGGCATATCCACAGCATTTGCTGGCCTAAGGATGAAGTTCCGGTGCACCTGAACTTCAATCATATCGGTGCAAAAGCTCCCGCTTTTCCAGAAATACGCGAGCCGTGTCTCATACTCAGACATAAGTACTTGAATATCACCTAGACTGTCTTATTGCTAAATGTGATTAGCAGATATGCAGTGCTCGATCTGTCATAACAAATCATATGACATTTGCCGATGAGACTCCGGCAAACGTGAAAGTGGATGAAGTTTGCTTCTTCATTCGAAATACGTACGTGGCTTTAGGCTTCCAGTGCACCGCAACTTCTCAACTGACGATTGATTGAAGCTCTTTGCTGCATCTTTCTCACAATTCGACTCATGCCATTTATCATGCAATAGGTCAGCCGGAGGAACTTCTTATATCGCGTATCAATTCACTTCAGCTCATATGGTCATTAATAATAAACAAGAACGCCAATGAAATCCCACTCTAGCCATTTCTAATTCAAGATAAAACAATTTCAACATTAGAACTTTGATTCACTTCAACATTGAAGAGAGAAAGATTCATCTCTCCAGTATAGTGTCCCTTACAAATGACCTTTTTGACTATTTGTATCAGTTAAGAAGAATATGTTGCTTGCATGTCTAAAGAGACATACCTTGATAAAGCGTCTAACACTCTAAGATTAATGGTTCATCAGACTGCAACATGTCACCATTCTCTGTCAGCCGCTTCATGTGGTCCTCACGAGCCTCCAGAATCCGGTATATTATCAACGTTGTGATGTTTGGTCAACTCATCAAGCCATGCAGGACTCTCATTTGCGCAACTCCAGAGTGTTGGTGGAGATCACTCGCGCGGTTATCGTAGCCACCAGGACCTGTATTCAGTAACCATGTGTGTGGTATTCGGTTTTGCCCTAGCTGTACAACTCGTGCAAATGCCTGCTGCTGCTCATTCAATACTCAAAATTTCTGTGTTATTACTGCATGATTTGCAGCTGTAAGATTTAGGCCTGTCCTGCCCACTTTGGGTGTGGTTATGAATACAGAGGGATTTCGTGAATCCTGGAATTTAAGCTGCATTTCTGTGCGTTCATCATTGCCCATTTCGGCATACATGTGGAACATATCCACATTATGCACAAAACACTTCGTTAGGCGCGACTTTAAATGACGAACTTGGCCAGGAAGAGGACAAAATAGCACTGCATTTTGTGGAGGAGGTGCACTGGGCGGTGCATTTTCATTTCTCTCTTCTGGAAGGAGCGTCTCTCTTGATGCGTCATCTTGGTCAGGTTTGGGATACTCTGCAGGTTCCTTGACAAGCATTGGCAAAAATGTCTCTCTCAGCCATCGGAAAATCGGAGATTCCACCCAAGTATCGAGTGGCCATTCATCGTGCCATTGTCCAGAAACATTGTTGCGATCATCGGTGTCTCCCAACACTAACAAGGAACATGCTAGCCACCATGTATGAACCCTCCATGCTCCAGAAGCACCCCGCGAAGTGTACCTCTCCACCAGGGTCTTCAGATGTGCTTGCTCTTCCTCAGTCCACTCGAGATCAATGAGGTGTGCTTTCTCCTTTGGTACCCAGATGAGAGGTTTTCCATTGGTGAGTTTCGATTCTGACCACCGCCTGATCGTCCATGGCTTTGCAATCTGAATCATCTGGTGCACCGCATCCTGTTGAGCTTCTTGGTCTTTAGCCCTGATTGCATGCATCAAACTCTTCACAGCAGAATACAATGCCTCAGCACCATGCTTTTCCATCACAGTATCATCCTCTGGATCTTCAGGCGCACCTGAAAACAGCCAAATCGTCTGAAAACACCAGTCCTAGAGTGAATGGAATCCCGGTGAAGCTGTGACTTGAAGTTGGAATCCAATTTTCGCATTCATCGCAATTTGCCAGCCCACACTGTTTTTAGTATTATACTGATGGGACTCATCAAAAATCCCAAAACTCTATGCACAGTAGGAGAGTTGGCCGTTACTCAATTGTTTCGCTCTGGATGATAAGGTATCATATGACACAAGGTGGATAATCCATCGGTTGTCTGGCTCGTCAATACTGGTGTTCAGATCCTCGTGGGTGGGATTCGCATTTTTGGCATTCAATAAGTTGAGGAGTTTGAAATCGGTTCCATGTGTCATCTCGTCGATAACACTCTTGCAGGTCTCAGCCACTCCGGGCATTGTTACCTCCAGGATGGGTTCAAGGGATGACATCAGCGCTGGATCGCCGCGGGGTGTAGTTGACTGGATCTTAAATAGGCGGCGGGGCACAGAATTCAATCCCTGGAGCGGATACCACTTCCACTCTTCACCAACAATGCTGGGAAAGTTATTTTGCACCAATATCACCCACTCTTCAAGGGTATTCCCCAATAACATGGACAGTGGCAACCCCATTACGACTTTCTCAGTCACCAATTTGCAAGGCATCGCCGCTGCAACCGAGGTGAAAGTCTTTCCAAGTCCCATTTCATCCGCCACCAGTGGTCCTGGCATATCAGCATCCGAAACCCATCTCCTCACGATGAACCAGATGGCCCAAACCTGGTGCACCAAAAAGTAAGTTCCAGGCAGGCCTGGAATTGAATACTTGCGGCCTGGAACACGGTCCATCCGCAACAATGCTAGTTTCCATCTGAAACACCCGGGTGTTCCGGATAGCTCTGACGGCTCTGACAGAACCTCGAACCCTCTGACGGAGAATTAGACGCTAGCCGTCGCTCAGGCGACGGGTCGCGTTGTATACTTACCTCCATTACTTTGCGCCTGGTATATGCACCATCAGAACGACACGTGTGTTACACTCTTCGCAGGGGCTGCAGTTATGCTGTAGCCGTTTACACAACGCCTGGGGATGTTTATGAGTTTCTTTGGCCGATAGCCACATTGTACCTCTCCGCTATTGCTATAGCTATTTATCGGATGCCGCACTCGCCCCATATATGTTCAGCTTTGAGATTTTGTCACATATTGCAATACAGTCTTCGCTTCGGATACATCGCTTGCTGATGCATTTGCTTTGCCATTATTGTATTTTACAGGTCTGAAATATACAGTCTAATCTTCACACTCTCTAGTATTATGCCCTTAGTCCTGCACATTCTGCGTTGATCCATCATCGGCTTGCGATGCATCGTCGCCATCCTCGCACTCATACCTGTTGACATCACTGATTTCCAGGTCAAACCTACTATGGATTCAGTCCTCCACATTCTGCGTTGATCCATCATCGGCTTGCGATGCTTCCACCTCCTCATCCGCATACGCCTCGTCGCCATCCTCGCCCTCATACCCGTCGACATCACTGGTTCCCAGGTCAAACCTCTCAAGTTCAGTCATGGGCCGTTGTCGCTGGCTGGCGGTGGGGATAGCATCGCGCACGTCGCTTTCATCACCTTCATCTTCGTTATCCCCGTTGGCACCTGGCATCCCGAAATGAAGTTCTTCATGCATGCAATTGTTGTCTATCGGGATGTTTGGGTCAGTGCTTCCAATCTCAGCCTCCACAAGCGCCACTTCAGAGGTTAAATAATCAAGAAGAATAGCATTGTCAACACATGCTGCTTCCACGCTGATCACCACGGCAGGCGTTGGGTTCTCCGCCTGTTGGATCTGACGCTTGACTGGAGCAAGAGTGTTGTTATACACCCTCTGTTGGTAGCTCTCCGGTAGTGTGTTGCAGGTATTCATCAAGAATGCATATGTGTCTGCAACACCAGGCGAGGTTGACAACTTGCGACTTGTTGCAGCGCAGCAGGATGCGTTCTTACCACCGTCGATCTTGTGATTGAGGTAGTTCGAGCGATCAGGTCTGTCCGCGTTCAGCTTTGACTTGGAAGCTTTCGGATGAACGCCTTTGTTTTTTTGCCACTCCAGGAGAGCATGACGCAACGCGGTGCAGGTGAAAATGATCAGTGGCGAGGGTATATGACCGTCCTTGTCGTCAATCATGGAATTATCAAATCCATCCGCATACTTACTGTGCATATTCGCCCGATGATAAAATTTGATGTAGATAACCCGCGGGACTACCTACGCCAGGAAGTAAAGTGGACACTGGCCATTCGTTAGCAGCTTTCAACACTCTCTGCGTTGGATTTGGACCGCGTACACCACCTTCCACACGATCTGCTAGAGGAAAACGATACTTATTGTCTGCCAGAAGGGAATCAATGAATTCCTAACGCTCAGCGTTGGATTCAAAGCGGTGGAGATCATATAGCTCTGCTATCTTGTCCCTTGCTGATTGAATAAAATGGGATTGAACCTTATCGACTTGTGTGCGAACCTGGTACCAGTTTAAGCGTGTAATATCGAACGTGGGCCATTGATTCAGCATACCTCTTTCAAGATCTCCTTTGTGCGTGCCTCAAATGCTATGGACCAAATGTTGTTTTGCTGCATTGCGGTGTTGCAGTACGTTCCTATTATCTACCGGTATGGGGCTTCAGCTAGTGCGTTCGCAATGTGTCACGTTGCATAACCTCCCGTCTCCAAGTCGCTTGCACTCCTAAACAGCTGTCCGTTCCACATGTAGAGATCCAGGAGTCTGCCCGTTGCAAATACAAGATGCGTCATATTGGAGTGACCAAATCAGTGGATTCTGCGACTGCCGGAGACCACTGATCGAGGTGTAGACACCGCCTGCGCTTGCAATTGCCACTGCCTCTGTCTCTGATTCATTTCTGTAACTCGCGTTCGCAGTGGATTTGTAATGATCGCGCGGGCTTCTGGATTAGCGTAGGGGGTGGGTAGGTTCTCAAGACCGCTGAGAAGAGTGGGAGTGCTAGCAATGCCAGATGCAGGGCTGGATACAACGCGACGCGTTGATTCTGTCTGTGAGGTTCTGCTGGGTGCTGGTGTGTTACGAATGCTTGTACCCGGCGTGGCGGTCGGAGTAATCATCGAATGTCGCTGTGTAGGGGACAGGATGATATCTGCAACGGGAGGATTGTTCAGCGAAGATGAGGGAGTGGAGATCTGTCCTTGGATTGTAGAGGCTACGGAACTTCCTCCATGAGAGGAATCCCTCTCGCCAGCCAGTATGGAACCACGTCGCTTAGCAGGGGGAAGTTGAGAATTCCCCGAAGGCCCACGCTTTTGTTGATTTTGACGACTTCGAACATCTTGTATGACCAGAGACATGACAGGGTGAGGGCTTTGGGAAGGCATCATCAGATATGGATGGTCGACTTTAAGATGGTAGGAATACGATCCTATGCATGCATATTCAACGGCAGGCGAGGTAGACTCCTATCTGAGCGACCATGGACGGATTCGACAACGAAGGGAGACGCAGTGTAGACCGTGCTAGACTCTAAACCCTGACAATACTCAGGGATGAGATCCGTTCAAAAGTATTCAATTATGGGGTCAACTGCCATCAGATCAAACTCAGATCAATCTCAGCATTGATATTCACTGTTACAGCAATGTCTGAAGGTCTATTTGCACCGCTTGAAGGGTGTTTATGCCTTCTTGGCCAGATTATCATCGTATTGCGCTTGTTCTTTGCACAATACTTCGAACTATCGATTGTGTATATCTTCAGCTTCCTGGTGGAAATCACCCTTTGGCAGAGCGAAAAGCATCGCAGTGCGAAAAATGACGTATTCTCTATCCTATGACATCAGTTGCGTGTGCTTTTTCCACTGCTAGGTGTTGGTAGCCGTGTTGGATGGTTGCACAGTTGGGACAACCTGAGAACTACTCAGTTTGCTCCGAGATGCACAAGGTCTGAGCGGCAAAAATAATGTGTGATGCAACTGCAACGCCCAGGGTTGTGAACTGTCCTCTCCGCGAGTATTCAATCTTGTCTCAAGGCTTGTCGTTCATGAGGTGCCTGCTGCTTCTGCAAGATGAAGGCTGGGCCGTTTTGTGTTTGTTAACCAACAAAACCCACAAGTTGAACCAAGAAATAGCCGGAACTCGAGTATATATATCCCATCTTCCCGCAGACACCTCCTTTCTCTTTTCCTCCTGTATTTTACACACCGACAGCATCCTGATCTGGATATCACGTCACTTGCACAAAACAACACCTCACATTCCAAAACACACACGATAACCTCACAACTTTGTACTTTCCCTGTGGGCATCCTCCCACTTCATGCAACTGTTTTATAATGCTAACGTTTCAGATGTAGATTCATTTTCAACTCACAGCGATGGCACCAAAGGGCAGCAGCAAAGGAAAGGGGAAGGCTAGGGCAAAGATGCCGACATTGGTTATAAATCGACGCTTGTTGTTGAATCGGGTCCGTATACTGGGATTCATCTCTGAACGCATCAGTGGACCCATACGGATATACAATGTTTGCGGCATTATGGACGAGAGGCTGTGGGACCTCATTTACGATATTATCTTGCTTGACCCAGTCACGACTCGCCACTTTTCAAAATTCCAGGCGATGAGGCCACTCCGCAGGAGCATGAGTTCGCATTTTCGGGGGTGGTGAGCTGCCTTCTGCTCATATATTGGGCAAAGGTTCGACAAAACCCGCGACCAAATGAACAATTGGAGGTGCGACAACCTCCGTGCCTTGGGGGATCAAGTCGATCGCTCCAATCTGCAGACAACCTGCTCGGGGAAGGGTAAATGCACCGGTGAGCATTTCTCTTCGTACGGTAGCGATGGTCTCAGGGCACAGATTGAGCCGCCAAGCTGCCGGGATTACGAACCAGGTGACTTCCTGGCTGTTTGACCACTATATTGGGATGAGATTATCGACGAGGATGATGATGACGAGAATTGGGAGGATCCCGGAGTGCCGAGCAGTGGAAAGAGCTGTCCTGGCGATGACAATGACAATGACGATGGTGAGGGACAGGAGGACACACAGGGCGGTGAGAAAGGGACTGGGAAAGGGAAGGGAACAAAGCATTGGAAGGGGACAGGGAAGGCGACTGAGGACGGGAAGGGGAAAGGGAAAGGGATGGGGAAGGGAAACGTCGAAGGGAACAGTATTGTTAAACAAACCCCAGGGGGAGGCGATATCTCTCGTGCCGTTGCTTTGCAGTTGCAGATGGAAATTTCAGAGGCAGACTTGGATATGGAGGGCTAAGTAGAGTAGGTATATTTCGAGCTGGAAGCTTCGCCTGCCGTGTCAATTTCCTCGGATGATTAAGGCAACTCTACCGAGTCGGACGGCGAGTATGACTCAGAATGTGATTCTGATGTGGATATGCGCACGGAGGATGATGTGGACGCACCGGAAGGCGTTGATTTAGACAGCGATGTGGACATGGAAAAGGACCGTGATGATGAGGAAGATGAAGAGGAGGATGATGAGAAGGAGGAAGAGGAGGTGGATGAGGAGGAGGATAAGGATGAGGATGAGGATAATGGCAAAGAACCTTGGACGATTGGCCAGGGAGAGATGGTAAATACATTGGCTGACAATGCTGATACCATGGTAGACGATCAGCCAACCGTGCTACCTGAGCAAGGCCAGGAGATGCGCGAGCATAGCCCACGGCCACAATCTCCGGTGCCTGCCCCACAGCCACAAACCCCGCAGCCTCGCCCACGACCACGAACTCTGGATACTCATACCCTCAGCGGGCTGGAGTTGCTGGGGCTTGTGATGCCACAAAAACCTCGCCCAGCAGCGCCAACTCTGCGAGATGCTGAGGCAGCCGGAAACACATCGGATGTTGATGTGGATCAGCAGCTACCCGGTGAATCGGCAGATGGCGACAGTCTCTACTATGTCCCTCTCCCGGATGTCCCTCTCGCGGATGTCCCTCTCCCCGATGTCCCTCTCCCCGATGTCCCTCTCCCTGATGTCCCTCTGCCTGAGGCGCGCCCGGATGGCTCAGTAGGCAAGGAGTGAACCAGTCCTCGCGTTGTAGAGGAGGCGTGCATTCGGGTTAGGGTCGGGTTCTTTTCTTGTGAGTTTCCTTTGATGTGATCCATTCATCTCAGGCACTGATTGAAACACGTGTGGAGGTGTTTTGTTCGTTTGGGTTAGGGTTGTGGGCTTGTTTGTTTCCATTGTTCTAATCTATTTATCTCAGGCATTGATTATTACACATGTCGCGAGGTTTTTGGATTGCTTAGGGTTTATTTCTTATTTATTCATAGTATTATGGGACATCGCACATGCAGTGTTTTTGCAACTCCTGGCGTGTAAGGAACCTCCTTGTGATGGTGATGAGGCTCAATAAATCTCTCAAGTATCGTGAGCTTATACCCACACCAGACTGCGCAGGCCCAGCACCAACTTTCGTCCCTGTCTACAGTGAATACACCACTCCTCGCGTGTCGTCGACAATGCCAGAGAAGAGCCCTTTCCGTCCCCCCGAATTTTCATGCCAAAAGAAGTTCACCTTAGACAGCTGGCGACTTAAATATATCAAATTAAACCATCCGGAACACCTTCATGTTGCACGCCAGAAGATTGTGACTGTTCGCAGGACGCCCTGACCCGTTCAACCCGCTCAGCATCATGCAATCAACGCTAACAAAGATTCAGGCGAAGACTTGGACGCGTTTCCCTACCTCGAAAACCTTGAAAACATCGCACACTCGGAGTCACAATCGCCGCCACCTCCTGTGCTGCGGGCGGAAACATACCCGGGAACCGGTGCTCCGCCGAGCGATTACATTGCTGAGCCATGGGAACGCGATGCTCAGGGTTTCCCTGAGACGATCCTACAAAACAATCCCTACTACCCGTTAGCGACGCGTGAAGAGACCAAATCTATCCAGTGTGGGATCGAGAAGAACCGCATGAAGATGTACTATGACAATGTCCTGAAGGAAGGAAACACCGCTCTGCGTTTCCCAAGCTTCAGCAACGGGGATGGCGTCCAGAAGCTCGTGGCTAGCATGCCAGATGATCTGGCTCTCGGGGAGTGGGAACTACACACTCTCGAGGATATGACATGGAACGACAATCACTAATGCCCTATCAAATACTGGAGTCGAGACATCATCAAAAGCATGAGATGGTTGATGTGGCAGCCAGCGTACGCCGAGCATCTTATTTACGCCCCTCAGCGTTGCTTTAACAGCGATATGCCACCGAAACACCTCTATCCCGAAATGCACACTGTGGCCTGGTGGTGGGAGACACAGGTATGGAGAGATACCGTAGTATGATGAAATGCTAACCGACGTTAAGTGAACGCTCAGAGTGAGGGATACAGTGGTTCCCTTGATCTTCATGTTCGATGGAACGCATCTCTCGAATTTTGCTGGCGACAAGAATGAGTGGCCTGTATATATGACAATTGGAAATCTATCGTCGAAGCTCCGCCAGATGCCCACAACGCACACTGTCGTAATTGTAGCTCTCCTGCCGATTCCGATCAAGAACCGCAATATTCCTCAGAAGCGGCTGGATGAGCAGCGGCAAACAACCCTAGAGGTGCTGAACGAGGTACTCCGGCGGATACTCCACCCTCTCACCTTCAAACAAAATCCCAGCACCGAGAGCGGGTATTACAACGTTCTCTGTGCAGATCGCAACTTCAGGCGTTGCAAACGGGTTTTAGCAGCATGGCTTGCAGATTGCCCTGACTATAGCAACCTACATCATCTCGAGCAACATGTCTGTATGTGGTGCGAGTGTCCAAAGAACGAACTTGGAGATAATGTCCCTCCTGACAAGCAACACCCCAGGCGGGATCACAACCTATATCGAACGCTCAGAGATGCCTACACCAAGGCAGCTGATGCCATACTCTCGTCCCGCCATGTTCCCTCAGGATTCAACGGGTTTCGACATATTCCCTGTATCGTGAGCGACCTCCCGAAACCTGATATCCTCCATACAATGCAGATCGGCATGCTTGATCACCTCCAGAAGTGGATTTTCCACTTCATGAAGACGCACGAACGGCTCGACAAGTACAATGCAATCTGGTTATCCGTGCCTGCTTACCACAACCTCACACTAAAAATTAAGTCATATGAGGAAGTTTCTCAATGGAATGGGAAGGAGATGATGGAAATGAGCCGGTATCTGCTTGGAGTTGTAACCCAGTCTCTATGAGGAGGAAACCCCGCTCGGCGTCCCATATTCAATCGCGCAATAAAGTGCACACGGGCATGGGTAGAATTCTATATGTATGGTCGATATAAATCTCACCATGATGCAACATTAAGCCACATGGAAGACGCATTGTGTCGTTTTCACACCTTCAAAGATGTTTTCTTACTCGGGTGAGCCGGCAACAAGGCAATGGCCAAAGCCAATGCCCTGAGAACGGAGCTCGTGAAGAAGCGAAATGTAGACGAGGAAACATATGCTGAAACATGAATGCCGTCCAAGAAGCGGCGCGAAATGAACGCCTGGCGGGATTATATCAGCCATGAGATAGATGTTTCGAAGGGGTTAGATGCCAACTTCATCATTCCGAAGATCCACTTGATGTCTCACTGGGTCGAACACATTCGTAGATACTCAGCCTTGCAACAGTATTCTGCCCTGAGACATGAACAAGCACATACAATGAATCTTAAGGACGGTTGGAACGCCTCCAATCACAATCTCAACTACCTGCCGCAAGTAATCACCTTTCAGCGTCGCATTCTCTGCTTCGAAATCAGAGAGCTCAATCTCCAAGCCCTAGCTCAGCGTCGAGAGAACAGCGCTGCCACCTGCCAAGTCCTTTCTTCCGGCGCTGATCTGGCTGCCCCCCTGAGTTCACAGTCATATGCGAAGCCCGAATTCACGGGACCTCAAAACCGCCATGATGGATAGCATCCTCACGCTATGATCAAAGACTTCAGAGCATTACTCAACGATACGCAAGAGGCAATGCACCACGTGACAATATACAATGGCACACGGGAGGTTCTCAAGCATAAGAGTCGTAACAAGACGTATATATTGGATGAACAACTGCACACAATGGAGCTCTGTATTTACCATGGTATTAAGGTTCAAGTTGAGGGTTTAGAAGGTGAACGCATATCTCAGATTTGTAGATGCACAGGAAGCCAGAGCTGGCGCGGAGGGCACCGACAGAACAACTGGGTGTGGGTAAAGCAACATCAAGGGAGTTGTTATGGTATTGCATATACAGGTCTCAGCCGGAGATGGAGATTTCTTGTACAGCCGGAGGCGGAGATGTCTGGTACAGTTGGAGGCGGAGATGTCTTGTACAGTCCGAGACGGAGATGTCTTGTACAGTCAGAGATGGAGATGTCTTGTATGGCCGGAGACGGAGATGTCCCGTCTGCTCAGAGATGACTGTTGACTCTGGTATGAGCTGATTGCATTCAGCCATACTGGTACGTTCATATATATACTGGCCTTGTAGCCCTCTTGGATAGAATACAATCAAGCTTCTCTAGCATCACTATTTCAACAGGTTATGAGCCCGGCGCCCGCTACAATCTTTACTCCAAAAATACTGTATTTATATCTTACAATTAAGAGCCTCAAAAACCCTAACCCACTCACAACCATCCCTGCTCATCAGCCGCAACACCATCACAATCCATCACTCTACATCGTCACCTTCCTAACCTCCTCCACTCTAAAAACATGTGAAACGAAACATTCAAGACCGATCATGGCGATGTGCTCATGCTGTCCAAGGAAAACTACCCTGTCTGGAAGCAAATGATCCGCCGAGTCCTCATCGCCAAGAAAGCCTACTATAGTGTCACCGGTGTCGAACTCCTCCCTGTCGGCAACTGCGTCGCCCTATGCCTTCTACAATAAAGCTGGCATGACCGAGCCAATAAAGCACTAGCGCAAATACACCTTGGTTGCTGCGACAAACTCCTTCCACTCCTCGACGATATCGACGACCCCGTGGAAATGTTGGAAGCACTTAGGGACCGACTTGACAATGCCTCAACGAAACTTAGCCACACCCAAGTCCTGCGGAAGTTCACCGGTTCTCGACCATCGCCAGACGAAACGGTCACCCAGTACTTTACCAAACTAATCGCCTTCCGCAAGAAGCTAATCGGCAGCACCGAAAATATCACCGATGACACAATGAAAACACATATCCTCACTACCCTATCTAATTCATATGCAACGACCATCCAAATCCTTGAACAGTCAATCCCTGCTCCCACGGCCCAGCAGTGTATGGATGCGATCCGTGAGTATGCCGAGCGAACGACCCTAACCAAGGAAATCGGAGGTGCATCCACCAGAGCGGCCCTATACTCCCGTGGTGGAAATCGTGGCCGTGGCAGACAAGATGGCGGACAAGGTGGTGGACATGGAGGAGGACGAGGAAACGGACGCCAGAAACACAAATGCACATACTGCAAAATGGACAATCATACCACCGAAGCATGCGGAAAAAGATAGTACGCTGAAGGCGATACAAACACCTCCGTAAACGACGTGCGGATATGCTACCACTGCAGTCTCACAAGACACTTCAAAGCTGACTGCGTCCACTTCAAACGTGCCCGGGATCAACGCAACAAGGTCAACAAAGGCACAGCATCTGACTTGCTCGCTACCGCAGGAGATTGCGACCTGATCTGACTAGCCGAAAACGCAACCGCACTCACCGCTACCTCCGCTCCAGCTTCCTGGGTCATCGACTCCGGAACATCTCACCATATGTGCAATGACCGCACCAGATTCAACTCAATAAAGAAACGTAATCAGCCAATAGTCATTGAACTCGGAGACGATAACAATGTTATAGTAAGCCACCATGGACTCGTTAACGTCTCACAGGAATACGAAGTCAATGCTCTCTACACGCCTACATTCCGGCTCTCGCTTCTCTCCATCAATCAATTGGACACAGCCGGGTACACATCCACATTTGGACATGGCAAGTGCTCCATATCATCTCCATCAATCACCATCACAGGCAATCGGGTCAATGACCTCTATATCATATCCCCTGCAACTGCACTCACTTCGACAGTACCAAGCATGCCTACGAAGTCCACTTCAAGAAGGAGAAAGAAGAAGAGAACAAGAGGATCATCGAGCGCACACACCGTACCATCAATCGCGCACTCCACCGACCCTACTACAAGCCCACTCCACACCGCATCACCAAGTGCAGCCAGCACCGTAACTCAAAGTCCACCTACCACCAAATCTCCAAAGCCACTCACAATCTCAGAATCACGACTGTGGCATCGCCGCTTAGCCCACATTCATCCCACTGCCCTACGATCTCTCATTGTCGGATATACAATTGACGACTCAATGTACACCGCATGCATTCAGGCCAAGCACAAGCAGAAGATCATCAAAGTCAAGACCAAGCGCACTACAAAGCCATTTGAACTCATACATTCGAACGTGTGTGGACCATTCTCCACGCCCACCTCCGCTGGCCATCGCTACTATATCCTATTCATCGATTACTACACACGATACACCTCTGTTTGGGTCCTTCCAGATAAGAAGTCAAAGACATGCACTTCAGCCTACCAATCATTTCAGGCCTGAGTTGACTCCATGGGATATGAAGTGAAACGATTTCAGCGCGACAATCACCGCGGAGAATATGACAATAAGACCTTCCGACTGGTGCTCGCTGCTCGTGGCACAACATACGAACCATGTCCTCCCTACGCTCAACCTAGGAATGGCGTTGCCGAATGCATGATCCAGACCATCACCGAGAAAGCATGATCCATGATGATTGACTTCCAGGCGCCACTTGGCTTCTGGGGAGAAGCAGTCAATACCGCAGTCTACCTCCACCAGCGAACCCCAACCCAGGGCCTAACGAAAAGAGACGACCTCGACGGCTACCAAGTACCATATCCAACTCCATACGAGATGCAGCAAGCATTTGGCAAGCCCTCCCACGACAATGATGGCAATGAAATCTCGTACACAGCTCCTCTCCACCACCTCCGGCGATTCGGCTGCTACGCCAGTCGACTGATCCCCAAGCTGCAATGCCATGGAAAATTCAGCCCAAGATCCGAGCCATGTATGATGGTCGGTTACGTACACGATTCGACTACATTTTGGAGGATATGGGACCCAGCATATCGAATAGTAAGATCATAGTCGGATGTCATTTTCGACGAGGAGAGGAATGCCCACGCATCATGTCTACACGGAGACCAAACAGACATCTTAGAACTACCAGAAGAGATGGAATATGTCGAGGAAATTGAAACGGGTGGAGATGGACTTCTCCATGACCACCCAGGAACCAGTCGAACAGGTGAAGGCCACGGAAGTGGTGATCATGACTGTACAGACGATGATCCAGACCACAATCTGCCCAACGCTGACAATCATCGAAGTCCCCCTGCAAGTATAGGTGTGTGATCACGTCCTCCTGACAAGAAGGATGCACCACCGGTGTCCAGAGAAACCGTCGTCCACAATCGACAGCTGCGCCGCGAACATGACAAAGCCCAGCGAATGGCTGCCATGACCAAGCAATCATGCCAACCACCACGCACGAATCGTGTCACAAGAAGTCAGGCTAGGATCTCTGCAAATGCACTAATCATCATGGCAAAGGCTCTCGCATCGACATCCATCAACAGCGATCCATTCACATATGCGGAGGCCATGGACAGCCCACAATGAGACCACTGGAAACGAGGAATGGAAGAAGAATGCACATCGATCCTGCTCAATAACACATTCGCAACCATCAACTCCCGGGAAGCAAGGCAATTGCGAGTCAAACCAATTAGCTCCAAATTGGTCTACAAGACGAAGCAAAATCCTGACAGCACCGTACGATACAAAGCACGCCTAGTAATTACAGGATATGAACAAACAGACGTCGGAGAAACCTATGCTCCTGTCGGAAAACTCACCACTTTTCGGTATCTCATCCCCCTGGTCGGAAAACATTGCTGGAACATCGATCATTTGGATGTGGTCACTGCTTTCTCAATCCCGAGGTCAGTGACGTTGATATCTATATGACCCTACCCGAAGGCTGGCCGGAAGTACTCAACACACCTACGATCATTGTCCCACTAAAGAAGGCACTTTACAGTCTCAAACAAGCACCAAGACTTTAGCACAACGATATTACAACCTTCTGACTCTCTCTCGAGTTCACAGAGTCCCGGGCCGACCCCAACCTCTATCTCCGCAGCGATGGTATTCTGATGCTTTTGTACATCGATGATATCTCAATGTTGTACCCAAAACACGCTACCAAAGCTGCGTTCGAAGTTAAGGCCAGGCTCTCGGACATGTCCAAGATCACCAATCTCGGCCCGGCACGCCAATTCATCGGCATCGAAATCCACCGCGAGAAAAATTATACCGGCATCTGTCTGGGCCAGAAGGCTTTCATCACCACTATTCTCAAACGGTTCAACATGCAGATTGCTCACGATGTATCCACTCCAATGGATGCTAATGTGATGCTAGATCTGGCCGAGGATCAGGGGGAGAAAGAACTAAAAGATATCAAAGGCTACCAGGCAATCGTCGGCTCATTGATGTACGCAGCACTTGCAACTCGGCCCGAAATCTCATTGGCAGTCACTGCACTTTGCGGATACAATTCCCGCCCTTTCACCAGCCATCTCATCGCCGCCAAAAGAGTCCTCAAGTATCTCAAATCCACAGCCAACTTTCGACTGCACTGTAGCAGCAGCAGCAGCACTAACAGCAACGATCAACTCACTGGCTACATGGACTCCGATTGGGCCAATGATAGTGCCGACCGCTCATCTCAAGGAGGTCATGTATTCCTTCTCAGCAACGGGGCTGTCTCGTGGCAGTCACGAAAGCAAGATCTCATGGCCATGTCAACCCTCGAAGCCGAATACATCGCCTGTTCCGAGGGCTCCTATGAAGCACAGTGGCTACTCCAGCTGCACCGAGATATACACGGCAAAGACACATCTCCGCTCCCGATCAATTGCGACAATCAGGGCACACTTAGTCATATCACAACTGGGATCATAAAGGCTCGCACAGAGCATATCAACGTTTGCTATCACACTAGTCGAGATTTCCATGCCCACAAGATAGTTGACTACTCCTATGGGCACACAAACGAGAATGTGGCAGACATACTAACCAAGGCCTTGACGAGGGATAAGCACGAGAAATTCACAAAGGCGATGGGGCTATGGTAATAGAGGTCGATTTAAGGTTGGACTTAAGGTTGTTTCACTTTCCTTTTGGGCACACGGATTTCTTTGTTTTTCACTGGATGGCCATCCTCAGGCTACGGCAGTACTCTTTCCCTGCTGACTCTCGCAGGGTTTCAAGGAGGCTGTTATGAGAATCACTTTGTTTCATTCTTTTCATCTTGTTGTGTTTCTTGCTCTACGGTATATAACAAGAGAGGGGAGTATCGCATATACAGGTCTCAGCCGGAGACGGAGATGTCTTGTACAGTTGGAGACGGAGATGTCTTGTATGGCTGGAGACAGAGATGTCTCGTATGGCCGGAGATGACTCTTGACTCTGGTACGAGCGGATGGCGTTCAGCCGTACTGGTACGTTCATATATATACTGGCCTTGTGGCCCTCTTAGATAGAATACAATCAAGCTTCTCTAGCATCACTATTTCAACATATGGTGCGCTGAATGGTCGTCTCCCGTGGCAACTGCAACGACTATTCAAAATCAAGCTCCTGAACAAGGATGGAGCTTTCGTTGAGTACTGGTTAGCCCTGGCGCTCACCACAATGCCTGAAAACTCGGGTAACTTGGATCCCGTCTCGAAATTTGTACAAGTGACAAAAGCACCAGTAGCAGTTGCTTTGGAAGTTTTCAGCATGGGAAACATCGTCGGCTGCGCGCACGTAGTTCCAGAGATAACTACAAGTAGTAACACAGGTGACGGACGGAACTAGCAATGGATTGTCAATAGCCACATAGATCTGGCGACTTGGAATGATGTGTATAATTAGTAAAGGGTGAATTGCATTATGCGCGCAGGTAGAAGGAACGCGAGGAGAGGTTTTCGCAGTGTCACCCATCGCATTGCAATCCCGTTGCACGCGCGTGCCCAATGAACCCATTCCTACGTATGGTCGCAGTTGGCCTTCAACGCCAGAGTGTTCGTTTAAAATAGGAGACCGACAGAGCAAGAAGAAACGGTGAAACTGCGATGGGAGGGCGATATGCAACGCGACGCGTGGTATTGACGCCGGGCGCGGAGTAAGCCACCACCGGGGTGTCCCTGACTGCTCTGACGGAGCGCGTCCACTCTGACGGAGCCATTCCGCCCGGACTGAATTATGTTCTGCTGATGTTCCCTTAATATGAGAAATTTGGAACCTTCTTCGCAAGGCACAAATATATATGGAGCTTGATCCCCCAGGAGGATATGATCTGCTACCAGTCGAGGAAGGCGATGAACATAAGTTAGCCTTCCGGACAACATATGCCCTATTTCAACCTACAGTGCTGCAGTTTGGCACAATGTATGCTCCTGCAGATTTTCAAGGATATATTAATAACACCATAAGCGAGGATTTGGATGACTTTGCTTCAGCTTGTTTGGATGATATATTGATATCTAGTGACTCGGAAGAACAACATGAGGGACATGTTAAATAGATTACGCAATGCCTGTTGGAAGCTGGACTTTAATTAAAAACGGAGAAATGTGAGATACATAATGAATCTGTAAGTTACCCGGTATTGACTTTATCAACAACAGTGATTTCAATGGATGATGATAAGGTTGAACCAGTGAAGAATTGGAGCCGTGAAAAGAAAACATAGAATGACAGATTGAACAACCTATTCAAAGTACAACAATTTCTCGGGTTTTGTAATTATTCCTGACTGTTTATTCCAAAATATTCAGAGAATGCAGAACCATTGACAAGATTAACCAAGAAGGAGGAACCTTTTCAATGGGAAGCCAAACAACGGTCCGCATTCAAAAACATGGTAACTGCTTTCACTACGGCGCCTACCCACCGACATTTCGATCATTCGAGAGATGTCGTCATCGTAACAGATGCTTCTGATTATGTATCTGCTCGAGTGTTATCACAGTATAATGATGCCGGAGTGTTACATCCTGTGGCATATTACTCAAAGAAACATATACAGGCTGAGTGCAATTATGACATATATGACAAGGAACATATGGCTATCATTAAGGCACTTGAGGAGTGCAGTCCTGAATGCAAAGGAGCCGCGTATCCCATCCAGTTGATAACAGATCATTGCAAGTTGGAGTATTTTATGACAAAACAGTTGCTAAACCGAAAAGCAGGCACGATGGTGTGAGTTTTCAACCCGGTTTGACTTCCCCATAGTATATACTCCACGGTAGTGTTAGCAAGGGTTCCGGACCGTCGCTTCGGGTCCAGGTCCGGGTCAGAACCGAACTCTTGCCTAATTGGCTCTGCGGGTTGTCAATACACCCACAATGTCAATTCGGGTACAGTTTGATGGATATCTCCCAGCACATCTCAATTGGGTGGGTTGTCAGTGGGTTGTCCAGTGGGTCCATCTGTAGATTGATATAATGCTCTTGATTTTGCTATCCAATAATAGAATTTGATCCAAATCGCTTATTCAACATCCAGCAATTACATTGTCAATGCTTAGCGGGTTGTGATATCAATTATTTCAGAATCAATGTTATCCCTTTTGTGATTTGTTTTTTCAACTACTAAGGCGTTCAATAGTTCAGTTATGAGCTAAATTATCTGCGCGAGACCTTGATTACCCAATATACAAGACCAACAATGGTTGACACTCCATTGATGTTCATTTTCATGATGGGGTAACAAAGATATCGTGCACTGTTTTAGCTGAAAAGGCCGCCAGTACATTGTATATGAATCATTGCCACACAGTGACACTTAGATTACCAAAGATGCAAGACCAAAAATTGTTGAGGCTCCATTGACATTCAATTTCAGGATGGGGCAGGGAGTGTGCCATGGTTGTTTTTGCCCCTAATGGCGGCCAATGCCTCATTGATGGATGTTTGCAACCAATTGCTACTTAGATACCCCAAGATGCAAACCCAAAAATCTTTGACGCTCCATTGACGCTCATTTTCGGGATGGGGCAATGACCGTGTCGCTTTCTCTTCTGTCTATGGAGACTGCCATTACAATCATTATGGGGCCTAACCACTACCAGATCACTGTGCAATTACCTGACTTGAAAGATTAACACTCATTAGCGCTCCATTGACGCTCATATTCATGATGGGGTAACGAAGATTTCACACATCGTTTTGGCTGAAAAGGCCACCAATACATTGTATATGAATTAGTACCACAAAGCAACACTCAGATAACCCGAGATGCAAAGTGAGAAGTGGTTGATGTTCGGTTGATGCTTATTTTCAGAATAAGGCACTGACCGTGTCCGTTGCTCTTTTGCCTATAAAGGCAGCCAGTACATCGGTTGTGATAAACAGTGACCAATTCACTTTACAATAACCTTGCTTACCAGACCTAAAATCGGTGACGCTCCGTTGACGCTCATTATAATGTATTGTGCAGTCAATATCTGCGGCCATCGATAATTATATGAATAATTATTTGAACTTGTTGGTTGCCATTCAGCAAGATTGAGACTCATCACTTTGGCAAAGCAGAGCCCAGAAATATTCTTGCACAGGTCACTTTCATTCTACCAAAATTGAAAAACCGAGCTAAATGATTCATTTCTCCAGCTATACTTCTGTTGATTGAACAACTATGCACATGCAACTGCTCAATCGTGTCCCATAATACTTCTCTAACTGGAATTCTTGGTCAAGCAACATATAGAACCTGGTGAAAACATATTGACCCATTCTGTCCTACTGTTTCTTGTTTCCATTATACCTCCTTGTTTCCATCGCAGTGACCGTCATCAACTCCTTTTCAGCCTGTCTCATCGACCTCCATGTTGGCCATATCAATCTGGAAACATTTTGTGTGGCACTTACATCCCGGTGCTCTGGGCTTTCCGCAGCTTCAATGCCATTTCCAAACTTCATATGGGATTTGTGGTCTGCCTCCCAGTCATGATCGCTCACGTTTGAATTATCCAAGTCACCATCCTAGTCAAGCCAGTTTTCGGTGTCGGAAATGATCTCAGATGCACTTTCTTCATCATCTTCCGCTGGACAACAGTTGATTCTTTTGATTCAGCGGACATTGAATACATGAGTTTGTCCTCCAGGTTGGTGCTTTGCAGACAAAGCGGGTGGCAACAGTGAACTTTCAGACATTTGAAATGCAGCCGCACCATCACATCGGCAAAAGTGCAAACCGACTATAGGCAGCGCTACGCGCAGCACATCACAAGCTTCCCATGTAGCCCTGCACGACGCGCAGCCTATAGTCATCTATAGTTGATTCATAGAGATATGTGTGTGGGCCCATGGAACTATATACGGCTGCCGGCCAGAGATGGACCTAGTCTTGTCTTTACTGCCTTCTGTTATACCGGTACTGTACACACTATCGCTTCGAGAGCATGCTGGCGATTGAAAGCTTGCTCTAGAGCCTACTTGAGAGCCTGCTTGGGAGCCTGCCTGAGAGCCTGCTTGAGAGAGCCGCGCTTCGGGAGGAGTAGAGTTTTCCTCTGCTGGAAGCCTTTCTCCGATGGCAAACTCAGAGTTTGTGGATGCTTTGGCTAGTAGAAGCCTCTAAGTCCGTGGAAGCTTTGGCTAATGGAAGCCTCTAAGTCTGGAAGCTTTGGCTAATGGAAGGCTCTAAGTGCGTGGAAGCTTTGGCTAAGGGAAGGCTCTAAGTCTGTACAAGCTTTGATGCTAACGTTGACATAGCCAACCTACTTGTCTGAGTGCTACTGGTACTGTGATCATCATCACCGACACCACCACCATCGCCATCATCACCATCGCCATCATCAACATCGCCATCATCACTATCGCAATCATCACCATCGCCATCATCACCATCAGCCCCGGCTCAAACGTGCATACATACGCCCACAATCCGTGGGAAGCAAGCAGCAGATTCCGCTGGAAAATCTGAGTCGGAGATCTGCTCTCCCCAAGACTGAATTGCCTACCATTCCTACAGAATCTAATGCTGCAATTGTCAACACCATGGTCGTGAGGCATCGTGAGATGTCGTCTCAGTGGGTGTGCTAATGATAAGATTCAGACTGTGATATAGACTGAGGTCATGATTTCGGCAGCCCACGACCCGCTACCCGCCACCTGCCTGCCTCACGCCTCCCAGTGCCTGGCGTCTGCAACTCAACAAGTCCCCGAATCGAGCATGTAGGAGCATATTCGGAAGGAGTAGAGTTTTCCACGGGAAGCTTCTGGCCGATGGAAAACTCTGAGTTTGTGGAAGCTTTGGCTAATAGAAGGCTCTATGTCTGTGGAAGCTTTGGCTAGTAGAAGGCTATAAGTCTGTGGAAGCTTTGATGCTGACGTTGACGTAGCCAACCCACTTGTCCAAGTACTTCTGGTACTATGATTACCATCACTGACACGATCACCATCGTCATCATCACCATCGCCATCATCACCATCAGCCCCGGCCCAAATGCGCACACATACGCCCACAATCTGTGGGAAGCAGGCAGCAAATTCTGCTCGACAATCTGAGTCGGAGATCTGCTCTCCCCAAGATCTAATTGTCTACCTTTCCTGCAGTATCTAAGGCTGCAATTGTCGACACCATGACCATGAGGCATCGTGAGATCTCGTCGCGGTGGGCACACTAGAGATAATGTTCTGACTACATTACTGACCTATGTCATAATTTCGGCCACCGCCACCCGTCACCCGCCATCCGGTGCGTGGCTTCTGCAACTCAGGAAGTCTCTGGATCCAGTATGCAGGAGCATACATGGGAGCATATAGTCAAGTGAGATTGGGAGTGTCTTTCTTCTTGCGAGTGTACTTGGGAGCGACTAGGAGGTGTACTTGGGTGTGTCCTCGGAGGTGTTCTTGAGAGCGTCTTGAGAGCTTTCTAGCGAGCATATAGTCAAGCAGGCTGGAAGTGTCATCAAGTGCAATTGGGAGTGTATTTGAGAGCGTGCTCGGGAGTATGCTTGAGAGCGTCTTGAGAGCATACTTGAGATCGTACTGTAAAGCATGCCGGGAGTGTGCTATCGAGAGCAATTGGAAGCGAATAGTAAAGCAGGCTGGGAGTGTGCAATCGAGTGCAATCAGGAGTGCACTTCAGAGCGTACTTGGGAGCGTGCAATGAAATGCATCTGGCAGCTTGCTTTCAGGTTTGTATGCAGCGTGATGTATAGTATCCAGCGTGATGTATAGTACCAAGCGCTCATAAACGCATCCGTATCATAGTGATCTAGTCAACTCGCAGTACCATTGGGCTTCATTGTGCCACGTGTCAAGTATGCTATAGATCACCGGCCCAAAAACAGCTTCTCTATGAGTTATGTGTCATGTAAGGTCATTTTTCCCGGTGCATGTTGAAAGTTCGACCAGGATGTCATCAGCAAAATGTATTTTAGTCTATGGAAGACTCCAGGAGTGTCTGAGAGGATGTGGAGTGTAAACTTAGAAGCGTCAATTTCAGGAGAGTCTCAGACCCTAGGAGGACATTCTGGCCGGCCTTCAAAGTAACTGGGATCTCTGATGACTGGTACAGGAGTAACTGGGAGTGATTGTGATAAGTTTGGGAACACGTCGGAGCGCCGGAGAGAACTTTAGGTGCACCTGGAAGTGTCGCCGAACCAATGCGGAAATCACAAACAAACTCTGAGAGATGCCTGAGTTCATATAGATATTCATTGGGAGGACTGCAGGCGTTGTCTGAGACTCCTCCGGATGTCCACAAGCAATCGATTTCCCTCAATGGCGAATATGATGCATGGATTATTGTTCATTATCAATTCTGAATCATACTAGCTACCATCTTCTTCAATACTGTATTTATTGCCTCGCTACATTATGGTACCAAAGAAGAAGGCAAGTGATTCAAACATAAACGCAGGTACACCGAAACAATAACCCGACTAAACAGACAAATGATATCAATCAAACATGGTGTCGATGTCATCCACTACTTCTCCCATCTCATCAGGGCCAACGAAAGCAGGAACACATAATTCATCAACGGCGCAAAGAAGCTGGAGGCGCTCCTTGTATTTGCTGATTATTCGTACCTGGCGAGTGGCTGAAATTGAATTCCAATGTCGTTTGGCTCGATTTGTGATATCTAACAAAGGTGTAATGAGATGTTAGCTAGCTGCGAATCTAAATTGGGGTTTGAAAGGCAATATGATCTAGTCGGATGTAAAAGGGGACCAGCTACCAGGGACATGAGGAGCGCCAGATGGGAAGTGCTGTTTTGCAGGAGTGCGGAATGAAAAAGAAGAGTGCCAAATCTATGCTGCAGAGCGTCGATGGGGATTGAGGAGCGTCCAAACTAGCGGAGGAGCGCCGAAAAGGGGGGGGGGGGTCA